>Ga0115005_10000301_pt1 | contig 37392 bp, 57 predicted proteins | sample ArcOceMetagenome_FD_87163 | JGI IMG/M metagenome (GOLD analysis project Ga0115005, IMG submission 87163) | Marine eukaryotic phytoplankton communities from Arctic Ocean - Arctic Ocean - Greenland ARC118M Metagenome | ecosystem: Environmental > Aquatic > Marine > Oceanic | place: Arctic Ocean... | reverse complement strand
TAATCGTAGAGATGTTATTGAGGATCTTCTGGACATTAATGTATTCTCAAAGATGAATGGTTTACTGAAAACAAAACATAGCACACTAAAAGATCAGATGAAAGATGTTGCCCATCAAAGCACTGTTAATCAAACGCAACTTGAGGCACAGAAAAAGTATATCAAAGATATAAAATCAATCAACAAAGAACAGAAAGAAGCGAAACTCGAACTCATTGCAGATTGCCAGAATGAGATCAAAACTCTCAACGGAAAGAATACTGAACTAAGTGATAGCATTCAACAGTATCTTCCTTTTGCTGATGAAGAGAAAGCAAAACGTGAAGGTGAAATAAAATCTCTTGAAAAGTATAAGACTAAGTTTGGCACAGAAATAAAGAAGCTTGTGAAAGAAGTACAGTTCTTTGAGACTAATGATATATGTCCTACTTGCACTCAACCTATCACAGAAGATACTAAAAAAGATCATGTGTTTAAAGGTAAGGAAAGAGCCAAAGAACTTCAGACTGCATCTAGTAAGGCTGACGAAGAACTATTATCAGCCCAATCAGCATTAGTATCTGCCGCTCAAATAATAGAAACTTGTAGACAGAAACAGAATGAACTAGCAGTAAACAACCAATCTATATCACAGTTTCAATCTTCTATTGATCGCACTCAAAAAGAGATTGGTAAACTTGATCACAACATAGATATGGATGAAGCTAATAGTGAGCTTACAACTCTTTCAGACAATCGTGATTCTTTGGTGGAAGAGAAACTAATATTAAATGAGCAATCCAATTATAATATTGTTATAGGTGAAATGCTTAAAGACACTGGTATCAAGACTAAGATTGTGAAAGAGTACTTACCAGTTATTAATATGCTTGTCAACAGGTATTTACAGACACTAGACTTCTTCGTGTCCTTTAACCTAGACGAATCATTTCAAGAAACTATTAGATCTAGACACAGAGATAACTTCTCATATCAATCATTCTCAGAAGGTGAGAAGTCACGTATAGATCTATCATTACTATTTACATGGCGGCACATAGCCAAGATGAAGAATAGTGTTGCGACTAATCTACTTATACTTGATGAGACATTTGATTCTTCTTTAGATCATGAAGGGGTTGACAATCTCATGAAAATCATATATAGTTTAGACAACGATACCAATGTATTTGTTATATCTCATAAAGGTGAGATGATGGAGAATAGGTTCGAGAATAAAATAGAAATATACAAAGACAAAAACTTTAGTAAGATTAAGGAAACTTTATAATGGAAATCAGTGCAGAAACAGTAAATGTGCTAAAGAACTTCTCAGGTATAAATGCTAATATAGTTATTAGACCGGGGAATAAGATAATGACTATATCTGAAGCTAAGAACATCTTAGCGGAAGCACAAGTAAAAGAAACCTTTGATGATGTTGTAGGCATTTACGATCTATCTGAGTTTCTAAATATGCTAGGACTAGTTGATACCCCTAGCGTTAGGTTTGAAGATAACTTTATGAATATCAATGGTCAGTCTGGTAGAGAACTTATTAAGTACTACTATGCTGATACAGAGATGTTGACAAGTCCTACTAAACCAATCGAAATGCCAGAGGCAGATGTTTGGTTTGACTTGGATATGAATACACTCAATGGTCTAAAACGTGCGGCAAGTATCTTTGGGCATGGACAAATGGTTATTGAAGCAGACGATGGTGCTATCAAGTTATCAGTGAATGATCCTGAGAATAGCACTGCTAACACTTATGCAGTAGTAGTAGATGGGGGATACAACAAAGACGTATTTAAATTCGTTATAAATATCAACAATCTTAAGATGGTCTCTGACGATTACAAGGTTAAAATATCATCAAAACTTATTTCTGAGTTTAGTAACTCAGACGCAACTCTAAAGTATTGGGTTGCATTAGAAAAGTCATCAACTTACGGAGAATAAAAAATGGCTAAAAATGAAGACGAAGTGAAGTTGGCGCATGAATCTCATGCTCCAGTATACGATATGGCAAGTCGAGTATGCCGTTCAACTGTAGCAGTGATTGATACTATGGTCCAACGTGGTGCCGTTAAAGGTGAAGAGTTGTCCACACTAGGTCAACTACGTGATCAGTCAGTGCAACTTATTCAGATGGCTGAGACGTATCAACAAGATGCGGCGGCAGACTCTGATTAATGAACAAAGAACTTCTTGCCTTTGATTTAAATTTTGACCGTAATAAACTTTTAAAATTATGGTATAAAAAATACGAATCAAAGGCAAAAAGTTGGGGTAAAGATTATGATATTGATACATTAAAAAGTCGGGGTGGTGTAACCAACATCGAATCTTTTGACGGAGATAGAGACGCATTCAAAGTGTCTAAAGTAGATCATGAAGAATATCCTCAGATATTAATGGAGTTGTTTGGTATAAAAGCTAATGCTAGTATTTTTTTTCTTAAGGCCAACGCTGTTTTACCTTATCATGTTGACACCGATCTTACTTGTGGAATAAACTTTATCTTATCAGATAACCCTGCCCCAATTAGTTTTGAGAAGTCTGGTAATACTTATGAATATAAAACAGCATTACTGAATCTCAGTTTACCTCATGGTGTATGGAATAGTAGTGAAGATAGAATACTTTTTAAGTTGTCGATAGTTGACGAACCTTATGAAGTAGTATATAATAAAATTATGGATTTGATGGGGTAGTAATATGAATGAATTTTTATGGGTAGAAAAGTATCGCCCACAGACTATAGATGAATGTATACTACCAAAAGAATTAAAAGATACCTTTAAGGCTGTGGTATCTACCAAAGAACTTCCCAATATGCTTTTCACTGGAACGGCTGGACTTGGTAAGACCACTGTAGCCAAAGCCTTATGTAAAGAACTTGACCTTGACTACATTCTAATCAACGGATCTGAAGAAGGCAACATTGATACCCTACGTGGTAAGATCAAGCAGTTCGCATCTTCTATATCATTACAAGGTGGCTACAAGGTTGTCATTCTAGATGAGGCCGACTATCTCAACCCACAATCAACTCAACCAGCCTTACGTGCTTTTATCGAAGAGTTCAGTAATAACTGTAGGTTTATACTTACTTGTAACTTTAAGAACCGTATCATAGAACCACTTCACTCACGCTGTGGTGTGTATGAGTTTAATACAACCAAGAAAGGTCTTGCTCAACTTGCGGCACAGTTTCACAAGAGGTTCTTAAACATACTATCAGAAGAAGGTGTGAAGGTAGATCAGAAGGCTTCTATAGATTTAGTTATGAAACACGCTCCTGATTGGCGTAGAGTTCTCAACGAAGCACAGAGATTATCCATAGGCGGTAGCGGTAACATTAATGCTGTATCAAGTACTAGTGGAAATGATATATCAGGTCTAGTCTCTTCACTTAAAGATAAAAACTTTAAGGCTATGCGGCGTTGGGTTGTAGACAACATGGACATGGATACCAATGCAATCTTTAGGGCATTGTATGACAACGTTAGTGAATATGTCGAGCCTCAAAGCATCCCGCAACTTATTCTTATTCTCGCAGACTACCAATATAAGGACGCATTCGTTGCTGATCACGAGCTAAATATAGTTGCATCGATGACAGAGATAATGTCTCAAGTGAGGTTTAAATGAAATCATATAATAATTTAGGGTGGGCTACGGATGTTTTATCACAGTCTGCCAGAACATATCTTATAGACTATTTTGAAGAAGATAGAAGGTATCTTGAACAAAACCATAATCTTATGAAGACAACTCAGAGAACTACAGATTATAGCGATCCTATGCAAGTAGAAATACAAGCTAGGATTCAAAAGGCCGCAGAGACTACTATGAGAATGAAACTTTTACCATCCACTAATGGTGTCCTTGTTGAATACGTAAAAGGTTCTTATGCGATGGGTCATAAAGATGCGGAAGATCAATCTGCACTATCTGTTATTACTATGATAGATTTAAGTCAGGATTTGATGGGCGGTGAAGCATATTTTTCTAAAACTGAAGACGGGATAAGTGATGGGATGATCTCTGATAGTCATTACAATAAAATGATCCCCGGACCAATGGACAATGGAGATAGTTTAATGTACGGTTCCAAAATGTGGCATGGGGTTGAAGAACTATTCTCAGGAAGAAGACTTGTTTTAGTAACTTGGTTTAAGGAAGACGTGTGAAAAAACCAATTAATAGTATTATAGTTTTAGGTGGTGGTGTGGCTGGTTGGTTTACTGCCGCATACTTAAAAAAATTTAATAAACATTTAGATGTGACTTTAATCGAATCTCCTAATGTTCCTATTTTAGGTGTAGGAGAAAGTATGGTCCCACAACTAGGGGATATGCTTAAGTGGTTAGATATAGATGAAAATAAATGGTTAGCTGGAGTACATGGTATTCACAAGATGGGAAATCATTTTGTAGGATGGAACACAGAAACCCCCATGGAAACCGTTCACGATCATTGGAATGCTAAAAAAGAACATCAACACTATTATACTTTTAGTTTTACAAACAGAAGTAATGCGTTTAGAAAAACTTTGTATCACAATAGAAGTAAAAACGATTACTTCTATGATAACGATAATAAATTTGGTATTGATAATAAAAGCAGAGACTACTGGTATCATTTAGTCAATACTGGCAAGTATGATTGGCATCAACAGGGTGAGTATACGATGGCTCAATACTACCCTTCAATGAATAATAGGGCGGCCCGTTATGATGATGGTCATACTGTAGTAGGAGATTATGGATCTTATACGTGGCATACTGATGCCAGCCGATTCCCTAAAATGATAAGAGAACTATCTGCTTTACCATTAGGAGTAAAATGGAAAGAAGATCATGTTAAAGGGATACATAAAGACGATGATGGTTATATAAGAGAACTAAGTTTAGAATCAGGTGAAAGAGTATCCGCTGATTTATACTTGGATGCTACTGGTTTTAATAAAGTGTTAATGAAAACCATGGGTGTTAAATGGAAAAGTATTAAGCAACAGCCAACTCAGAGTGCTTGGGTAGCCCCTGTTAAGTATAAAGATCCTTATAAAGAAATGAGACCATACACTCAAAGCTATGCCCGTAAAGCTGGTTGGCAATTTATTATAACTTTGTTCAGTAGAATGGGAACAGGTTACATATTTGACGCTAACAGTTATGATAAAGATCAAGCCAGAGAAGATTTTATAAAGTATTGGGATGGGTATGAGTTTATGGCTGAACCTAGATTCTTATCTTGGGACCAAGGCTACTATGAGAAGTCATGGGAAAAGAATGTAATGGCTATAGGAATGTCTGGTGGATTTGTAGATCCAATGGAAGCCAATGTTATATACGTTGCTCAAGCTGGTATGCAGATGCTCAATCAAGTATTAAATAAAAATAAAGGCAGAGTAGTAAAAGAAAATACTAAGAAAGCTGTATCAAGAGAACTTCATAAACTTCAAAATCAAATAGACGATTTTATATGCTACCATTACACATTAAGTAAAAGAAGAGATACTGACTTCTGGCGTAAGTGGGGTCAGTATGGTATTGACAATAATCATAGAGAGAAGAACTGGAAAGAGTATAGAAGTGCAAGAGGCTATCTAGGATCTAATTTCTTTTTAGATTATCAGTGGGCTGATCAACAGATGTATATGGATCAGTGGGATACGGACTTGTGTAAATTAAATATCGATCCCACTCTCGTACCTTTGGCTGAAATGGATTATAACTATATAAAGGATAAGGGGTTATATACATCCAAGATAGCACCTCATGTGTATGATTGGAGTAGTAAACATCTGTATGGTGGTAGAACTCATAATGAAGTATTAGAAGAGGCGATAGCAGAAAAATGATTCATATTGATGGCGTAGAATATCTTAAAAGCGATAATGATCATGTTAGATCGTCAGTCATAAATTATTTAGAAAATTGGAATATAACTGTAAGCACTAGTGGAACAACTGGTAAGCCTAAGACGTTTAAACACGATAGTAAACTTATGCATAAGATTGCAGAGTACAATGCTGAAGCATTTGGTTTAAGTTCAAACAGCACTATGATGGCTCTGTATAATCCAAGAGGTATTGGCTTCTCCTCTATGAGTTTATATCCTTGTGCGGTAGCAAACTGTGATGTTTTTATAGAGACTACAGTATCAGATTATCCTAATAGAATACGAGAAATAAATCCAACTCACTCTCTTATGTTACCGAATGTGTGGAAGACTTGGCACAGACATAAGGCGTGGAAGAGTTTAGACTTAAGTGGGGTTCAACAACTTCAAGTAGGAAGTGATGTTACTCCCAATGGTATGATGGAAGATCTAAGGTCTAAAGGAGCACGACAAGTTAACACGGCTTATGGAAGCACAGAGGTTCCACCTTTAATCATGTCCACTGAACAGCAAGATATTTATCACTTCAATGATATAAATCCTATGATAGACTATAAGAATATTAATCATGAAGATGGTTCTATAGAGTTTGCTTGTAAGTATAAAGATCAAGATGAATGGTGGAATAGTGGAGACCTCATAGAATATAATAGTAAAGGCGAGTTCTTCTTTGCAGGGCGGCAACACAACGTATTTAAGATGGAGAACTGTGGTGATAGAGTATATCCAGAACAGATAGAAAAGGTTGCTATAGAAAATGGTGCGAGTTTAGCACTGTGTAGAAAAGTGAGTAAGCAATGTATAGTTTATTTCACGGGTGATATGAATATTAAAAACTTTATCAAAGATCATGTTTGTGGTTATGAGGTTGTTCCAAAGAAAGTCGATAGTATTGCTATTGATGATAATCTACGTAAGGTAAAAAGGAATCAAATCATTGCTACGTGAAAAAAGTAGGAGTGGATATGAGCTATACATTACAGACAATCCCAGAGATGATTACCTTGACGAGTTTATGTGGAGTATTGAAACTGACTATAGAAATACGAATAGTCTAGTAGACGATCCGTTTACTTATTCTAAACTTTCAGCATTTAAATTTAAATACGCTATACTTTGGTTAAAAGATGACGTACCGTTCATGGGATGGTTTTTAACTCAGTATAAAAATCTGCCTTCAAATGTAGTTAGATGTTTTTGTAGGTGGTATAAGTTAAGTACGTCTAAAGATATAACTATGAGATTTTTGCAAGAAGAGCATCAAATGTATGCTAAACATCTTCAACCTCTTTTAGATGCTGATAGTATTGATACAGTGTTTTTTACTAGGCATCTATCTACCAAAAAAGATATGGGAAAATGGAAAAATAAAAAACGTGTTAAGATTGGCATGGGCGAAAGAGCCGATATTAAATGGACTGAAAGTAAATTTAGAAATATTGAACAAACTATATACTACTTTAGCACATGGAAGTTTTATGATAAAATGGATGAAGGTTTTTTATCAAAGTTAGATAAGGCATGAACTATGGCACTAAATTAAGATTGCTGTGGATCAGTAGTCATTTAACTGTCTTGTATAGTTTTTTAAGTGTATCCTCTTATGCTATCATAGTATCTTTAATATGGTCTGTTGTCGTTGTAGTAGTAGGCGGTTATGCTGGATGGCATAGACACTTTATCCATAGAAGTTATGAAACGGGTAGGATTAGAAAGTTTATTCTATTATGGTTGGGGGCTATTCAAGGTATTGGAAAGCCTCTTACTATTTGTGCTATTCATAGATGGCATCATGCACATAGTGATACTGAAGAAGATATACACTCACCAACAACATTGAAGTGGTGGCAAATATTACTAGGGTTTTATAAAGAACCAAAATTACACAGAAGACTGATTAGCGATCTCATACAAGATAAAAATATAAAGTTTTGTCAGAGGCATTACTTCAAAGTTATACTAACACTAAATGTAATATTGTTTATTATTGATCCAGTGTTGCCCGGACTTATTATGGGTATTGTAAACTTACACGCTTTTTACTCAACAGGTATTATTATAAACTGGTTAAATCATTTGGGCGGTAAACCTAATAATAATATTTTATGTGCCATACTTACCTTGGGAGAAGGTTGGCATAAAAATCATCACGAAGATAGCACTAGGTATTCTAATCAGGTTAAATGGTATCATCTAGACCCTACTGGTTGGACGATAAAATATTTTTTAAAACTAGGAGATTAGATGGAACAAGAAATAAGACTTTATACACAACCTCTATGTGGCTATTGTGATATTATAAAAGAAATGCTGGACAAAGCTGGGTATGTGTATTATACTATAGACATAACTAAAGTAGATGGATCTAAACGTTTTCTGAAAGAGCGTAACCATAAGACTGTACCTCAGTTGTATGTCGGTGATACTCATGTTAACAAAAAGGATACTCTTGAGTATAGTATAGAAGAACTATCGAATATTATAAATGAAGCAAGACTTGGTGTATCATCTACTGATTGGCCTGAGGGTAATGGAGAACAAGAATTTTAATGCCAAAACTTTTTGATTATGTTACAAGCATAAATACTTCTAAGGTAGATCTTATGAAGGACGATAGAGATGCAAATGTCTATAACGCTTTCTATATTAATCGTTCTCTTAGTTATTTTGCTGATACTGTTGGCCTTGCAAATGTGGTAAACCAATACCACCACCTTGACAAAAAACTACAATATCATTTTCTTATAAATATCATCAGGAAGCGGAAACGTTTTTCTAAATGGATGAAAGCCGAAAGTGAAAGTGATATTGATGCGGTTCAAGAATACTATGGTTATAGCAAAGAAAAAGCCAAACAAGTTCTCCCCCTATTATCACCTGATCAAATAATAATAATAATAAAGAAGGTGAGCAAAGGTGGAAGAAAATAACATTGTAAAATGGGTGCCAAGTGATATGCTTGAAGTCACTCTGAATGAGCCAGATGATTTTTTAAAAATAAGAGAAACGCTTACACGTATTGGTGTGGCTTCCCGCAAAGATAAAAAACTATTTCAATCATGTCATATATTACACAAGCAAGGTAGATACTTTATAGTTCACTTCAAAGAACTATTCATGCTTGATGGTAAGAAAGCTAATCTAGAACAGAGCGACTTAGAGCGCAGAAACACAATCGCTACATTGTTAAGTGATTGGGGTTTACTTGATTGGGCAGTAAAGGATGCTGAACATCCTTGTGCTCCTCTACGTCTGATTAAGATTATTCCCTTTAAAGAGAAGAGTGAATGGGAGCTTTGTCCTAAGTATAATATCGGAAACAAGCAGTAATGATTCCTGAGGAACTAAGAGAAGCCATAACCAACAGGAAAGCTCTTCACAGTAAATCTAATATACCAGAGAGTGCTTTTCCTGATTGGAATAATTTAGTACCATACTTTGACAGATCGTTTCTTAATGGTAACAAAAGAGCAAGAGATCCGCACAAAATATTTTGCGATGTTTCATCCGAAGATTTTCCTATAGTTCGACAGATAAAAGTGTTGCTTGGAACGCTGATCAATAGTGTCGATATATCTTGCCATTGTTATGCTGGCTTTAGTCCTAATGCCGTAGCATCTCCACCTCACTGTGATCCAATGCACGTATTCTTTTTTATGATACAAGGATCTATGCCTTGGAAGATATTTGAGGATGGGTGTGACTATAATGATAAGACGCAGACTATGACAAGTAAATCCACATTCTCTAAAAGATTAGTTCAAGGCGATTTTGTATATGTGCCTAAGGGAGTTTATCATTGTGCAATACCTGATAGTTCGAGAGTAGGTTTTTCTTTTGGTTGGGTGTAAGTTTTTAGTTTTACTTGTATAAATAACCTCAATGTGAGTCAGGTAATGAAGGAAAAATAATGACGCAACTAATAGACCCCCAAAAATTTACAGACACAGTTGGCCTTTTAAGGTCATTTTTTTTGTCTAAAGGATTTTTAGAAGTACACACGCAGAATAGATTGAGTATCCTAGCCGCTTGTGAAGACCCGTTTAATGTGGCAACGTATAATTATGCAGGGGAAACGTGGCCCCTTCCCCAAACAGGCCAGATGTGGCTAGAACATGAGTTACTCACCAAGCCCTCTTCGCAGGGCTTTTTTTGTGTCTCCACGTCATATAGACAAGAGCCAAACGCAATCCCCGGACGCCATGACATAATCTTCCCAATGTTTGAGTTTGAAATGCCCGGTGACATAAATGATCTTAAGGCAATGGAATATGAGTTATGTGAATACTTAGGTTTCAAAGAGCCTACAGAAAAAACATATCGTGAATGGCAACAGCATTATGGTGTTCATATCAATTCAGAACTTACAGCACAACATGAACTAGCAATGCAAAATTTCTTTGGACCCACACTAATCACAGACTTCCCAGAGATGACTAGTCCATTCTGGAATATGAGTAGGAATGAAGGTGGAGAGACCAGTAAGAAGATTGATGTTATCTTGGGTGGCATGGAAACAATAGGTAGTGCTGAACGTAGTTGTGACGTAGATATGATGAGAGATACATTCTACAGCATAACCGAAGGGGCTTACTCAAAGTTGTTGTTCGAACTATTTGGTAAAGAGAGAGTAGAGGCAGAACTAGAAGAGTTCTTTAAGTTTGACTTCTTTCCTAGAGTTGGTGGCGGTATCGGTATTACTAGAATGATACCAGCACTTCAAGCTATCAAAACAATATAGTAATAATCTGGGGTGGTGAAACTGGTAAACACGCACGACTGTTTATCGTGTGGCGAAAGCTTTGAAGGTTCGACTCCTTCCCCCAGAGCCAGTTTTTTCATATGGGGTATTGACAAATAGCATAACTAGTGTTATATTATATGTTATAAATAATGTTGTAGTGCAGATAATCTGGCTACGACATAATCTTGCTTGATCAAAAAGGAGATACAAATGACAGGCTTACATCAACTATTCCCACGTTCATCTTTTGTTGGATTTGACCATCTGTTTAGTGAACTAGAATTTACTGCTAAACACGCTCAAGACCACTACCCACCACATAACGTTATAAAGCATGGAGATGATCAATACCTCATCGAACTTGCTGTGGCTGGGTTTACACAAGATGAGATATCTGTAGAAGTTAAAGATAGAACTTTAACAATCACAGGGGAACACGTCTCTAAAGGTAGAGAATTTATCCATCGTGGCATTTCAACAAAGAAATTTAAACGAACCTTTAGGCTGTCCGAACACGTAAAAGTAAATGGAGCAGATATTCAAGATGGTATTCTGGCAATAGACTTGCAGTATAACATCCCAGAAGAAATGCGTCCTCGTAAAATCAATATTGGTCAAACGAGGAAACAAAATGACACAACTAATACTAAGCAACTACTTACCGAAACTGATGGTAATCACCCCGGTCGGACAACTCTTTAAGGCTGTATTAAGCCCATTGAAGTCACTTCATAGATCGCATCAACGTTCCCGAAAGGCTCACGAAACTATTCGTGAACTGAACAAATTAAGTAACTATGAATTAAAGGATATCGGTCTTTCACGAGGCGATATCTATTCAGTAGCTCACGATCACTTTTCTGATTACTCAGTCAAGATAGTTACTAGTTCTAATTTGAATCTAAAGGGATGGGTCTAATGACAACTTTAGTAGGCAACTATATATTCTCGCCCTTGTCGGGTTTGTGGTCTTCATTAGAACGCTACATTCTGATAATGGGTTACAGAAGAGCGGAAGCGGAACTCGCAAGGATGGGGTTTCATACTCAATCCAAGATTTGTACGTTAGAGCTTAAAAAACTATAAAAAATAAAGGGGGCAAAGGTGTTGACATTTTTGCCCCTTTAGTATATTATAGAGGTTATATGAACTTTCCAATCTGCATAGAACTAAACGTAACAGAACTGTGCGATATGACTTGTTCATTTTGCCCAAGAAGTGTGGGGTATCCAAACTCTAATTTAAACATGAGCCTAGACACTTTAGATGTTATAATAAATCACGCAGAGAACTTAGACAGAGATATCGAATTCCATCTATCTGGAAGAGGTGAGCCTACTCTACATCCTAAGTTTTCAGATCTCTTGGATAGGTTAGACAGATTTAAAGTTAAGTTATCTACAAATGGTAACAGAGTAGATAGATACCTAGACAAGATAAACAAGTTGATGAAAGTAGACTACAGCATCTATGATCAGAGTAAATTAACTTCAAAACAAATATATTCCAAATACAACTTTCATGTTGTTGACAAAAGAACTAATACTAAAAATATATACAATAATAGGGCTGGTTCTATAGTAAGTCAACAGACTGAACAGAATCCTTCTCATCCTAAATATAAGTTGATGTGTGAAAAACCTTTTCATGTGGTCTACATAAACTACAACGGCGATTACAATCTATGTTGTAATGAATGGTTTAACCCCACTGTTCTAGAGAATGTTCATACTCAATCTATAAAAGAATATTTAAACGATAATGTTATTTTAAAATCATTTCAAAAGGACTTGATGAAAGGAGAAAGAAAGCAGTCTCCATGTAAAGGTTGTAATAAACAAATGCATCCAAAGGCTGTTGACTTTCTTGATAGAATAGGTTACAATATAAGCTAAGTGTAAGTTTGGAGGATATATGAACTTTTATACTAGCGTGAATCGATACGGCAATTCCATCTTGTATCGTGGCGTAAACAACTATGGAAAACGAATAGAAGCCAAGTACAAGTTTGAGCCAAAGCTCTACCTTCCTTCTAATAAGATAACAGCAAAGCACAAGTCTATAGACGGTGCTCAGTTAGAAGAGATAAAGTTTTCTTCTATGTCTGAAACAAAAGACTTCTTAAAAAGATACAAAGATGTTGATAACCTAGATGTGTATGGTAATCAGAACTTCATACATCAGTTTATCGCTGACAAGTTCCCGACAGAAATAAAGTTTGACAGTAGCAAAGTCGATGTATGTTACATTGATATTGAGGTAGCATCTGATGAAGGCTTCCCGTTTCCTGAGGATGCCGCTCACCCTGTTATCTCTATCGCTCTCAAGTCTAGTCTTAGTAATGTATATCATGTCTGGGGTTTAGATGAGTATGATGCTGAAAAGGTTTACAGTGATAAACTTATTGTGCAGTATCGCCACTGTAAGAGTGAGGTAGAACTACTTGCCAAGTTTGTAGAGTGGTGGGGCAAAAACTGTCCTGATGTAATCACAGGCTGGAACGTGCGACTATTCGACATTCCCTATCTTGTCAATCGTATCAGACGTATTGGATCTGAGGAAGCAGTCAAGCGACTATCTCCATGGGGGCTAGTGTCTCAACGTGAACTTCATATCAAAGGTAAACGTATGGATGCCTATGAGATCACTGGTGTTCAGCAACTTGATTACTATGATCTGTTTCAGAAGTTTGGCTATTCGTATGGAGCACAGGAGTCCTACAAGCTAGACCATATTGCTTACGTAGTTCTTGGGGAGCGTAAACTGTCTATCGAAGAACATGGTAACTTGTACACTCTATACAAAGAAGATCATCAGAAGTTCATTGACTATAACATTCGAGACGTAGAACTTATTGAGCGACTAGAAGAGAAGATGGGTCTGATTACCCTTGCTATAACTATGGCATATAGAGGTGGCGTGAACTATGCGGATACCTTTGGCACTACAGCCATATGGGATTCAATCATCTATCGGGAACTGAATGCTACTGGCACTATTGTTCCACCCAACAAACATAAGATGAAATCACCATACCCCGGCGGGTATGTCAAAGAACCTATGGTTGGCTCTCATGATTGGGTAGTATCTTTCGACTTGAACAGTCTGTATCCTAATCTCATTGTCCAATACAATATGTCACCAGAGACAATACTTCCTAACAAATCTTTTCCTCATGGGGTAGACTACTATCTTAACAAGTCTTGCGACACAGAGGGCGTCTCCGTAGCCGCAAACGGCTCTGCATTCACAAAAGAGTTCCAAGGTATTGTTCCAAAGATTATTGAGAACTATTATTCTGAGCGTAGTGTTATTAAGAAGTCCATGCTTATTGCTCAACAGGCATATGAGAAGACGAAGACTATTGAGCTTGAGCGTGAGATCAACCAACTAGAGAATAGGCAGATGGCTATTAAGATCTTGCTCAACTCTCTCTATGGTGCGCTGGGCAATCAATACTTCAGATACTTTGATATGCGTGTGGCAGAGGGTATTACTTTATCAGGGCAACTATCAATTCGTTGGGCAGAGATTGCCATGAACAAAGAGATGAATAAGTTGCTGGGAACTGTAGACAAAGACTATGTTATCGCTATCGATACTGACTCATTATATGTCAACTTTTCTCCACTTGTTTCCAAGTTAAACCCAAAAGATCCTGTCAAGACACTTAGCAAGATATGTGAAGACCACTTCGAAAAGGTATTGGAGAAGTCTTACTCTGAACTGTTTGACAAAATGAATGCCTTCAAACCTCGTATGGTTATGGGTCGTGAGGTGATTGCTGATCGTGGTATATGGGTAGCCAAGAAACGATACATCCTAAACGTGCATAACAACGAAGGTGTTCAATACGCAGAACCCAAACTCAAGATGATGGGCATTGAGGCTATCAAGTCTTCGACACCTGAGGTTGTTCGTAATAAGTTCAAAGAGATCTTTCGTGTGATCATAGAAGGAACCGAACTGGATGTTCAGAAGTTCATAAGGGATTTCAGAACAGAGTTTAAGTCTCTACCACCAGAGTCTGTAGCATTTCCTAGAGGTGTGAGTGATGTGGGTAAGTGGGAGTCTAAACAAGATATATACTTAAAAGGAACACCAATACACGTGCGTGGGTCTTTACTATACAACAAAGCTATCAAAGACAACTCACTTGAACGCAAGTACGAAACTATCAAGAACGGTGAGAAGATTAAGTTTATCTACTTACGCAAGCCAAACCCTATTAAGGAAAATATAATATCCTTTCCAGCGGTTTTACCTACAGAAATGCACTTGCATAAGTATGTAGATTATGATATAATGTTTGGGAAGACATTCGTAGAACCCTTAAAGTTTATTCTAGACGCTATAGGGTGGAGTGTAGAACCAAGAGCAACGCTAGAAGACTTCTTTGGATGATGTATTCAGTAACTATATTTGAGAGTCAATATGATAATCAGACTCATCGTACATTAGATTTCGATGAGTGGGATAAGTTTGAGAAGTTTCTATATAAACTATCAGAAAGACCTCTGGAAGGAAAGAAAAATGCTGAACTTATTTCACCCGCTATATATCAGGATGGCACGACTAGATCCAATAAAAATGTATTGCGGTGGGCAAGTTGGTGTGCTGTTGACGTTGATGATCACACATTTGAAGGGGATCTAAAAGATGAACTTATTAGGCTTTATGGTGACTACTATTTTGTTTGCTATTCTACTGCAAGCAGTAAGCATGGTTTACCAAAGTTTAGGTTATGCTTCCCAACTAGAACGCCTATCGAAAAAGAGTCTATCAAACATTTCTGGTTTGCACTCAACTCCGAACTCAATTCGATTGGAGATAAACAAACTAAAGACTTATCTAGAATGTATTATGTCCCTGCTACGTACAATGGTGCTTTCAACTTTATTTTTACTAATACTGGCGGTAGCCACATAAATCCTACAGAGCTAATGTCCAAGTGGGAGTATAGCGAAAAGAAAGATAGCAAGAACTTCATGGATCGTCTACCTGAGGAATGGCAGAGACAGATCCTAGACTATCGTAAAGATAAAATGACTAACACTAATGTTGTCTGGTCAGGGTATGAGGATTGTCCATTCGTTAACAAGAGACTTGTAAAAGACTTTAAGAACATTGCCCATATTGACAATAGCGGTAGATATGCTATGATCTATAAGATAATGGTATCGATAGCAAGCAACGCTGTTGGTAAACAGTATGCTATTACTGCCAATGAAATCGAAACATTGTGTAGGCAGTTAGATTCTGAAACTGGTAATCGATATGAGAGTCGGCCTCTTCATGTAGAGGCTAATAACGCTTTAGAGTATGCGTATAAGAATGGAGTTATATCATGAGCACTTTACTTGAGTTCTTGGACTCAGACAATGATAAGGTAGGAAACTTTCCAGAAAAGGAATGGGTCAATATGCCTGAGTTCGTATCTGAAAAGGTAGAGCCATATGCGAAGGTCATTGTTCGTTTTGATAATGAACAGGACTTGAAAGAGTTTTCTGAAATGATTGGTCAGAAGGTTAATGTTAAAACAAAAAGTATCTGGCACCCACAACTAGATCGTGGTAAGAACGGTGGCTTACGTTGGGTAGAAAATGACAAGTCTTAACATACTTAAACAACTTAGCAATACCGCTGAGAGTGATGAGTGTTATACCCCGTCTGATCAGGTCCACCCTTTGTTGGAATACTTGGACAAGGATAAGACTTACTACGAAGCAACCAGTGGAAAGAGTTCTAACATACTTGACGGTTTCAACAAATACGGTTATAATATAGTTGGATCGGATGAGAAAGACTTCTTTGATTGTACGGTAACCGATGTATACGATGGCATCATAACAAATCCACCATACAGTTTGAAAGACAAGTTCATCAAGCACTGCTATGATCTAGGTAAGCCATTCGCATTGTTCTTACCTGTTGCGTCATTCCAAGGTAAAAGACGTGGACAAATGTTTATGGAGCATGGTATGTCTGCACTGGTTTATAATAATCGTGTGGACTTTACTGGTGGTGGTTCTCCTATGTTTGGTAACGCTTGGTTTATACATGGGTTCCTACCACCGAATACAATCTATTGGGTAAATAATCCGAAATGAGTTCCCTACAAAAACATCACATAGTTCCCATATACAAGTGTAAAGAACTAGGACTGACAACCAGTTATAAGATTGGTTGGAAAGAGTTTTATTTCAAAGAAAACATGGTAGAAGTATCAATACTAGATCATGCTTACATACATAATGGATATGGAAATAGTGACCTAGAACCATTGCTAAAAGTATGTAATCCACCACAATGGGTAATAGACATGATACCACTAGGGGATAAGAGAGATCGGCTAGCCGCAGTAATCCTTGCAAAAGGAGAGATGGATGGAATAGATATATCTGGTGAGAATAATCCAAGGTGGAAGGGTGGTGTATGGGCTAATGATCCAGTGGCATGGAGAAAGGCATATAGAAAAACACCAGAGCAAAAAGCACAACAGAAGGTATATAAGCAAACACCAAAGTATAAAGCACAACAGAAAGCATATAATGATGCACGTAGAGAAACACCAGAATATAAAGCACGACAGAAAGCATATATGAGGGTTTATGATAAGAAACGTAGAGAAACACCAGAGTATAAAGCACGAAAGAAAGCATATCAAAAGGCATATAAGCTTAGAAAGAAGTTAGAGAAAGAAAAAGGGACAGGTGATTTGTCGGCGTTTTATGAAAAATAAATATCCCATATATGTGGTCTCAAAGAATCGTTGGGGGTTGACATCAAGTTAAACTTATGATATCTTATAAGAATAACAAGACAGAAAGCGAATCGTATTATGAATAGTATCGAAAAAATTATTACTCCACTGTTGGAAAAACTTGCTGGAAGAGTTGAAGACAAATGGTATGGATCTAAATATGAGGTAGTTAAAGCGGCGGCAATGACACCTAAAGGTGATTTTGGAGAAGAGGTTACTGCTACATTGATAAAAGAACTCATTGGTATGAGTGCTAAAATCATCAACGGTGGTAAAGGAGAATTTGATATCATCACTAATTCTGGTATTAAATTTGAGAACAAACTTGCTACTGAAGATACTAGTGGTGGGTTTCAGTTCAATGGAATAAAAAAAGATGTAGTATATGATTATGTATTTGGTCTTGGTGTTTCTCCAAATGATTTATGGTTTGGTATTTGGAGTAAAAAAGAGACAGAAAATTTAACCGTTTCTATGACCAAAGATGGTTCTGATAGCTTTAAACTATCTGCAAGAAAAGCTTCTGGTGCTAAATATCCTTTACTTCCTTTAACACCAGAAAACTTTAAAAGAGAGGTATCAAAAATTGTCTAGTGCATGGGATGGATTGGTAAATAACAAACAAAAAACTGAGTTACCACATTATGCAATAAATAAAAGTTTACCCGCTGATAGTTATTTCACTTCATCGAAAACGGCTAAAAGATGCATTGATATTGCAAATTTGGTAATACCAGATAATACTTTTACCTATATCGAACCATCTGCTGGCGAAGGATCGTTCTATAACCTATTACCAAATAGTTCTCGTATAGGTATAGAATTGTATGATCGTAAAAGACCAGAATATATACAAGCAGATTACTTAACATGGTATCCCAAAGAAAATAATAATTATGTTGTTATAGGTAATCCACCTTTTGGTGTTAGGGGCGCAACGGCTCTCGCATTTATTAATCGTTCTCTATTATTTGCAGACTATGTAGCATTTATTCTACCCATGTCGTTTCATAGTAATGGTAAAGGTAGTAACATGAAACGAGTCACAAATGGTCATTTGATTCATTCAGAAGTCCTTTATGGCGAATCATTCTTTTCCCCAGACAATAATAAAGAAATTAAAGTCAACACGCTATTTCAAGTATGGAAAAAGGGAGAAGGGGAAGGGATATTCCCAGATTATGATATATCAGAGTATGCCGATATATATACTGTCTGTTCGTCACCAAATAGGTTATGCGGATTAGAAAAAATAGGGACATATGATTTTTATGTTTCATCATCATATTTTGGCGAAACTCTTCCAACAGTATATGATTTTACAGATGTAAAATATGGTTCTGGTTATGGTGTTATCTTAAAAAAGAGTAAAAAAGATATTATTAATAAATTAAAAGATATGGAATGGAATAAGTATGCTTCATTAGCAACTAACAGTTGCAAACATATTCGTAAATATTCTATAGAGAAATGTTTACATGATCTTGGATATGGTAGCATTAGAATACTTAGAAAGAAGTTAGAGCGACAAGGTAATCTGAATGCGTTTTTATGAAAAATAAGTATCCCATATATGTGGTCTCAAAGAATCGTTGGGATCAATGTAAGACCGCTGAACTTCTTGACAGACTTTCGGTGGACTATCATATTGTGGTTGAGGAAGATCAACTAGATAAGTATGCTGAATACCATGACAGAGACAAACTCCTAACCCTTGATGGAAGTTACTTAGACTATTACGATACGTGTGATGATCTGGGTCAGAGTAAGAGTAAGGGTCCGGGAGCGGCTAGAAACTTTGCGTGGGAGCATTCTACTACAACGTATGGTGCCAAGTGTCATTGGGTTATGGATGATAACATCTACGACTTTCACAGACTAAACAATAATGTAAAGGCCGCTGTAAGAACTATGGCATGGTTCAGAGCCATGGAAGACTTCTGTGACAGATACTCCAACGTAGCAATCGCTGGTCCTAACTATAGTAAGTTCTGTAAGGCAACCGATAAGGTTCCACCACTTATCTTCAATACAAGAATATACTCATGTCTCCTAATCCGTAATGATATTCCTTACAGATGGCGTGGACGATATAATGAAGATACTGATTTATCTTTAAGAGCATTGAAAGATGGTTGGTGTACAATACAGTTCAATGCATTCCTAGCAGACAAGGGAACAACCCAACGAACTATTGGTGGTAATGATAAAGAGTTTTATGCTGAAGAAGGCACACTACCTAAGTCAGAGATGCTAAAAGAAATGCACCCTGATGTTACTGAGGTTGTTTGGAAGTTTAATAGATGGCACCACCATGTGGACTATAGACCATTTAAGAAGAACTATTTAAAAGAAGTTGATAATGTCTTGTATGCTAAAGATCCAGAGTATGGAATGAAGCTTATAGATATTGGCAGAGAGAACATTGGTAGACGTGCTATTGATGATAGAATATAGGGAAAACAATAATGCCGTATGATCCAGATGCTAGTTTATTTCAAATGGGAGATTTTACTAGCCACGCAGGGCTACCACTCAAATGGAAACTAGAGTGTGATGCTATTACAGACGAAGAGTGGCGGTGCCTAGCAAAGATGATTATGGATTATCAGGATCGTCCATTTAGTAAGGCAGTCGGCATACCACGTGGTGGAGTTAAACTAGCAGAGGCACTGAACGAATATGCTTCTGGTGATGATACCGACTTCCCATTAATATGTGATGATGTGTTCACTACTGGAACTAGTATGATAGATTTCATTAAAGAAAAATTTCCTACTTTTACTCAAGGTATGGGTTATAGGTGGGTAGTGTTTGCACGTAAACCTAGTAACGTTCAACCTTTTTATACACGTGCTTTATTCACGATGCCTGAGATTACGGCAGAAAGATATAAGATAGTTGATAAGAAGAAGTAGCTTGACTAAACTGAAAAAACGTGTTACACTATTTAAAGGACATTACCTTCAGTTAAGAAAAGAAGGTGTTAGATTATACGGCAGAGACCAATCGCACTTAGCATACTATTCAAAGTATAGTAAGTTTAACTGCTTTTGGTGGGCCGTTTCAAACTCTCGTACTCACGAGTTAGATGGAAGATATAGACAATGGTAAGGATTATTGCTGGCCCATGCCAACACGAATCTCTTGAACAATCTTTAGAGATAGCAAGACACTGTGCTGATGTGTGCTACAAGTATAGCGTAGACTATGTATTCAAGGCTAGTTATGATAAGGCTAACAGAACTCATATTTCTGGAGAGCGTGGATGGGGTATTTGTGATACTCTTATAGATTTCTTTACTATGAAAAAAGAAATGCATGATCTTAAGATACTCACTGATGTTCATGACAAACTAGACATAGATCAAATCAGTGATGAGAAGTGTGTTGATATCTTACAGATACCAGCATTTCTAAGTAGACAGACAGATCTTATTCAAAGAGCGTGTGAGACTGATATGATTGTCAACATTAAGAAAGGTCAGTTCATGGCTCCTTGGGATATTCAAGGTATTCTTAGTAAGACAGAGGGAGCCAAAGAAGTTTGGATAACTGAGAGGGGTACAAGTTTTGGGTATGGACGTTTGGTTAATGATTTCACTGGGATGCTTGATAATCTCAGTGCGCTTGGTGATAGATTTGTATACGATGTTACGCACTCAGTCCAACTCCCAAGCTCAGAAGGAACCTCATCTGGGGGGAACCGTTCTTATGTTCCTTCTCTTTGCAGGGCTGGCTCTGCTCTTGGGGTTCAAAGCTTTTTTTTAGAAGTGCATCCAGACCCTGACAACGCACCATCAGATGGACCGAATATGTTAAAACTAGAAGATTTTGAAGGAGTCGTAGATGACATTATCAGCTATTCTTATACCCGCTAGATGGGGATCTAAAAGATTTGAAGGTAAACCATTATGTGATTTAGATGGGTTACCTATGATCAGAAGAGTGCATGATATATGTGCGGCTTCTAAAATACCTACATTTGTTCTTACAGATGATGTTAGGGTTGCTAATGCAGTCAACGATAAGTGTACAGTTATTATAGATAAAAGAGAGTTTAACAATGGCACAGAGAGATGTGCTGGGGCAATTCAAACAGACTTCTTAAAGAAGTTTGATACCTTTATTAACGTGCAAGGCGATATGCCTGATGTTACTGGAAAAATGATAAACGAAATAAATGACATGAGTAGAGGTGTCTATTATAGTGGGGGTGTATCTACACTCTATGCTAAAATGGAAAAGCACTTGCAATCAGAACCAAATTGTGTTAAGATGGTTCATAACGATACAGAAGCACATTGGTTTGGTAGAGGTATAACCATGGGGTCTCATCACTTAGGTATCTATGGATACTCTAGAAATATGCTTGAGAAGTATGGGACTGTTCAAGATAAGTATGAAGAGCACGAAGGCTTGGAACAACTTAGATGGATAGCAATGGGCGAGGAGATCTGTATTAGAAAGGTGGAGTTCGATGGTATTGAAATCAACACACCAGAAGATGCTGAGTGCTGGAATATAAGGTAGAGGAAATATTATGACAGAAGGACCATTTAAGGCCGCATTTGAAGCAGACACAGATGGAGTTCTGCGTAGAGAGATCATCACTTATAGAAAGAAAGATGGTCGCATAGTAAAAGAAATCGCATTCCGAAGTTACTATAAAAATGGTGATTACCATGACACTTCAGAATCAGTTCCGTTAGCGGAGAGATAGTATGAAATATGTAATTGATATTGATGGCACCATTTGTAATGAAGTTAAGAACTCAGATGGCACTAAAGATTATGCGGCACATGAACCTATGATGGATCGTATCGCAAAAGTCAACGCATTGTATGATGCTGGTCATACTATTAAATATATGACTGCACGTGGGGTCGTAAGTGGTATTGATTACTATAGGCTAACCAACAATCAACTTATTCAATGGGGTGCGAGATTCCACGAACTGAGTGTGGGTAAGAAAGAACACTACGATATTTGGATTGATGATAAAGCCTTTTGGAGTGAAGACTTCTTTCGCAACACTGGTGAAACTTATGAGTAGGAAAGTGACATGATTGCTGGTAAAGTATGGGGATCTACAGAACTTGTAGAGGCCAATGGAGCATTAGAGTTCCATCGTATTGAAATGAATAAAGGTGGCATTTGTTCAAAACATCTACATGAGTTTAAGTGGAATGGCTTCTATGTGGAATCTGGACGTATGCTTATTCGTGTATGGCAAAATGATTATGACTTGGTTGATGAAACTATACTTGAACTTGGGATGTATACTAAGGTCAAGCCGGGGGTGTATCATCAGTTTGAATGCCTTGAAGATGGTGTAGCGTTTGAGTTATATTGGGCAGAGTTTAATCATAATGATATTATAAGAGAGACGGTAGGAACCAATGCTGATTAGTGACGATATAAAACTAGACTACTCCGATGTTCTTATTAGACCAAAGAGGTCTACTTTAAAATCTCGTAAAGAGGTTGATCTATTAAGACCCATGAAGTTTAGAAATAGTGAACGCATATATCAAGGTGTTCCTATCATGGCGGCTAATATGGATGGTGTCGGCACGTTTGAAATGGCAGATGCACTTTCTAAATTAGATATCTTCACTTGTCTGGTAAAGACATATAGCGCAGAAGACCTAGCAAAGTTCTTTAACCAATCTGATATAGAGAATACTATACATCGTCAACAGAATGTTGCCATGTCTATTGGCACATCAGATAGTGATTTAGAAAAGTTTAAAAAGGTATACAAACTTACTGATGGTATACTTAAATACCTATGCGTAGATGTAGCAAATGGTTACACAGAGATGTTCAGTAACTTTATATACGATTTACGTTCTAACTATCCTGATCTAGTTATCATAGCGGGTAATGTTGTGACAGGAGATATGACACAGGAGTTAATCTTAAATGGTGCGGATATTGTTAAATGCGGTATTGGGCCGGGCAGTGTATGTACGACTCGTATACAAACAGGTGTTGGTTATCCTCAACTCTCAGCGGTTATTGAATGTGCTGATGCTTCTCACGGTCTCTCAGGCCATATTATTGCTGATGGAGGTTGTACTACGTCTGGTGACATAGCCAAAGCTTTTGGTGCTGGTTCAGACTTTGTGATGCTTGGCGGTATGTTGGCTGGACATGATGAAGGTGGTGGAGAAGTAGTGGACAACAAGATCAGTTTCTATGGTATGAGTTCAGAGACTGCCAACGACAAACACTTTGGTGGACTGAAAGACTATAGAGCCTCAGAAGGTAAAGAGGTTAGTTTACCATATAAAGGACAAGTCGGAACTACTATACAAGCCATTCTTGGTGGAATAAGATCAGCTTCTACATATGTTGGAGCCGCTAAGATAAAAGACTTACCTAAGTGTACTACATTCGTTAGAGTGAACAATACTCACAACAGAGTATACGGAGATGGCTGATAAGTTTATCTTTGATGTAGATGGAACCTTAACTCCTAGTAGAGGTAAAATAGACAAGAAATTTGGTACGTGGTTTCACAAATTCTGTGAATGGGCTGATCACGATGTGTATCTAGTTACGGGAAGCGATAGACCTAAGACTGTAGAACAGATAGGCGAACCAATATATCACGTATGTGAACGTGTCTATAACTGTTCTGGTTGTGATGTGTATGAAGGTGATCGTAATATAAGAAGTAGTTCATGGGTCTTACCTGACATGGCAAGAGACTTTCTTGATCAATGCCTATATGAATCTGATTGGCCTACATTAACGGGGTTGCATATTGAAGAAAGATGTGGTATGATAAACTTCAGTGTTGTAGGGCGTAATGCTGATAGCATTGATCGTAAAGCATATTACGAATATGATAAGATATATTCAGAACGAGTTAAGATAGCAAAGGCTTTTAATACTATGTTTCCAGATTTACTTGCCAGTGTTGCTGGTGAAACTGGAATGGATATATCCGCTAAAGGAAATGACAAGTCACAGATCTTAAAAGACTTTGATGATAAAGACAGAATATATTTCTTTGGCGATAAAGTAGGTGTTGGTGGGAATGATTTCTTACTGGCTCAAGCATTAGAAGAATACGAATATGGGGCTACGCTCCATGTCAGAGATTGGAAAGATACATGGAAAGCACTGAAAGGGTTGTAGGGATAACCTTTAGCACTTTTGATCTACTACACGCAGGGCATATTGCCATGCTGAGAGAAGCAAAGACTAAATGTGATCACCTTATATGTGGTCTACAAGTAAATCCATCTATAGATCGTAAAGACAAGAAAGCACCTGTGCAATCTCTGGTTGAGAGATGGACACAACTACAAGGTGTAAGTTATGTAGATGAAATAATTCCCTATGAAAACGAAAAAGATGTAGAAGACATCTTGCAATTATTTGAGATTCATGTTAGAATAATAGGTGAAGAGTATAAGCATACTACATTCACAGGAAGAAAGATCTGTGCCAAAAGAGGTATAGAGATTCGTTACAATAAGAGAGATCATAGATTCTCGTCTAGCGACTTGCGAGAAAGAGTGTATGATATAGAAGCAGAAAAGGACACTTCAAATGATTGAAGAAGCGGCACTAAACCCCGTAGTTAAACGTAGGGAAAAGAACTTTAAGCTAGGGATCATTGGTCATGGTTTTGTTGGTAAGGCAGTGGACTATTGTTTTTCTGCTCAAGGTGTGGACAAGTTTATAATTGATCCTAAAGAAAATGACAATACACTACAAGACCTTTGTGATTGGGAACCTCAGTGTGTATTCATCTGTCTCCCAACTCCAGCAAAAGATGATGGCGGTGTGGATACTAAAGACATTGATGATGCAGTTATGCGGTTGGTTAACCTGACGGAATCTTTTATTGTTATCAAGTCAACTGTTCCACCTGATGCTATTGATCGTCTCTCTCGTATAGATGGTCGTATTGTATACGAACCTGAGTTTCTACAAGAAAGTAATTCCAAACAGGATATGATAGAAGCACGTTTTAGGGTTTTTGGTGTACATCAACAAGAAGCCGCTCAACATCTAGAAGGATTGTATAACTTTTTTTCTTTGGCGAACCCTGCACAGGTTCTAACTATGTCTCCTGTTGAAGCATCCTTCTTTAAGTATACGGTAAATAACTACCTTTCTATGAAGGTAACCTTTATGAACCAACTTAAGAAAGTTATGGATGACTTTGGTGGTAGTTATAACCAGTTGTCACGTGCTCTAATGGTTGAACCTCGTATGGGGCATAGTCATATGAAGATCCCCGGACCTGATGGTAAAGATGGATTTGGTGGGGCTTGCTTTCCAAAAGACTTATCCGCATTTATAAACTTTGTGGATACCAAGACAGATCAGTCTTCAGAGATATGGAAGACTGTGGAATTACTTAATAATGAAATTAGAAGTGAATACGATTTAAACGATAGAGAAAGAGAACAAAATGTCAACTTCGATAATGGACAAACTGAAACAAAACAGCAAGATAAAGACAACGGAAGTCCTGATTGATTCCAAGTATTTTAATGATAAGGAGATGACTCCTACAGATGTGCCTATGATGAATGTGGCACTATCTGGTGATGTGGATGGTGGTTTCCAAGAAGGACTAACAGTTCTTGCTGGGCCATCAAAGCATTTCAAAACATCTTTTGCTTTAATGATGGCTTCAGCATGGCTAAAGGCAAAACCTGATGCTGTAGTTATCTTTTACGATTCAGAGTTTGGGTCACCTCAGGCATACTTTGATCAGTTTGAAGTTGATACAAGTCGAGTACTACATACTCCTATTACTAATGTAGAAGAGTTGAAGTTTGATCTTATTTCTCAGTTAGAGGCTATGGATGAAAAAGATAACGTTATGATTATCATCGACTCTATAGGTAATCTAGCATCCAAGAAAGAACTAGAAGATGCGAAGGACGAAAAGTCTGTGGCAGATATGTCTCGTGCCAAAGCATTTAAGAGTCTGTTCCGTATGGTAACACCATACTTAAGCATGAAGAATATACCTATGATTGCAGTTAATCATACTTACAAAGAAATCGGATTATTCCCTAAAGATATAGTCGGCGGTGGCACTGGTATAACCTATTCAGCCGATACTGTTTGGATTGTCGGAAGGCAACAAGATAAAAAGGGGACCGAAATACAAGGATATCATTTTGTTATTAATGTTGAAAAAAGTAGATTTGTTAAAGAGAAGTCGAAAATACCTATTACTGTATCTTGGGATGGTGGTGTCAAGCATTACTCTGGCCTTCTCGATTGCGCTCTTGCTGGCGGTTATGTTACTAAGCCTTCCAATGGCTGGTATGCTGTGGTCGATCAAGACACTGGAGAAGTTGGATCTAAAGTACGGCACGATGCCACTCTTGATGAATCCTTCTGGAATCCAATCTTTTCTGGCACAGATTTTAAAGAATTCTTAAAGAAGCAGTATCAGATAGGACATAGGTCTGTGGTTGACATGGATGCTATAGTCGAAGCAGTTGAAGACTGACCCTTGGCCCCACTTTATAGTAGATAACTTTTTTTCAGATAGAGACTTTGAAAATCTGGTAACTGTATCTAAATCAATCTATGAAGATATATTGCCTAAAGAAAAAGTGATCAAAACTATACGCTCACTAGATGACTACTGGTCCAATACTTATGGATCAGTAGCACTAGAGTATCTCCATATACTTAATAGTGAAAAGACTGAATACTATGATAGGTTTCAGTTAGATATACAAGCAGTGCATGATGATGAGCCTTCTTCAGAGTTTGTTCATGTTGATCGTAAAGACAAAATACTTTCTATTGTAGTTTATGGTTGTCCTGATAATCATGTAGGAACTTTTATAGGCAATACCAAACATAGTCTTAGTCCAGTTGAATGGAAACCTAACAGAGCCTTAATATTCTCAAGAGGCGAGAATACGTGGCATAAGTTTCCAACTACTGGACTTGGACCTAGAGTTACTTTTAATATAAATTTATATACGGATTATTTCAATGAAACAAAATGACGATTATGAACTAACCCCCGGTGATAATGATCACTGGAATATTAGAATCAAAACAGGAAAATATGTGGAAACTGTTTTTAACTTTGGTGAACTAAGGGTTGCAGAAGATGGCGAGACTATAAAGTTTACATCTACAGTAATATCAGGGGGGCTTGGTGATGATTGGATTGCACATGATGATCTTGATTGGCATCATACTACTGGAGATATCTTGTATGATATCCTAGAACAACAAGCTGAACGAGTAGAAAAAGACGCTGAAGGGGTTGTGTCTCCTAAATGATTATGGTATAATAATAAAATGAGCAATGTAGAACAAGTCATATTACGACACCTATTAATCGATGAACCTTATATGCGTAAGGTTCTTCCCTTTGTGAAACCAGAATACTTTCAAGGAGTCTACAATCAAATATTTAACCAGATTGCGAAGTATGTAGCCAAGTATAATAAGCTACCAACTCAAGAGGCTTTTAAGATTGAGATAGATCTGAGTGAAAAGTTCACAGACGATCAATATACAGCCGTACTTGAGATACTTCCAAACATATTCGATAAAGAAACTGTCAAGGCAAATGACAAGTGGTTAGAGGACACTACTGAGAAGTGGTGTCAAGATAGAGCGATACATAATGCTATTATGGAGTCTATCTCCATTATTGATGGTAAGCACAGAGATCTTACTAAGAACGCTCTCCCTGATCTATTGACCAAAGCCTTGGCAGTTTCTTTTGATGCGAATATTGGTCACGACTATGTTGAAAATGTGTCAGAACGTTACGACTTCTATCATGCTCAAGAAGAGCGCATACCATTTGATCTAGATTATATGAACAGGATTACTAAAGGTGGCCTACCTAACAAAACACTGAACGTGGCACTTGCTGGCACTGGTGTAGGTAAATCATTATTCATGTGTCATGTTGCGGCTAATGCTATGACCCAAGGTAGGAATGTGCTATATATTACAATGGAAATGGCAGAGGAACGTATTGCTGAACGTATAGACGCAAACCTTTTAGATGTGCCACTAGATCAACTAGAGACATTATCTAAAGAAATGTTAATTGATAAGGTCCATAACATTGCGGGTAAGAATAATGGTAAACTTATTGTTAAGGAATACCCAACTGGTTCAGCACATACGGGACACTTTAGAGCATTACTGAATGAGCTTAAACTAAAGAAAGACTTTATACCTGAGATGATCTTTATAGACTATCTCAACATATGTGCATCTAGTCGAATGAAAGGCATGGGGGGATCAATCAATTCGTACACTTATATCAAATCTATTGCGGAAGAACTACGTGGACTCGCAGTCGAGTTCGAAGTTCCGATTGTCACTGCAACGCAAACGACTCGTAGTGGTTATGGTAACTCAGATGTTGGGCTTGAAGATACGAGTGAGTCTTTTGGATTACCCGCTACAGCCGACTTGATGTTTGCTTTGATTTCAAGTGAAGAACTAGAAGCACTTGGACAGATTATGATCAAACAACTTAAGAATAGATATAACGATCCTAGTGCTAACAAGAGGTTTGTGGTTGGTGTCGATAGATCTAGAATGAAACTGTTTGATATAGAAGATGCCACAGGTGGACTGATGGATGATACAGCAACCTTTGATAAAACAAATACGGCAGAACGATTTAAAGATTTTAAAATGGAGTAAATGATGGCAGTTAAAGGCATAACAAATAAGAAGAAGACGTGTGTTGGCAAACGTAATGTTAAAACCTCTTCTATGAACAAAGACAAGAGACGCAACTATAAAAAGTATAGAGGCCAAGGGTAATGAAAGTTAAGTTACTATCTCACTCTCAGCCAGTGCGTCATGTTCATGCTGGAGAATCAGGTGTAAGAGGCTTGGAGAATATCCAAGATCTTATAGCATACTGTGCTAGGGTATCTAACCCTAGTAACCAAGCAAACACAAAAACCACACAGAAACTATTAGGTTATCTGATGAAGCACAAGCATTGGTCTCCATTCGAAATGGCCTCTGCTTGTCTTGAAGTTGAAACAACACGTGACATTGCCAGACAGTTTCTAAGGCATCGTTCATTCTCATTTCAAGAGTTCTCACAACGTTACGCAGATCCTAGTGATATGGATAGTGCGTTTGTTGTTCGTGAGGCACGTCTACAAGACGAAACCAATAGACAGAATAGTATTCCAAATGATGATGTAGCACTAGATGCTTGGTGGGATGCTCAACAGAAGTTTATTATTGAACACGTTGGTAGGATATATAAAGAAGCAAGAGACAGAGGTATTGCCAAGGAGCAAGCAAGGGTAATCTTACCAGAAGGTAATACCGTCTCTAAGATGTATGTGAATGGAACTATTCGTAGTTGGATACATTATATCGAACTAAGATCTGCTAATGGCACACAGCAAGAGCATCAAGATATTGCTGTTGAGATTGCCAAAGCCTTATCTAAAATATACCCACAAATCTTGGAGTTTAGTAATGACAGAACTGATACTAAGAAATAAAGATATCTTGGCTGACTTAGAGAAAGTTAGAAAAGCAATACTGCCTAATCTACATCTATTAATGGATCGGTATCTGAAGCCAAGCCATAAAGATTTTGACGAAAGGTTTATGAGTGAGGAATATCTTAAAAAGCATATGAGTGACTCCGAACATCTAGGGTATCCTACGGAATTTTTTTCGTATACTATGAGCGACCAAGGCAACTTTAAAGAAATTGATAAGTTTGTCAGAACAGATTTTATAACAAACTTGGGTGCAAACTCAGATGCAGTTTTTCTATATTATCCTAAAGGTGGTGGTGTTGGCTGGCATACTAATCAGAATAACTCAGGCTACCAGTTTATCTTTTCTTGGTCTGAAAAAGGTGATGGATATTTTCAATATTATGATAAGAAAAAAGAAGAGATAGTTAAGATACCTGATGTTGCTGGTTGGCAAGCCAGATGCTATCACTTTGGTGTGGAAGAGGAAGACCAATGTTGGCACTCTGCATACACTAACGTACCCCGTATAACTGTTTGCGCTCTGTTTAGATGGTGGGATAAACCACATATGAAAGAGCAAGTTTTGGCTATGAAAGATCAACTCATAGAAGACATAGAATCGGAGATTTAAATGGGCAAAAAACTTTCAACATACTACTGTGGAGATACTACAGATGGAGATTATTGCGAAGTACATATTGACATGAAAGAAGAATTGTTGTATATTAAGTACTATAGGGCCGAATCATCTGCGTACTTCCACCTTGAAGAATTTAGAAACAAAGCACTAAGATATGTTGAAGATGCCGCAGAGAACTGGACTATGGGAATAAAGAAACTAGATGATAATATAATGTATGAAAGAACCTTATTATGACAGACATGGTAAACTCACCTATTCATTATGCCACAGGTGACATTGAGTGTATTGATGCGATGGAAGCTATGACAAAGACTATGAACGGAGCCATTGCTCCTCATGCCGCTAATGTATTAAAATATATGTGGCGGTGCGAGAGAAAGAATGGTCTTGAAGATATTGATAAGGCTATCTGGTATTTGAATAGAATGAAAGAACGATGGAAAGAGACGCACCGATGAGTAATGTGTTTAAAGATATAGATGTATTCCAAACTGCTTGTGATCAAACACCTAGCATTGCAAACTATGATATGTATCTTGGTCTTATTGATGAAGAGTATGGTGAACTTGTAGAAGCAATAATAGCAGAAGATCCTATAGAACAACTAGATGCTCTTGTCGATATTCTTGTTGTTACTATTGGTGCTATTCGTGCTGGTAACATGGACGGTCAAGGTGCTTGGAAAGAAGTCATGGATACTAACTTTGCTAAGATAGATCCTGATACTGGAAAGGTTCGTAAGCGTGAAGATGGTAAAGTTCTTAAGCCTGATGGTTGGAGACCACCAGACTTGAAAGCCTTCATTGATTTGAGACTATAATATGTTCACCATAGAGTTTGATGATGATGAGACTTGTATCACCTTGTTAGATAACACGGGTGAACTTGAAGACGTTAACATCTTACTCTATGATGATTACTGCCACATAAGACAATGGAACCAAAGTATAAACTATTGGGAGATTGTCACGTTAACTTCAGAGATGTATCTTGCTTTAATGAAAGCATGGCAGTTACCAGAAGGTTCTTATGTGATAGACAAGAGAACTGATAGGACAAAAGTAATGACTCCGAAACGTCCTACCACTTCCCGTTAATTGATCCGACATACCAGATACCGCCTGATGCCATACCTATCGCAATCAGAACTATAGCCCCAATGATTATAGCGTTAATCATTGCTTCTCTTCTTTCTATAGCGGCTTGTACTGTGGCTTTTTGGTGCTTCCTCATCTCTTTTTCAGTATGCACGATTTCACGCCAAGCCGATGGTCCGTAATATAGCGATATATATTCCCGGAGTTCCTCACGCATATCGTCTGCCTTTTTCTTATGCATGAAAACTTCTAATGCATTGGCTTCCACACCACCACCCATCTTTTTCCACCAAGGCGGCTTCTCTGCTTTTTGCCCAGCAAAATCTAAATCACTTATAGCCTTTCCCCACTGCCCAAGTTGAGAAGTCATATCTTGCAAATCTTTCCCAGCATCTATAGCAGACTTTATTCCCTTAAATGCTGAAGTGGCTAAACCGATAGCTGTAAATGGATCTATCATTTATTATTCCTTTTATTACTATTATTTATAAAAAAAGGCACTTGACATGAAGATAAACTTGTGCTAATCTATAAGAATAACAAGGAGTGATTCGTATGTCATGGACATTAAGTTCAACACAAAGTGAGTATACTTGGGAAAGTACAACAGAACTGCACACTAATGGTATGACTGTTGATACTTGGGCTGAAGCAGAGTCTTGGTGGGAGTGCTGGTCTTTGGCTAGGAATGTTAATAGAACAGTTGATACTTTGACAGACAATAGTACTAATACTGTTGTTAGAGTTAGGTTGCAGTAAATGAGAAGTAGGAGTGTAGGAATGGCTGAAGCATTATATAACTTGCGGATAAAGAGAGCAAAAGAAATAAATGAATGGTTGAGGTTGATGCAATGAGCAATCAAAGATCAGGTAAGTGGAAACCAGCGGCTATGCCCGATGGCAACACAGATATGAAACTACGCAACTTCTTCCGCACAGCCGCAAGTGTTGTTGATGAAGATAGTGACGCACAGTTTTACTTTGAACAAATCGTTGAGCATATCAACAATGGCGGCAATCTATATTCAGATGATCCTATTGCTATTCGTAGGATCTTAGGAACCTAGTTATTTTTTTGGAGTATCATTTTTACCTTTAGAGTAAGCTTGTGCTCCAAAGAACGCCGCCACCAAACCAGCAATAGCGACAAAGTACGTAGGAGCAATGTCTCCTATTATTTTTGCGGCACCTTCCATCTTTAAAAGAGATGTGATCATTATTAGTCCGGGGTATAGAAGCATTCCCCAGAGCGCAAACCATGCCATGGCTCTGATCTGATCCTCTTTAGCATCTTCATTTTCATGACGTTTCTTAGTGTGTTCAAACTCTGCTATTTCTTTGGCACGTGCCATTTCTTCATCAGTGATAATCCCATCACCATCTGCATCTAAATGAGCGAAAACACTTTCTGGTTGAAGCGTGAGGCTTCCCCCCTTATCTTTAGATTCTTTAGTTGACATTTCTACTCCAAATGAATTTTTATTATCATCATCAGACATCTCAATAACCCTATATATTTACAAGTATTTATAAAAAAAGGCTATTGACATCATGATAAATGTGGGGTATATTTGTATAGAACATTGAGGAATGATTCGTGTATAAATTTATCAAAAAAAATGGAATACATATAGCGAGTGGTGGTATAACAATGGGTATAGTAGGTATGGCGTTAGTTGGTGCGGCTATGATGGCTCCACCTGAGTTAGTTTCAAAAGACCATGAATGTCTATCCATGAATATTTATCATGAGAGTCGTGGCGAGAGAGCGGAAGGTCAAATCGCAGTAGCCTTTACCACAATAAATCGAGTAAAACATACTCAGTGGCCTTCTACTATATGCGAAGTAGTTTATCAGCCAAAACAGTTTAGTTGGACGTACCTCATAAAAAATCAATCCCCCAAAGAAACAAAAGCTTGGAAAAGAGCACAAGTTATAGCAAGAGACGTGTTGATAGGTAATGTAGTAGATCCTACTAAGGGTGCTGTATTCTATCATGCCAACTGGATTAAAAATCCTTATTGGGCAAAAGAAATGACCTTATCAAAGATTATTGGAAATCATCTATTTTATACATGGGATGGAGTTTGGGACGATGATGATAAAAGAGATACCGATTGAACTAGAGTGTTGGATGTTAAAGAATGGTGTTATGCCAATAGAACATATGCCAGCAAAACCAGATATTGTTTGGCCCATAAAAGAAACAGAACACGCACGTGCGTTACGCACTGGTGTGTCTAATTCGTGGAAACCAACATTTGATTATGAGCAACCACCCTTCTAATGTATATAACACCATGCGTACAGATATGTAGAATAGATCCTTTTTCTGAGGTTTGTATAGGGTGTGGAAGAACAGGAAAAGAAATTTCTAAATGGTCTAAAATGTCTTATTATGAAAGACAGAAAGTAATGAAGAGATTAGGTTATGGTAAAAGAACTTCGAGAAAAGAAGTTAGGAAGTGAAACTCTTAAAAGAGAATAGAAAATATATTCTTTATGGAGATGATGGTATGGTAATAATTATAACCTCTCAAAAATCTGTGATATATAGTATTCAGAATACTTTAAAAAAAATAAGAAGAAAAACAAAATGAGTGTAGAATGGGATGCGGAAAAACACCGTAGAGCACACTGGTTATATTGGATAACCAAAGGTCACCTAGATACTACAGAAGAACAAATACTATCATCACACGATAGTTATTTAAGAAGAGCATGGGGCAATATTGAAAACTATGTCCATGAAGAAGGCTTCAAGGAAGCCTACGCCAAAAAAGAAACCTCAAACGGCAGAGTCGACCCTGCCTTAACACCCTCGAAAAGGAATATAAATTGAAACTATTTACAACAGTGCTAACTGCACTATTACTGATGGTAGGTCTTACTACTTCATCAGTAGCAAAGGATAAAGTTAAAGTTGGCTTTATATACGTTGGACCCACAGGAGATCATGGCTGGACATACCGTCACGACATTGGACGCCAGCAAGTTGAAGAAGCTTATGGAGACAGAGTTGAAACAGTCTTTGTTGAGAGCGTACCAGAAGGTCCAGACTCAGAACGTGTAATGACTGCTATGGCTCTTAAAGGTGCAGACATTATCTTTGCAACCTCTTTTGGCTACATGGACTCAGTTCTATCAGTGGCTAAAAAGTTTCCTAACGTAAAGTTTGAACACGCTACTGGATACAAGCAGTCTGAGAATGCGGCGAACTATGGATTGAAGTTATATCAATCACGCCACGTTCAAGGTATCATTGCTGGGTTGATGACAAAAACAAATAAGATTTGTTACGTTGCTTCTTTCCCAATCCCAGAAGTTATGCGTGAAATTAACACATATTACTTGGGCGCAAAGAAGATGAACCCTGATGTAGAGTTAAGTATCGTATGGGTTTATACTTGGTATGATCCAGCCAAAGAAGGTGATGCCGCTAAATCTATGATGGAACAAGGTTGTGATGTTGTAGCACAGCATACAGACTCACCAGCACCACTGATTGCCGCTGAAAAGGCTGGTAAGGTTGGTTTTGGTCAGGCATCAGATCAACTTAAGTTTGCTCCTAAAGCACAGTTGACTGCTACTATTGATAATTGGGGTCCATACTATATTGACAAAGTTGGTCAAGTATTAGATGGCACATGGAAGACAGGTGATTACTTTGGTCACATGAATACGGGTGCTGTTCAAATGGCACCGTTTACTAATATGCCAGCAAATGTAGCATTAGAAGCACAGATAGTAAAGGATGCTATTTCGGCTGGAACGTTACATGGATTTACGGGACCAATCAATAAGCAAGATGGTTCAGTATTCTTAGAAGTTGGTGAAGTCGCAACACGTATGCAACTTGACACAATGGACTTCTATGTCGAAGGCATTACGGCTACACCACCGTCATGATACCAGTAATCGATTTAAATAAACATCCGTATGATGTTTTAGATCAAGTTCGCAAAGCCTACACAACAGTGGGCTTTGCGGTCTTCACGAACAGTTTAACTTCAAAAGAACAGGGCGATATGAATTGCTGGTTCGATGAAATGAAATCGTTCTTTGATTTAGATCTCAATACTAAAATGAAATACCCCTATGAAGGAGATACTAACTTGGGGTACAGTGTTGTGGGGGATGAGAATGTAGATCCGACTGCACCTAAGGACATGAAAGAAAGTTTTAACTACAACAACACTCGTATGAATGAAAAGTTGTGGCCCACAGAGTTACCCAAGTTTAAGCAAAGTGCTTTACGAAGCATTGACATTGCTGATAAACTAACATTACGTATCTTAAAAATGTTTGACGATATACTTGACACTGGCACTACTCTTGTCGATGCTCATATAAAACCATACAACACTACCAGAGTCATTCATTATCCATCAGTTTTTGAATTAGAAGAGGAATTTGAAGAGCGACAATTAAGAATTGGAGAGCATAGTGACTATGGAACTATCACACTTCTTTGGCAGATTAACGATGTTCCGGGATTACAAGTTCAAGATCTTAAAGGTGTTTGGCATCCTGTGCCTTATGCTGACAATGGTGTTGTTGTTAATATAGGTGATTTACTACAACGTTGGACCAACGATTATTTTAAAAGCACAAAGCATAGAGTGGTGAATAGTCATATGCATCTAAACAGATATTCTATGCCCCACTTTGTAGATCCGACTCCGGGGACGATAGTAAGCAACCTAACAGAAGAAAAGGCTAAGTATGAACCGATAGAGAGTAAAGAATATTTGATGTGGCGTTTGGCACAGAGTTACTAGCATGATACCAGTAATAGACTTTAAAGCAAGAGACGCATTCGGTCAGATACGCAGAGCCTACACAACAGTGGGCTTTGCGGTCTTTACGAATTGTTTGAGTTCAAACGAACAGAGTGACATGAGTTGCTGGTTTGATGAAATGAAGTTATTCTTTGACTTAGACCTAGAGACAAAAATGAAATATCCATATGAAGCTGACGAGTTAGGGCCGATGGGTTTTCGAGTAAATAAAGATTCAACAGAAAAATTTGACTATAATAATGCTAGAATGGGTAATCATCTTTGGCCTAAAGATCTTCCTAACTTTAAAGCAAGTGCTCTTCAAAGTATAGACATTGCTGATAAATTGACATTACGTATTTTGGGAATGTTTGACGATATACTTGGCACTGGTAATACTCTTGTCGATGCTCATATAAAATCAAACAACAGTACCAGAGTTATTCACTACCCATCTATTTTTGATTTCGACATAGAATATCTAGAAGAAAAACAGATGCGTATGGGAGAACATAGTGATTTCGGAACTATCACACTTCTTTGGCAAGTTAATGACGTTCCGGGGTTACAAGTTCAAGATCTTGGTGGTGCTTGGCATTCAGTTCCTTGTGTTCAAGATAGTGTTGTTGTTAATATTGGCGATTTACTTCAACGCTGGACTAATGATTATTTCAAAAGCACAAAGCATAGGGTGATAAATAGCCATTTACATTTAAATAGATATTCTATGCCACACTTTGTAGCTCCAATCCCCGGAACTATAATAAGCAACCTAATAGAAGCAAAGGATAAATATGAACCAATAGAGGTCAAAGAATTTTTAATGCGGCGTCTAGCCCAAGGTTTTAATTAATTAGGAGAAGACAATGATTAAATGGATTATAACTTCATATAATAATTGGATAGCTAAGAAAGAAGCAGACGTGCCAAAATATCTTGGAAAGTTTTAGAGTGGTATATTTACCACAAT
>Ga0115005_10000299_pt1 | contig 37592 bp, 36 predicted proteins | sample ArcOceMetagenome_FD_87163 | JGI IMG/M metagenome (GOLD analysis project Ga0115005, IMG submission 87163) | Marine eukaryotic phytoplankton communities from Arctic Ocean - Arctic Ocean - Greenland ARC118M Metagenome | ecosystem: Environmental > Aquatic > Marine > Oceanic | place: Arctic Ocean... | reverse complement strand
TTTGTTAACCCCGATTTCACCCCGATTATTGACAAAAACGAGGTAGAAAGCGCGTTTGAAGTTCCTCTCTCACACGTGTTAGATAGAAAGAATCATTTAGTTCACACAACACACCGTGATAAAAAAACGTTTCCTATTTATTTTATCCCATGGAAAAACAGAATGATTTGGGGAGCGACAGCAGCGATGTTAAGGAACCTGTCTCATCATATTCATCCTTAAGTCAGCCCCTGTATGATTATTAGCAACGCTGAGACCTGTTACCGGACGACCTTCATAACCTCGCTATAAATTTTCTTTACAGTGTATTAGCAAAACTAATCATCCTATTAGCTTTTCTGTATTGTGGTTTTCACCTCGTGGATGCATGATCTCACTATTACTTTGTTTTAATCTTAGAAGTTTATGATCAGCGTATTTGATATGTTCAGTGTGGGCATTGGCCCTTCAAGCTCACACACGGTAGGTCCAATGAAAGCAGGTGCTGAGTTTGTCACTGAACTCGCCCAAGATCCTGTAAAGTTTGACGCTGTCGATAGCGTAAAAGTTGAGCTATTTGGTTCACTCGGTCAAACGGGTATTGGCCACGGTACGGGAAAAGCTGTCATTTTGGGGTTGCTTGGTGAGCTTCCTGATGAAATCGATGTGGATACCATTGAATCAAAGCTAGAAGAAATAAGAAATAGTGAGCAGCTGTGTTTAAATGGCGAAAAGCTAGTTCGTTTTCCAAGCAAAAACGCGATTGTCTTTCATCGTCGAAAAACGCTGCCAAAACATGCCAATGCGCTGACGTTTTACGCTTATGCTCAGGATGAACTGGTAAAGCAACAAACCTATTACAGTATCGGCGGCGGCTTTATCATTAAAGACAAAGACTTCGATGCGACCAAAGCTCACGCAGCAAGCCTTCAAGCTTCTGTTCCGTTTCCTTTCAAGACCGCTGAAGAACTTCTTTCTTTGTGTAAAACAAACGGGCTAAGCATAAGCTCACTGATGTTACGCAATGAATCAACGTTTAGGCCTAAACACGAAGTTAAGCAACAACTGCACAATATCTGGCTTGTGATGAAAGCGTGCATACAGCGTGGTATCGAAAGCGAGGGTATTCTCCCTGGCGGCCTAAAGGTAGTTCGCCGCGCGCCGGGTCTCTATCGCCGGCTGCAAACTGAGCATACGAACGATCCTATGCAAACAATGGATTGGGTTAATCTCTTTGCACTCGCGGTCAACGAAGAAAATGCTGCGGGTGGTCGTGTGGTCACTGCACCTACAAATGGCGCAGCGGGAATCATTCCAGCAGTTCTTCAATATGTCGATAAGTTTATTCGTCCTGTCGACGAAGAAGTCGCCAGTCGCTTTCTTTTAACAGCAGGTGCCATTGGCATACTTTACAAAGAAAATGCGTCAATATCCGGGGCTGAAGTAGGCTGTCAGGGTGAAGTGGGTGTAGCGTGCTCCATGGCGGCAGGTGCGCTTGCTGAAATTATGGGCGGTACTGCTGCTTCTGTCGAAAACGCAGCAGAAATTGGTATGGAACATAATCTAGGACTTACCTGTGACCCCGTGGGTGGCCTTGTACAGGTACCATGTATAGAACGAAATGCGATGGGCGCTATTAAAGCAATAAATGCATCTCGCCTTGCGCTGCGTGGAACAGGCGAACATAAGGTATCGCTGGATAAGGTGATTAAAACCATGCGTGATACAGGAAACGATATGAAGACGAAGTATAAAGAAACTGCCAGAGGTGGTCTAGCTGTCAATATCATCGAGTGTTAAGGCAAATTTGAAGGTAAAAATGGGGCTTTTCGCCCCATTTACGTGTTTGCTGAACGATATTCAAACAGGCAATGTTTTATTTAACCGGTAAGGTTACGCCTTTGAACATCTTTTCCACTTCTTCATTGTTTTTAAGCATCATCGCTTTTTCAACCTTATCTTTGGTCAAATGAGGCGCAAAACGCTCGATAAAGTCGTACATATAGCTTCTCAGGAACGACCCTTTTCTAAAACCAATTTTAGTAGTGCTGTAATCAAATAGGTGGCTGGCGTCAATTTTAACCAAATCGTCGTCAAGGTCATCGCTCACCGCCATTGATGCGATGACGCCAATACCCACACCGAGTCGAACGTAGGTTTTTATAACGTCGGCATCTGTAGCAGTAAACACTATCTTTGGTGTCAGCCCTGCTCTTTCGAACGCCTGATCTAATTCAGAGCGACCTGTAAAGCCGAATACATAAGTAACCAGTGGGTATTTCGCAATATCAGAGATGTCTATGGTGCCTTTTTGAGAAAGTGGATGGTCTTTATTAACAATCACACTTCGATTCCAATGGTAACAAGGCAGCATCACCAAATCGTTATACAAGTGAAGCGCTTCGGTCGCGATGGCAAAATCAGCCTCACCTTTTGCGGCTAAATCACTTATTTGAGACGGTGTACCCTGATGCATATGAAGCGATACCTTTGGGTATTTAGTCATAAAACCCTGAATGACGTCCGGCAATGCATAACGCGCTTGGGTATGGGTTGTCGCAATATTTAACTTACCCTGATCGGGTAACGTATGCTCTCTAGCTACTGCCTTTATGCTTTCAACCTTTGCCAGAATTTCCCTCGCAATGTTCACTACGTCATTTCCTGCATCAGTCACGTGCGTGAGGTGCTTTCCGCTACGGCCAAATATTTGTACGCCTAACTCGTCCTCCAGCATGCGAACTTGCTTGCTAATACCGGGTTGTGAGGTATACAGGCTCTCTGCGGTTGCTGATACATTCAAATTATTATTGAGGACTTCTACGATATACCGTAGTTGCTGAAGCTTCATATTTACACCGTTTCAATGGGGAAGACTGATATTGTACTATCACCGTTATAACCAAAACGACTCATTTTTACTAGTTGCTATTACAAAAATGGCATTATAAAGTTGCATTTTGTTCATTTTCTTACGATTTTAAGTAGTATTTCTTTGCCCTAACCTAAATTGTTCTACATTATGGGTAGAGAGAAAGTAATGCACGGCATTGATTGGGTTATGACGAGTAGTAAGCAAGTTACCTCCACAATAGACTTTTCTTCTGTGCTTGCCGCAGCAGTACACGATATGAAAAATTCCCTGTTCCTACTTATACAGTCTATCGAGTCGTTAAGCGAGACGCTGTCAGCAGAAAACGTGAAGGCACAGGAACAGGCAGCACGCGTTCATTACGAAGCATCAAGGTTGAATACTAACCTTGTTCAAATTCTTTCTCTCTATCGAGCAGAACTAGAAAGTTTGCCTATTACAGTAGATGAAAGCTTTATCAAAGATTTAGTGGAAGATGTTGTTGGTTCTAATACGCTTTATGTAAAACAAAAGAAAATAGTGATTACCACATCTATTGACGAAGACCTAAGTTGGTATCTAGATGGTGAACTTATCTACTTACTGTTGAATGATGTCATTATCAATGCGATGAGATACGGGACATCAAAGATTCACGTCTCAGCGAGAGTAGATACAAATGCAAACTTAGTCATTATGATTGAAGACGATGGTCATGGATATCCGCAATCTATGCTCGATAAAAGTCACGAAGACTTGGCTGGTTTTGAGTTAAGCCAAGGGCGTACTGGGCTGGGTTTATTCTTCGCAAAATTGATAGCCCGCGCGCATTCACAAGACAATAAAGAAGGTACTATTGCACTCTCTAATGGCGGCTCACTCGGTGGAAGTGTATTTGAAGTAAAAATACCGTAGTATTGTGCGATAAACGCAAGTAATTCATAAAGTAATGCCTGTAATTAAGATTAAAATGGCGTTATGGAAAATAAAACATAGACGGAAACACACGCATGTACGTGATAATTATCATTTCAATTGTTGTTTTGCTCATCGCGGCGATCTTTATCAATGCAATGCAGCAGCATCGTCAAAAGCAAGAAGCTGAGCGCAGAACGGAATTAGCCAAACAGCGTGTCATTGTCGATGAAACAGAAAAAGTCATTACGTCAAGTATAAACATGCCGGTGTCCTCAAGAATAATGGGCATTTTGCATAACCGCATGCTCAACGCGCTAAGAGTTATGAATGAATTAGCGAGTACGACGGATTTAAAACAAAGAATTGTAAGTAGCGAACAAGCGATGACTGCCGCGCTTTCTGATACCAGCGGCTCTATGAATGACTTTACTCTGCCGGATAACGATAAAATGATAATCCAGTATATCCAGTCGGTGAAAAAGCTTCGTATTATGCTTCGCTCTGAACACAGTAAAGGACAGATTGATTCAAAAGTGTTTGCGGATGAAGATAAGCAGCTTGAGCGATTGCAGGTAAAAGTAAATGTTGAAACATTGATTAAGCGCGGTCGCGCAGCACTTCAAACCAATATGCTCGGGTCCGCAAGGCAATATTTCGAAAAAGCAAAAGCGGCACTTGAAAGCCAGAACCCGCAAGATGACTACTCAACATCTAAGCTTGCAGCATTAAATGAATGGCTAAACGAAATTCAAAATAATCTGAAAAGCGTTAACGAAAAAGACCGAGTTAGAAAACAAGAAGAAGAAAGAGACGAGTTAGACGAATTATTTGCGCCCAAGAAGAAATGGTAGTATTTGTTGGTTAATAGTTTAAGCACTGCCAGTGCGGGTTTAGCCATCTAGGCATAGTGTGCAATTGCAAGGTTCCACAATGACTGAGCAGGTATCGAGAGACTCTTCCTTGCATTCTTTATTAGGCCAATATTTTTTATCAATGGCTCGTCAGATACTTCTTTTAATACTAGCCCTAATCCTTCCATTTGCCTTTCACATATGGAAGGCATTATCGAAATACCTAGTCCATTTTGTATCAGCTTGCCAATTGTTGATAACTGCCCCGTCTCGGCAACAATATTAAGCTCTCCGTGCATCGCTAATTGTGTTTGTGTCCAATGCCGTACTGCAGAGCCTCTATTCATCATTACTAGGGGCAACGCAAGGCAGTCTAACCATTTGACCTTCTCGGGGAGCAAAGACGCCTGCATTTCATTGGCCACCACAACAAATTGATCATCAAAAAGACTTTCGAAGATTAGCCCGTCCTTCCGCTCTGGCTCAAACGAGAATCCAATTTCAGAGCGTCCTGTCGTTACCTCATGAATCACCTGTTCCATCACTACATCAACGATGCGCAAATTCACATTAGGAGCTCGCTGGTGAAATTGAAACAATATTTCAGGTAGCTGAGCCTCTGCAAATGATGGCATAGCGCAAATTGTGAGGTGCCCTTTCGCCATAGCGAATAAATTTTGAATATCAGAAAAAGTATTATCCCAATCGTGAAGAAGTCGAACCGCATTTGGGAAAAGAACTTCGCCTTCTGGAGTGAGACTTACATTGCGAGTATTTCGCTGAAACAGTTTGCCACCGAGTTGTTCTTCCATTTTTTTTATTGCAGATGACAAGGCTGGCTGTGTTAGATGGAGACTGACAGCAGCTTCGGCGAAAGTAGACGATTTGGCTACTTCTACAAACGCTTTTATTTGGCGATAAGACACATCCATAACGAGAAAACTAACCCTTCAATTGATAAAATATATTTATTAATTGAAAGATTAATTCGATTTTACAAATGTAGCAACAGTGCTGATACTTATTTTTAACAAAAAAATAGCGGAGAAAGAATATGGCAGGATTCAACAAAGTTGTGTCGTCTTACGATGATGCGATGTCCGGCTTAGAAAACGGCATGACAGTGATTGCCGGTGGCTTTGGCCTTTGCGGCATACCAGAAGGCTTAATCGGCCAAATCAAAAAAATGGGCACTACAGGGTTAACGGTTGTATCAAACAATTGTGGCGTAGACGGCTTTGGCTTAGGCCTTCTCCTTGAAGACAAACAGATTGCCAAAATGGTGTCATCTTACGTTGGCGAAAACGCACTATTCGAAAAACAGTTACTCGATGGAGAGCTAGAAGTAGAACTAACGCCTCAAGGGACACTCGCAGAGAAGATGCGTGCCGGTGGTGCAGGCATCCCTGCATTTTATACAGCAACGGGTTATGGCACCCCTGTGGGTGAAGGGAAGGAAGTAAAAGAGTTCAATGGTCGCCCCTATATTCTTGAACATGCTATCACAGGCGATTTTGCTATTGTCAAAGCATGGAAAGCGGATACCTTCGGCAACTGCGTTTATCGTCATACGGCACAAAACTTCAACCCAATGGCGGCAACGGCAGGCAAAATAACTGTAGTAGAAGCAGAAGAGATTGTAGAGCCTGGCGAACTAAATCCTAGCGAAATTCACACCCCAGGCATTTATGTAAATCGCGTCATTAAAGGGACGTTCGAAAAGCGTATTGAGCGCCGTGTAGTCAGTAAGGAGACAGTGTAATGCTTAGCAGAGAACAAATTGCAATGCGCGTGGCCCAAGAGTTTAAAGATGGAGATTACGTTAACTTGGGTATAGGCATCCCTACCCTAGCTGCTAGCTATGTGCCTGATGATATTAGCGTAATGCTTCAGTCTGAAAACGGTCTTCTAGGTATGGGGCGCTATCCTACGGAAAGTGAATTAGACGCTGACATGATTAACGCCGGCAAAGAGACCGTTACCGCTATAACTGGCGCGTCTATATTCAGCAGTGCTGAAAGCTTTGCCATGATCCGCGGTGGCCACGTAGATTTCACTGTACTTGGCGCTTTTGAGGTTGACGTATCGGGCAATATTGCGTCTTGGATGATCCCTGGTAAATTGGTGAAAGGCATGGGCGGAGCAATGGACCTAGTAGCCGGTGCAAAAAATATAATCGTTACCATGACGCATACAGACAAGCACGGTAACCCAAAACTTCTTAGCGAATGTACACTTCCGTTAACCGGTGTGAACTGTATTACGCGCATTATTACGGACTTAGCAGTACTTAGTGTTGAGAACGGCGCTTTCGTTCTTCAAGAGCGAGCGCCCGGCGTAAGCGTTGAAGAAATTAAAGAGAAAACGGGTGGAAAGCTTGTTGTTCCAGAAAACGTGCCTGAAATGAAGTTTTAGCGATAACGCTGCGTTTGTATGCGTGAGCTAAGCGCGTGATTATCGCGCATTATTAGACAATGTGAACGGTGTTATGCTTCATAGTAACGCGTAATTAAACAACCCATGGGGCATGTCACCTGTTGTCATCATGCAATATCTAATTTGATATGGCGGCTACGTCGCCATTCTATTTATTCTTTTAAAACGTCATCCATTAGCCTGCGCCTTTGTAGAGTTTTTAACTCAGATGCTAAGGCATAAATAAACCTTCAATAAAGAATATTCATAACCGCTGACACCTTCTGCTGAGCCAATTAATAAGCCTTTCATTAACCAGGGCATTAGGGGATAATACGCACGTTCATCATTTAATTAAGGCCGTATCTTCTTGCTAGTTTCTGATTTACCTGTAAACCACAAAATTATTTCAAAGCTCGAAACAAAAAATATTTCGACGCTAACCGAAATTCAAGAGCGCACCATGCTTCCCGCAATTCAGGGTAAGGATATTATTGCGTCCTCTAAAACCGGGTCAGGTAAAACCTTCGCCTTTTTGGTACCTGCGATAAACAGGTTAATGTCTCAGAAAGCATTAAGTAAGCAAGATCCACGTGCGTTAATTTTAGCGCCAACCCGCGAGCTCGCTAAACAGGTATTCATTGAAGCTAAATCAATGTGTACCGGTTTAAATTTGACTTGCTCGCTTATTGTGGGCGGCGAAAATTATAACGACCAGGTAAAAGCTTTACGCCGCAATCCGCATATTATCGTCGGTACAGCTGGTCGTGTTGCTGACCACCTCTTAGATAAGAGCATGTATTTAAACGGTTTAGAATTGCTGATATTTGACGAAGCAGACCGAATGCTTGATTTAGGGTTTTCAGCGCAGTTAAAAATGATCAATGACTACGCTGATCATAGAAAGCGCCAGACAATGCTGTTTTCTGCCACGCTTGACAATATCGAACTCAAGCACATGACGACTCAGTTAACCAAAGGAGCGGTACGGGTAGCGGTAGGAGACTCTACCGCAGAGCATGGTGATATTGTTCAGCAATGTTTCTTTGCCGATAACGTTGAAAATAAAGATCAAATCTTACAGTTTGAATTAAGTAAACGTTCATACAATCAAGCTATTGTTTTTACCGCAACTCGCGAAGATACGGACAGGATTGCTAACCTATTAAATGAACAGAAGTTAGAAGCTATTGCCCTTCGTGGTGACATGCCGCAAAACCAGCGCGCCGCTGTAATGAGTGCGTTTGCCCGCGGACAACACAGCATTTTAGTTACTACAGACCTGGCCTCTCGCGGTTTAGACCTTTCGAAAGTAGGTTTGGTTGTTAACTTTGACCTACCTAAAAATGCAGACGAATATATCCACAGAATTGGGCGTACAGGCCGTGCAGGACAAAAAGGTGAAGCCTTTTCATTAATCGGTCCTAGAGATTGGAATAGCTTTGAAGGGCTTAAAACCCATCTTCAATACGCACTTGAGTGTTCAGCCCACGATGAATTTTCAGCAAGTTTCAAAGGTTTCACTCCAAAGAAAAAAGTCTCGAAAAAACCAGGTATATCAAACGGCAAAAAGCGTATGGCGAAGCCAGTTAAAGCTGGTGTTAAAAAGCGTGTCGATACCATGTCGGGCGAAGATATTGGTATGGTTCCTGTTAAACGGAAGCCAAGAAGTATCCAGTCGGATGACGACGAGTAGAGGTTGCAAAAAAAGGCTTATACGCTCGTAACCGCTAAGCATGGTTCTTCTATGCTTAGCGATAGCCCGTATATCATTAAGTTTTACAGAACATTTTTTTACATTCTTTTTCTGTAATCCGTCTCCAGTAAATGCTGTACTACGCGTTCACGATAATTATCTTAGTAAACTACACCACTAAAATAAGCCAGTGACTTTTAAGGCATTGATGCCTCATATAAATGGATTTTGAAAGCATGAAATTTCTTAAAGTTATGTCGTTATTGTTGGTAGCTATATTCCTTGCTTCCGCGCTCTTTTATGAAAAGATAATCGCGAGCGTGTTATTACCCCAATATATAGATTGGGCGCGCGAAACGGATGAGAAAGGATTAGAAATTGGTACACCGTTGAATAATAAGGAACGGTCGTTAGCGAAGGAAATTGGCATTAAACACCCTGAAAAAGTCAGAGTTGTTTATGTTGACGATGTCCCCTATCCTTACGACAATTTTGCCCTTAAAGTATTCGGCGAGGCGGTTGGACTTATTGGTGAAGGCATCACAAACAACGCACAAGTTTTCGGTTATTCCATTTACGCTCGTAAAGACTTCGAACTGACCAGGCCAAAATTAGCCCATGAACTCGTGCATGTACTACAAGTTGAAAGAGCGAGCCTAGATAAAGTGGTTACTCAACACTTTTTTGACATGGCTGAGCATGGTTACGATAAAGCACCATTAGAAGTGGAAGCGGCAAAAGCTAATAATATATACAGTGCTGATTGGTAACATAAAAAAACGAGTACTTTTAAAAAAGCACTCGTTTTTGTTTATATTCTGTATAAGGTCTCAAGTTTCACATCCGCACTGAAAAGAACGTAAAGAAACCTCCAGCTAATGTTGGCAGCACTAAGTCTAAGCTTAGTACTCCCACCACCCTTCTTGCCACCACTCTAAAAACTCTTCAAAGTCGATGTAACCGTCGTCGTTACTATCGATAATCTTGAAGCCCTCTTGTACGTGGCTCGCTTTTGTTTTTGGCGAAATAACGGTTAGAAGCTCGATAAACTCTGGCAAATCGATTTGGCCATTGCCATCGCGATCGAAAAAGCTAAAGTCCTTCCTAATTTCTTCAATTTTAGATTCTGAAAGTTGAGTGCTCACTCGCATTCCTTAATTTCAACTGCAATAAACACGAGTGTAACGTCCTTCTTTCTGGCTGTCTACGCCTGATTTTCTTTCGCTTTAAGTGCGCGTAAACGTTGAGCTTCCGCTTTTTCTTTGCGTTTTTGTTCCATGGTCAAACGCGCTTCAGTTCCAACATGTTCTTGTTGACGTTCTTTCGCCAGCTGAACTTGTTTTTCACGCTCTCTAAATCGAGCAATTTGGTCTTCAGTATGTGTACCAACACAATGAGGACAGCTTACGCCCGGCTCGTATTTATCGCTTTGCTTGTCTTCTTCGGTGATAGGAAGTCTACATGCATAACACTGCTCGTAATGGCTTTTCTCTAAATCATGATTAACGGCAACACGGTTATCAAATACAAAACAGTCTCCTTCCCACAGCGACTCTTCTTTTGGAACATCTTCAAGATACTGTAAAATGCCGCCTTCTAAATGATAGACCTCTTCAAACCCCTGCTCTTTCAAATAAGCGGTAGATTTTTCACAGCGGATACCACCAGTGCAGAACATTGCAACTTTCTTATTTTTAGTCGGGTCTAGTTCCTTTGCTACGTATTCTGGAAACTCGCGAAAAGTTTCAGTTTTTGGGTCAATCGCGTTTTTGAAAGTACCAATCTCAATTTCGTAACCGTTTCGCGTGTCGATAACCGTAACGTCCGGGTCGCTAATTAGCGCGTTCCAATCTTTAGGTTTTACATACGTACCCACAGTTCGGCGTGGGTCGATACCCTCAACACCCATCGTAACAATTTCTTTTTTAAGCTTTACTTTAGTGCGGTAGAACGGCTGTTCTTCGTGAAGTGACTCTTTAAAAGAAATCGGGTTAATACGTTCGTCACTGTTTAAATAAGCGAGTAGAGCGTCGATACCTGCGCGCGTGCCAGACACAGTGCCGTTTATACCCTCGTGGGCGAGAAGAAGTGTGCCTTTGATGCCATTTGCTTCCATGACTTCAAGGAGAGGTTGACGAATTTCTTTAAAGTTTTCGAGCGCAACAAATTTATACATTGCGCAAACAATATATTTAGACATAGTTTTTTACCTTTGCTGATTGGAGCGTAAGACCAGTGCAAAAATGCGGCGCGCAATATAACAAAACTATGGGTTAAAAACTAGGAAAGATGTGATTTAGTGGGTCGTTTTTGGCTCTTTGTGGTTCAAAGCGTCGTGCTAAGCCGTACTTCTAAAGGTCGCTGAATTTAGTTGTCCAGGATTTGCAGAGTCGGTTTCACCGCGTTGAGAAGTAAGAATGTCATAGAGTAATGTATTGTCTTCTTTAACTGAATTTGCATATTGTTTTTTCAGTCTTTTTTGCGTAGCAAGGCTGCAGTTATGTATTACGTCATCGGGCAGTCGCTTTTCATCGTTGGTTTGTGCCAAAGGTGCAGGTTTTAATGCCAAGTACAGCCGCGCTGTGGCATAGTCCTGTGCAACAAGCAAAGGCATTACGTGCATTGTTTTCCATTCACTTTTGCCCGCAGCGAGTGACGGCCGCCTGTAATGATTTAATGAGGCAAGTTGTGCCTCTACGCTATTTTGTTGTTCTAAGCCTGAACTTGCCGGTTCAATTTGAAACGGCTCCGCAACACTGTGTTGCTGCATGGCAAGGTATAAGGAAAAAAGTGCACCTTGCGCTGATGCGCGAGCAAGCACCCCACTTCGCTCCCAGTAAATACTGGGGTCGATAGGCGTATTGTCGTTAGCAGCGGGAGTGTCTAATGGCATCCATTTTTATTACTTGATTTGCATACTTATGTTTTCGGCAAGATAATGTTTTTCTTAAGCTTATTTTTAAAAGTTAGATATACTTCTACTAGGCTTAGGTGCGCTCATTCACGGATGCGAAATGCAATTTAGCAACAAACAAGTCTTGATTGTTGAAGATCAACGACCTTTCCTCCTTCTCCTTAAGGGATTAATGCACTCTATGGGCGTGTCTGATGTGGTCACTAAATCGTCAGCAGAACAAGCGGTATCACTTTGCAAAAAGCATAAATTCGATATCATCATTTGTGATCTTCATCTAGGCGCAGACAACAAAAATGGATATGAATTAATAGAGGAGCTGCGCACGGGCAGTCTCATTAGTCCAACGACCGTATTTATTCTAATTAGCGCCGATAGCGCACGACCGATAGTGTTAGGCTCAATAGAGCGTCGTCCAGATGACTTTCTTATCAAGCCCTTTTCACAGGTACAGTTAAAATCTCGAATTGTACGCGCTTTTCAGAAACGCGAGTTCTTAAAAGAAGCTTATACACTGATTAATAAAGGAGAACTCAATAGCGCTATTGACCATATTGAAGCGCTTCTAGATGCGCCGTCTCATTATAAAGGCCACTGTGAGCAACTCTTGGTGGAGTTATATTGGCGAATCGATCAGCCTAAAAAAGCGCTTGATGTCTTAAATAGCTACATAGATGGAAAGCCTGTGCTTTGGGCTCAAGTGGCGATTGGCAAAACCTACCTTCAATTGAAAGACTACGAAAAAGCTATATCAGTGGCTAAGAAAACCCTCAAGCGCAACAGATTTAATGCAGATGCACACGATATTCTTGCTCAGGCTTACCAAGCAATCACATCTGGTGAAAAAGCATTAGAAGCTATCAAGGAAGCAATTAAACTCTCTCCCTATTCGCTGCCAAGGCATTTTAAAGCCTGCGAGATTGGCAGAGATAATGAGGATTTGCTACTCGCGGCAAGCTCTAGTTTAGCTATTTGGGATTTATCAAAACGTACCGTACACAAAAACAGCCTTCATTGGTGCGGCATTATCAGAAGCTATTTAGACATTGCGGAATTTGCAGAAGATAAAAAACAGCGCAACAAGTATCAACAAGAAGCCCTTCTCACACTGCAGCGGGGAAAATTTGATGAACATCTTCAAAAAATAGACCGCGACTTTGACATAAGTATCTTTGGAAAAATTGTTAACGCCAGAATAAGCGCGATAGATGGAAAGTTAATAGACGCAAAGCGACATTTAGCCTTGTCACAAAATTTACTAGATGAAAAGTACACAGACGTTCCTACAGCTTATATCCCTGATAGTATAAATGTAATGTTTAAATTGGGTGAGTTCGATGACGCGGTTCAGTTAACCGCGTTACTAGAGTCTCGGGACGATGAGCTCGACCAAAATAGTGCAAGTATGCTAAGAAAACAGTCTCAAAACGCGCAAAAAAGCTTGGCTAGCTATCAGCAGTTTAATCGTGAGGGTATTCAACATTACCAAGAAAAGGACTATGAGCGTGCTAAGGCATCATTTGCCCTTGCACAAGGCTTTGCACCTGTTAATACCGGTGTTGCACTCAACCTACTTCAATGCCTTCTTCAAATATTAGTGAGAGAGGGTAAAGCCGATGCAAACTTGGTTAATGAGTGTAAGCGTTTATTTAAGTTAATAGACGACATGGCGCTCAAAGCACCCTATAAAGAGAAATACGTCAATCTTCGAGACGAACTCTCACAATACATCGGTTTTTAGTTTATTCATCAATCCCTTGCCTTTTATTTCACTACGACAATCTTAAACCCACTTATCAACCTCTATTACTAAACATTCGCTCAAAGGGTTTTACTGCTTTCCCTCCAGATAAACACAACATATTTGTACTGTATAAATATACATGTTATAACGCGAATGGTTATTTCTTAAATAAAATATGTCAGCAAAATGTTTAGGTGAGATATCACTACATCTGCTTTTGCTAAGAGGAAGTTTAATCTGTAATGCATGACAAACTGATACAAAAACTCGAAATTCTCTCAGACGCCGCTAAGTACGATGCGTCTTGTGCAAGCGGCTCAGCAGGCAAACGGCAGGCGGGTAAAACGGATAAAGCCGGCATAGGCTCGCTGACTGGCGGTTCGGGTATATGCCATAGTTTTACCCCTGATGGACGGTGCGTTTCGCTATTAAAGATTTTGATGACAAACTACTGTATCTACGACTGCCATTATTGCATCAATAGAGTATCAAGCAATGTACGACGTGCCCGTTTCTCAGTGAAAGAAACTGTAGATTTAACCCTCAATTTTTATAAACGTAACTACATCGAAGGTTTATTTCTTAGTTCCGGTATTGTTGGTTCACCAGATTTAACGATGGAAAGTATGGTGCGCATTGCTAAATCTCTGCGCCTCGATCACGGGTTCAAGGGCTACATACACCTAAAAACCATTCCAAACGCCTCGCCCGAATTACAGGCTGAGGCCGGTTTATACGCAGATAGATTAAGTATAAACGTCGAGATGCCAACCCAACCTTCATTAAATAAATATGCTCCAGAGAAAGACCTTGGCGCGATTCATGGGGCGATGAATACACTTAAAGACAAAATAACGGAACATAAAGTCGATAAAGCACACTCAGGCAAACGCCCTCCCCGCTTTGCGCCTGGTGGACAGTCGACCCAAATGATCATTGGTGCGGATGATTCGAATGACAAAGTCATTTTGGGAACCAGCGTTAAACTCTACAGCGAACAAAAACTACGTCGGGTTTATTACTCTGCATTTTCACCTATACCTGACGCCTCACAAGTTTTACCTTTAAAACCAGCGCCTCTAATCCGAGAACATCGCCTCTATCAAGCTGACTGGCTTCTGCGTTTTTATGGGTTTACCCTCGATGAAATTGTTCATGATGACATGCTGGATATGGATCACGACCCCAAGCTCGCATGGGCATTACGAAATCGCCATGTATTTCCAATCGATTTAAACAAAGCCGATAAAATGCTGTTGTTGCGAGTACCGGGGCTTGGTGCACGCACGGTACAAAAAATTTTGTCTATACGCCGTTACACTAAACTAAATTGGATAGATCTTACGAAAATGCGGCTCCCCCTAAAAAAGCTGAAACCTTTCATTAGCGTGGGCGACTACTCACCAGACATTCACTTACTCGATAGCAACAATTTTGAACTCCAATTTAAGCAGCCCAAGCAAATTGAGTTATTTGGTGCTTGAATGAAAGTCACACTAATAGTCCTAGGTTAACTTTAAAGGTAGTAACGAAATGAAGAAGATAACCGTCACATCGGTGCCTGGCTTTGATGAATGGCGCGAAGCATCAAGGGCGTGCCTAGCACACGGCATTCGTCCAGAGCACGTTATCTGGCAAAACGCTCACTCGGTACAGGACGATCTGTTTGGCCATGAAGAGCAGACCCAAGCTACTAGCAATTTTCAAATAAAGCACACAATTCCCAAATCTGCTTTGGCGCTATTTAAATATGCACTGTGTCATAGTGATACGAACCGCTTTGCTTTGTGTTATCGCGTTTTGTGGCGGATAATTTATGAAAACAAAAATCTTATTCAATTAAAAACAGACGAAGACATAATGCAGCTTTATGCGCTTGCAAAAGCCGTCAAACGAGACGCATATAAAATGAGCGCTTTTCTGAGATTTAGGGAACTCAATAATGAGGGTAACGAGCACTTCGTCGCATGGTATGAACCAGAACATTACAGTTTAGAAATCAAGCTCGACTTCTTCCAAACGCGCTTTAAAAATATGCGGTGGTCTATCTTAACTCCCTACCGCGCCGCTCATTGGGATACCGAAACGCTTTTTCTTGAGGATAACCCGGATCCCAGTGTCGTTCCTGATGATGATCGTATTGAAAAGTACTGGCTTACTTATTACGCAAATATATTTAACCCTGCGCGCATTAAGACGAATGCGATGCTAAATCAGATGCCTAAGAAGTATTGGAAAAATATGCCTGAAACCTCGTTGATAGACGACATGATTAAGCAGTCGGGCGCCCGTGCACATAAAATGATTATTGATGGAAATAAACACTAAGTGGCTCTGCAGAGGATGTAGCCCCCTGCTTAGTGCTTAAAGTTTTCTACCGTGTTAATCAGGTCGTTAATATTTTCTATCAGTCTCTCGCGTTGGTTATCAGTAAGGGTGGAGAAGATTTCTGAAATCAGTGTTGCGGTAACCGTCATATTGTGCGCACTGCTCTGCTTATAAACATCTGTTTTATAGCTATCAGGGTTTTGCATCAGTGTGACAAGGTCTCTCTCAAAGTCACTATTAAATGTGCGCGTTACAAATAGCTTTCTTGCTGCATTTTGTATATTTCTGCGATACTTAAGCCATTCATCACCTGTAGAAATAAACTGTGAAGCGTATGTACGCACAATTTGTTTTTGCTCGACGGTAAGCTTTCCAATACGTTCATTAATGGTCTCTTCAATACGCTCAACCCGTTCTTCTAAACGCTTTTCTTCTGATTTCGCAAGCAATTCAAGACGCTCTTCTTCTTCCTCTTTGTTGTCTTTTTCAAGTGCTGCAAAAAGAGATACGACTTGTTCGTCATCTAATGTTTTTGCAATTGATACCAACTCAGGGCTTATTTCGTCGCGAACTCGCTCCCAATGCTCCCTCGCTAGAACTAGATGCCCCTGCACAGCGCCAGAATCTAATCTACCGTTTTTGATTTGACTTTTGATTTCGCTGAGGTGCGCTTTGTAGCGCTCAAGCTCTGATGTTTTGTGCCAGCGCAGCCAGTTTTGCAAATAATCATCAAATTTTTCTTCCTGCTCCCCCTTAAGTTCTATGTAGTCGTCCAAATACCAATAGACCCACCAGTCGAGGTTGTTGTAGGCCAATTTGGAACTACATGAAGCGAGAAAAATTACAGAAAACAAAACTAGCAGCAAGCGCATAATTCAATCCTTTTTTATTAACTACGTTCTCTACCGAAAATTCGCTTATTCGTTTTTTACATAGAAAAGCAATAACGATTTAGCAGCGTTACCTTTACGATATAAACGAGTTTTAAGTTCTTAGGCACTTGCTATAAATGTTTACTTTACGTGCCAACCCCTTAACGCTACCTTAAACATATTACCTGTAAAAAGAAGGATTTTAATGTGTCAAAACGTGTCGCAATTTTAACGTCTGGTGGTGATGCGCCAGGTATGAATGCGTGTATACGGGCAGCCATTATTGCGTGCCAAAAAGCTGAATATACGTTGTTAGGTTACCAACATGGATATAATGGCTTACTACAACAGGAACATGTCTCCCTCTCTCTCGGTTCGACCCACAATCTTATTCAACAAGGCGGTACTATTCTACACAGCGCCCGCTGTAAAGAGTTTAAAAACCGCGAAGGGCTGATAAAAGCAGCGGATAACCTAAAACAAGCTAAGATCGACACACTTATAGTCATTGGTGGTGATGGCTCGTTTCGCGGAGCATCAAAATTAAGCGAACATTGGGATGGTCAAATTATAGGTATACCCGGCACGATAGATAATGATATTGCTGGTACAGATGCAACTATTGGCTATTTTACCGCTATAGACACAGCAATGAGTTCAATCGATAAAGTCCGAGACACCGCAGATGCGTTTGAGCGAATTTTCCTAGTAGAAGTTATGGGTCGTAATGCCGGCTTTTTAGCATTAAACGCCGCTCTTTCCTCGGCCGCTGATTACGTGGTTGTACCTGAATTTTTTGAATCAGCCGAGATAGAGATTCAAAAAATGGTAACGCAGATCAAAGCACAGCGAGCGTTAAAGGGGGCCGTAAGCTTTATCGTTGTTGTGGCCGAAAACGTCTGGCCCAATGGCTTAGCAGGGTTAACCGAAGCATTACGGCAGCATGATATTAGCGATGTAAGGCCTGTCACATTAGGTCACGTTCAACGCGGAGGCTCACCAGTGGCACAAGACCGCTTACTAGCAACAACCCTAGGGGAACACGCTGTCAAGTTAGTGGGAAGTAAGGCTACTAACATCATGGTAGGTGAAGTAAATCAACGCCCCGTTACCGTACCCTTGTCGAGAACATGGGAAACAACAAAGCCCTTGAACGATGCAAGTGTAGAAGCAATGCGTACACTAATGAATGAGAGATACAGCAGTGAATAGCGAATAAGTTTATAACAAAAATGCTATGCTCATCGAGCGGAACTACTTAAAGAATAATAGAAAGCCTTGTTTAACTATAAACAAGGCTTTCTAAAACAAGGCCAAATGTTATAGAGCCGCTTTACATCTTCATTGCTGCTTTGACTTTATCGCGATGGCTACGGCTTACCTTTAACTCGGTATCGTTTTGAAGAATTAAATGATACTCACCGCTTATATGACTGACTAATTTTTTAACGAATCGGATGTTAGCAATCGCAGAGCGGTGAACGCGAACGAAAAACTGAGGGTTAAGTTCTTGTTCCAACTCTTTCATAGTCTTTCGCATAATATGCATGCCGTCTAGCGCATGAACACACATATAGTCACCCGCAGCGTCAATCCACTGTATGTCTTGAACATTAACACGCGTTACTTCAGAGCCATCTTTTATAGCGAGCACATCAGGATATGGATTGGTCTCTACTGGTTCACCATTAGCAAGTTTGCGGAGAATCTCTTCACAATCATCACCCGTTAATTCAGCAACCAAACTTACAAGCTTTTGCGACTGCTCATCTTGATGCTGCGTAGAAAAATACTCACGCACTTTGTCTAATGCAGCGCCTAAACGTTCGTCGTCTGCAGGCTTTAATAGGTAGTCAAGCGCATGAACATCAAACGCTTTAATAGCATAGCTATCATAGGCAGTTACGAACACGATCATTGGAATAGGTTGTTTTAATTCCCGAAGTTTATGAATAACTTGAAAACCATTTAAACCAGGCATCTGTATATCCAAAAACACCAAGTCAGGGCGATGTTGAGAAATACTGCTCACCGCCTCAAGGCCGTTTTGACATTCGGCAACCACCTGTACATCATCATGGCGTTCTAACCTAGCACGAAGCCCTTTTCGAGCTAAAGGTTCGTCGTCCACTACAATGGTTTTAATCACTTGCTTTGTCATGTTATACGTCCTTAACTTCATACGGAATGCGTATTCTTACGCGCACACCAGAAGGCTGATTGTGTTCTATTGAGAATGCAAAATTACGGTGATAAAGGGATTGCAAACGTTCTTTTATATTGGCTAAGCCCACGCCGTTCTCTCGACTTAGCGTACCGTCTTTAATGTCCGCTCCAGGCCCATTATCGGCCACGTCCATCAATAGGTCATTTCCAAAAGTACGTGCAGTTATTGAAATACGACCGCCGTTTTCCATTTTAGATATGGCGTGCTTTATCGAATTTTCAATAATTGGCTGCAAAATCATACTTGGCACGAGAGCACTCTCACAGCCTTCATCAATGTCCCAAAGTACTTCTAAACGGTCGTCGAAACGCACTTTTTCTATTTCTAAGTACAGGCGCAATGCCTTAATTTCCTGCCCTAGTGGAACTCGCTTTATCGGGTCGTTATCTAAAGAGTAACGCAAAAAGTTGCTAAGGCGCGATACCATAGCTTCCGCCGTATCATTTTCCTTTAGCAGGATGAGTGTTGATATAGCGTTGAGCGTATTAAATAAAAAGTGCGGATTAAGTTGGTAGCGTAGCATTTTTATATGCGCTTGGTGCGCCATAGTGCTTGCTTTAAGCGCATTTTGTTTTTCTTTTTGGAGCATCTGGAAGTTTTTGATGCCGAAATACACGCCACTCCAACAGCCTACCATTATCAAAGAGTTAATGGTGTTGGTGAAATACATATACCATTCATCAGGGCGATATCCATGTTTATAGATTTCCCAGTAGTTTATGTTTTTTACCACAGCCCATAGCAGCGCAATTAAATAACAAGAAACGATCACAATAGTGATCATGTTGAGGGGCGACTGCTTTCTTGCCCAACGGTAGATATATCGAAGAGGGATGGTTAACAACCAACCTGCATAGGCGTTTAGCATAATAATGAAGACCCATATAGGCCTTACATCATGGAGAAATGAACCAATGTAATAAATTATCGCAAACCCTGCCCAGCCCGCGCTGTGCAACGTCCAAAATAATCGTTCATTACTTTCTATTACACGCTGAAAGCGACTCACATTATTACCAGTTTAAAAACTTATAATAAGATTATACGCAAGCATTGCTATCACCCAAGCAGCTTGGTCGTGCCACTTATGCTTCTGGTCGCAGGGCAAAATCTTGAAATTAGACATTTTTTGGCGAAATAAAGGGCTTTATCAGGTTAAACCCGCTTGGCTTTAGTAGCTAATATTCATTCTTTTTAGCCAGTGAACCCACCACCAAGCTGGGCCGACTAAAAGAAACCGTAAATCATCAAAAAAAGACGGCTTCTTACCTTCAATACGATGACCTATAAATTGAAGTGCCCACATAACCACAAACAACACAAGTGAAAACGACCACACAGTGATATTGAAATGTTCAAGGGTGTTAATTGCACCAAAACATAAAATAGTAAGTAAGGTCATTGCGGCCCCAATAGGCCCGGAAAGAAGGAAGTAGTAGTACAGTACAGGCAAGGCGATGATATGGGCCCAAGTTACATCAAAGCGCTCGATAAAGTCGGGTACAGGTATACTCCAGAACAGTCCAATTGTGACAAAATAAATGCTCGGAACCGCTATCGCGTGAATAATGACATTCGTTTTATTTTGATGGCTTTCGCCGTATTGCATTAGTAAACGCTCAATGCTTCTCATGTAGACCCCCCTAGCCTGCTTATATAACCATTATTAAAAGCGCACTCGTTATCACGTTTTACACCACTATTAAGCTAAAAGTGTGTGCCGCGACAACAGCGTCTTTATCAGTTTCTCATCACAAGTAAAGGCGAGCCCGTAGTAAACCACATCGTTCTCTATCTTATGGTTTTTTACTTTAGCTGTAAGAGCTACTTCTTTACCGTCTAACAAATAAGTTATTTTAACTTCAGATTCATCGATCAATATTGGCCAATTCGGTTTCACCTGTAACGCGACTTTCGACCCTTTTTCGCTCAAATCGATTATGATCCCCGTCACATTTTCATCGGTTGGATACACGTCTGCTTCTAGCGTAACTGACACACCAAGCTGTGCACGTTTAACCGACCTAAGTCCAATACTTTCAATACGTTTTGGAAAGGTTGTAACCAGTAATCCTGAAGGTTTTGAGAGTAACTTTAGCACTTTTACTTTAAATGCAATAACCTGACCGGTATCGCCTTCAAGTACAGAGCGAACGACCACATCGTTTCCTACGGTGAGTGCATCTCTTACCGTTATCCACTTAGCAGACGTGGGAATATGAAAGAGCAAGCACTCGTCAATGAGCATACCTATATAGTCAGTTTTTACGCGCTTTGGCGCAGCCGGCATAGAAATCTGTAAATCTACTGTATCGCCGGGCACTAACGTTCGTAAAGAATCTAAGTTTTCTTCGCTCAATACACTGCTTTGTATTTTTTCAGCCATTTGTATTTGTTATTGCTGGAATTAATAGTAATAAGGTCAATGTACGCATCAAACAAAAACTAATCAACACTGTGATGTGAAAGACCCTTAATAATTGTTAAAGAATGTTAGTTATAGATCTGTTGGGCTAAGCGCCTTAGATTGGTATAGTAATGAATTCGAGTTATTGACCCTATTGGACGTTTATGCCTTCTGCTCTTCATTACACGTTAACTATCGAAAATTGGCGTGCCCATCAATTTACCGTTACGTTAGATATCCCCGAACACAGTAAAAACACGCTTGAGCTTTCATTGCCAAGCTGGATCCCAGGCAGCTACATGGTGCGGGATTTCGCCAAGAGCATTATAGATATCAATGTTACCACTGGTGCAAATAGTAAAAATGAACATCTAACCATGCTCCCCATCGTCAAGCTTGATAAGCAAACATGGCGTGTAGAAACCCAGGGAAAACCATGCACCATTAGGTATTCTGTTTATGCAAATGATTTGTCAATCAGATCGGCATTTATGAACGATCAGTATGCGTTTATCAATGGTACCAGTGCGTTTCTTAACGTGTCTGAATTTGAAAATGCACGCTGTGAACTCGATATTAAACTTAATGAGAATGATCCAGAGATCACTGATTGGAAAGCCTATACATCCATGCCCACACGGGCGGATAGTGCATCTTCTTCTAAATGGCACTTCGTTGCACAAAGTTATGACGAATTTATTGACCATCCTATTTATGTAGGTATTGCCGATACTCACTGCTTTGATGTGGATGGTGTTTCATTCACCTTACTATTTTCTGGCAATAACAACATCGACTATGAGCGTATCGCTAAAGATTTAACGCCTATTTGCAAACATCACCTTGATTTGTTTGGTGCCCCTCGGGCTATCGACAATTATTTGTTTATGACGCTGCTTGCCGACAATGGTTTTGGAGGTCTTGAACATAAGTACTCTACTGCTCTACTCTACCCACGTTTTGACTTGCCACTGGTTGGCGAAAGTGGCAAAAAAACAGATAGCTATATTACATTCTTAAGCCTTTGTAGCCATGAATTTTTCCATACATGGCATGTAAAGCGAATTAAACCCAGTGTCATGGTCAAGCCGGACTTGTCACAGGAAACCTATACCAACCAACTGTGGATATATGAAGGCTTTACGAGTTTTTACGACGATGTAACCCTCGCCAGAACCGGGGTTATTGAGCCACAGAAGTATCTCGATATTGTGGCGCAAAACGTGAGTCGGCTTTTACAAAATGCCGGGCGCTTAAAACAAACCGCTGCAGAGAGTAGTTTTGACGCATGGACAAAGTTTTATAAGCAAGATGCTAGCGCTACTAATAATATTGTTAGCTATTACACCAAAGGCGGTATTATTGCTCTCGGACTGGATTTATTGCTTCGCAGAGAGTCTGACAACAAAGTGAGCTTAGATATGCTCATGCAGTTGCTCTGGCAAAACTATGGAATAGAGGAAAAAGGCACGCCTGACAACGTTATACAAGATTTATGTAAAACGCATTTTGATATTGATGTATCAGCATATTTAGACCAAGTAGTTTATGGCACAGATGACGTAGAACTTGCCTCACTCGTTAGTGAGATGGGGGTTGATTTTCATATTCGCACTCGCGTGTCGAGTGACGACAAAGGTGGTTTAACGTCACAGCCTGCAATTATCAATCAGCTTGGCGCCACGCTCAAACCAGCAAGCTTTGGTTTGACGGTTGTACAGGTTTTTGAAGGGCTCGCCGCCATGGATGCTGGAATTCTGCTAAACGATGTGATTATTGCACTTGATGGACACGTCGTGAATGCGCAAAAGTTTCAACGTCTTTTAGATAATGCACAGTCGTCAACGGTAGAGATAACCCTTATCCGTGATGGCAGACTCCTTACCTTGCCCCTTAATGTAGTTAAAGCCCGCACAGACATGGCGTTCTTTACCATTACCGATCAGCAGAAGCTCAGCAAATGGTTAGCTCGGTAAATTAAAAGAAAAGGCACCACAAGGTGCCTTCTTAACGTGTATCTAGCTGATTGGAGCTCGCTTAATCTTTTTCTGGTGAGCCAGATATAACCGTTTGCGGGTCTAATCTCATTTTCCCAAGGTTAATTCGCCAATCTAGATGGGGGCCGGTAGAGCGGCCCGTTGTCCCAATAGTGCCAATTTGTTCACCCTGCCTTACTGTATCTCCCACTTCTACCGTAATGGTATCCATATGTAAAAAGGTTGAGAACACGCGCATTCCATGATCAATAATCAGCGTGTTTCCTGAGTAGTAGAGGTCGTCAGCCATTGTTACAACGCCATCTACCGGGGCATACACAGGTGTACCTGTTTCATTTGCTATATCAAGCCCGTAATGAGGCCATTTAGGCACGCCGTTTAAAATACGCTGACTACCATACACGCCAGAAATACGTCCGTTGGCTGGCCACTTAAAGCCTGTAAACAACGCGTCTAAATCAGAATTGCCGCTACGAGCATTCGCCACATTGATATTATCTTGCTTAATACGTGCCGTGACTTCAGCAGGTGGCGTAACCATTTTTTGTTCTAACCCATCAATGCGCTGAATATTGTATTCCCGCTTTTCTAGCGTAATGTGGCGCTCCCATTTCTCACCGTTGGTTAATTCTACAGTGAGGCGTTGTTCTAGCGGGGCTTCTCTTTCAAACCCAACAACAAACTTGCCATCCTTGTTGGTGGGCACGCTCTGCCCGTTTAAGAAAACACGCGCGCCGTTTGGCGCTTGTCCGCGCAACAATGCGCCCTGTGTAAACTTCCCGTTGAGGGTGACATCTATGTTTGGTTGTTGCAAAGGTTTAGCAGTGGTGCCGCTAGTGTTAGTTCCTTCTGAAGCAAAACTCACTTGCGGCGATACAATTAGCGCAATTGAGCAGAGTAAAGCACGAGTAAGTAGTCTAAAACTCGCGTTTCTCGTTCGTGTAATTTCCATAGCCAATTCCTTACCCACTTGAGTCGCTATCTTGTCGTGCCGCTGTTTGAAGGGGTCTGCTTACCCTTTAACGGTAGCACCCTTACCTACGCCTTCATAAGCAATCACCTGACAAACGCCATCCGGTGTCCGTTTCTTTTGTTCTTCAAGTAAATACTGTGCCAAACACTCAACCGTAGAGTCAGTTTCAATGATTTCGCAATCTGATTTAGGAATTAGCAATTCGAAATAACCCTGCGAAGACTCATAAGCGAAGCAGTGATAATCTTCTTGATTTTCTACTTCACCCTTTAATTTTCTGTCGCTGTAGGCAATCTGGTCTTCACGGGTGGCTATGTAGATATCTTCCCAGCGTTCAGCCCAGTATTGTTGGCTGTCGACACACACTTTACCGTCTAAGATAATATCAATACGAGAACGATGGCCATGAGCGATACGCTGACAATTACCGTCATGCTTTTTTAGCCCGTGGGTGTAGTGATAATAAGGTGAGGTAATAACCTCTTCCCGAAGATTAAGCGTAATATTTTCAACGTTTTCCGGCAAATGCGTAGCCAAAACCTCTTTTAGATAAACACCCACTGAATCCATATTAATTTCATCAGAATACACAAACGCATACGCTTCAGCAGGACAATGAAGCATGATGCTACGGCCATCTTTGCAGGTAAAACGGGTTTCAACTTGTTCTGAGTCATCCTCATGGATCACTTCTGAGCCTTCATACTCAGCCGGTACGAGCAACTTATGGTCAACATATTCGTCAATCAATCGCTTTAAATTCTTTTTAACATGACCGAAGTCTTGAACCATGCTCTCTTCGTTAAGTTCACCGTCCAAAATCACATCGACAATCCAGCTTTCACCAACCATGCCACGCTTTGGGCAAAGGTACGAGAAGTCCATCACTGTCAAATCATTTACAAATAATTGCATAACACCCTTGAATCGAGTTTATTTTCTAAAAACTAGTATACGTTTTTTATCACGGTTTCGCAGCGACTAGTCCATTGAAGATTGGCGATTAAGCTGATCTTTTAAATTTGGTGGAATTCCACGTATCGTCAGCGTATCGGTTGCTGGGTCATAGAAAACCCTATCCCCCATTAGTTTGCGCTCAAAGCTCAACGAAATGCCTCCGCCTTGCCCTGTGAACTTAGCAAGCTGTTTCAGCGCTGCTGGATCGGGCTGAATTTCTTTTTCAAGCGGAACTTCCATTGATTGAGTAAATGCAGAAAAATTGCTGCTAGTCTCTTCGTTTTGTGGAAGTCGGTTAGCCAACTCGTCGACCGACAGGCTTTCACCCGCATCAATTTTTTCTTTGAAGTACGATTTTACTTCTTCTCTATGCTGATGCTGCTCTTGCGGGTCTAACGATTCACTGGCTAAGTATGCATCCACAGAAGAAATAAGCTGTTTGTTTTGCTGCTTAACGTCTACCAGTTCTTCGCAACCAACAAACTGCATGAAGAAGTCTGATACTTTACGGCCCATTCTACCTTTAATAAAACTAACGTAGCGCTGTTGCTCTGGCTGTACATCCCATTGAGTTAGATCGAATCGAACGGCAAGCTGCATTCTCGCCAAATCTAAATGCTCGCGAGCAGATAAATCAAGAGAGTTCGTCACTTCAACATGTGACCGGGTATTTAACAACGCAATCATGAGGTACTGCGTAGCCAAATATTCGTACTGACAGAAAATTAAAAAACCCGTCTCTACCGTTCCAGTTTCAGCTAGCGTGCGTACTAAACGGTTTGTTGCTGACACCGAAAACGCGTGAAAAGCACCCTCTACGTTGTCGCCCGCTGCTTTTTGAATATCCATATACGCTCTTAGACCTTCCGCAAACTCAGCGACATTCTCGGTGCTTTTCTGCGTCTCGGCTTCCCCCTCTTCGTTCTCAACTTTGGCTTCGCGAGTAACTTCACTAACGAAATGGCCTACCCCCTTTCCTGGTTTGGCGTTAAAGCTGTGATTGATTTGATGGGCAAGAAGCTCAATTTCGGGCGTAACTGCAAGGCAGTTTTCTCGGGGAATAGCTTCAATTTTCTCTTCTTTGTTTACAATCAAACGATGTACAACAAAGTGATGAATCAGTGCACTCATAGAGTATCAGGTGTCCTGTTGCTTAAAAAGTGTCAGAATTATTCAAAGAATTGCGGGATTTAAGAATGAATGATTGTACTCACTCAAACAACGATTATAATCATTTTACGTGTAAAACCATTCTTTTTATCAAAGAAATCTTAAAAAAGAGGCGTAGCAATGCCCCAACAAAGCCGCTATAACAACGACGAATTCGAAGCGCTAATGAATAACGTCATTCTAACGCTTGAAGAAGCTGGTGCAAACCGCGATCTTTCTCTTATGGTGTTAGGAAATGTAATTACGCATATTTTGAACACGCAGGTAGCTCCTGAAAATCGTGAAAAAATGGCAACGCAGTTTGCCGATGTTCTTAAGAAAAGCGTAAAAAACAGCTAAGGGACAGCATGATACTTGCCGAATCACCTCGTCGCCAGCGCGTTACTAAACTGGTCAATTGGGGGCACTGGTTTGCCTTGGCGAATATTATTATCGCCATTGTTATTGCCTCAATTTTCGTGTTCTCATCTCCTATGCCTGGAACAGGTGTCGGCACAGTATATCTTCTTGCCAATTGGTTTGGTCATATCGGATTTATGACCTTCTTCGGCTTCGTTATTTTTATTCTTCCGCTATGCTATCTAGTCAGTAACCAAAGGGTGATAAAGTTAAGTGCTTCAATTATCGCTGCAGTAGGACTTGCGCTTCTGGCTTTCGATGCACTCCTCTTTAACCGCACAGGCTTTCATATAAGCTTCCACGCCGCCGATTTACTGCGAAGTGAAGCACAATCGACAATGGCAATCGAGAGCTGGCAGCAGTGGTCATTCCTACTTCTTTTGTTTGTGGTATGGCTTGGGTTTCAACTGGTTCTAGCTAACGCAATCTGGAAACGGGTTGAGCGTTTTACTCGCTATAAAGTGGGAATACCCGTCACTACATTTTTCGTCAGTTGTTTTGTTACTAGCCACGCCATTCATGTTTGGGCCGATGCTAGGCTTTATCAGCCAATTATTAAACAAGACAACATGTTTCCGCTATCTTACCCGGCAACGGCTAAAACGACGATGTCGCGCTATGGTCTTCTAGATTTAGCAGCATATGAAGAACGAAAGCAGCTACAGTTCAATCCAGATATCCATAACATTACTTATCCTGCAGAACCTGTTTATTGTTCTATCGAGACAAATAGAAACTTAACAGTAGTCGTGCAGACGGACAACGAGCAAACCTTCAATATTGACGAAATTGCTTCAACTAGCCTGTCTCAAGTGGCCAATTACTACTCAACAGCAAGCACTATTGAAGGTTTAATGGTATCCACCCTATTTGGTGTGCCTGAGATCTATCAAGACGCGTTGTCTCAAAAACGCCCTGTTTTGCTAGCACTTCCCTTGGGTTCAGGTATGCCAGTTTCTATTCATAGTGATGCTTCGCTGCCATTACCGCAACTTTCAGGCTACCAACAGCCGATAACGAATAATCACCAAGGGCTTCACATCGCTTTTATGCAAAGCGCAGATACAGCTAGTTATGTGAAGAGCACGCTTGCACGCAATCACGATATTATCGTGGCAACGGGGTTTGGAAGCGAAGATGGAAAGGGAGTGCTTTACAGCACCCTTAAGTTAGACGCAAAGTTAGCGAGTACCGAGGATTTGGCACCAACGATATTAAATGCCTTGGGATGTAACGCGCCCACCACCTATTATTCGACAGGCCAAAATCTATTATCCCCTAATAGGGCTTGGTTGGTGAGCACCTCAGGTGAACGGATTGTTGTATTCCACGACAACAAACGCACTGATGTATTAAGTAATGGAAGTTATGAAATAAGCGACATGGCAACGGGAAAACGTAGCAAAGACCCATTAAACGTCGACTTACTGAGTCAGGCAATAAAGCACCTGTCGCGCTTTTCAACGCAAAATTAATGATTAACGCTGCTGTGCAGTAATTCTTTTACTCACAGCAGCTCACATCCTATCTCATTGAAAATGCTTAATTTTCAGCCTAAGCACCGGTTACGCATAACCATTTATTTACGTAACCAGCTCTTTTAGACTTTCAATTCTTGTTACCGTGTGGTCTTTCGAAAGCTGTGCTCTCTGCTCGCCTGAAGCATTGTCTTTGCTTAGGAAAAAACTTTGCTTGAGCCCTGCCGCATCAGCAGCCTGAATATCTCGCCAGCTATCGCCAACCAACACGCTATTAGCTAGGTCTATTTTTAAATCTTGTGCAGCCGATAAAAGCATTCCCGGTGCTGGCTTTCTGCATGCGCACTTTGTTGCGTACTTAGGAATGTTTCCATCAAGATGGTGTGGACAAAAATAAAAAGGTAGTGAATGGATACCATGAGTTGAAAAATCGTCTTGAACCCGCTCCATAAGTACCTCAAAGTCAGTTTCAGTATAATATCCACGAGCAATACCGCTTTGATTTGTTACGACAACAGGAAGAAACCCTTTAGATTGGAAGAAAAGTACCGCGTCAAAAATTCCCTCTATAAAATCAAAATCCTCATATTTTCCAACATAACCATGGTCTACGTTGATAACTCCGTCCCTATCTAGAAAAAGCGCAGGTTGCTTGTATTGGTTATTCATTTAGCATCTTCGCTGTTGTGTTTTTGCCAAAGTTGAATGTGAAAATCAGCGGAAACCGACGTGAGCGTTTTCACAATCTCATTAATTTTTCCTTCTGGCAATTTCCAATAAAATGGCGTCATTTTTATCAACGCAAGAGCCTGCTCATGGCTTTTAAATTCAATAGAAAACGTGAATATCTCGTCGTGTAATCTCGTGAACCCTGCCCTTTGCGCTTCTTCAAGTTTGTGTTGTTTCGGGTCATCATAAACCCTTTTTTTTAGCTCAAACAAATGTTTTGGAGCAGGGTCCACAGTAAGTAAAAGGCCTTGGGCTCTTAGTACTCTTAGATACTCCTCATTGCTCCCCGGTGCGAAAACCTGAATGACCACATCTTGACTGGCATCAACAAGCGGTAAGTCAAAGCTACTTGCTACCACAAACTGTGTTCGCTTAAATGCTTTGGCAGCAAGTTCAACGGCAATCTTAGCTATATCACTACCCGCGCCATTAACTGAAAAACCTTTAGCCAGTAATCCGTCGATAACAGCATCTAAGTAACTGCCTTCACCGCAGCCAGCATCGTAGATATTAATGAAACCTGATTTACGTTCTCCATCCATAGATACAGAATGAGTACCTTCCTTGCCCAGGGTATCCCCTAGTAACGAAATCATTCTCTCTTTTAGCGGTAGGTAAGCATTTAGTTGGTGAAATTCTCTTCGCGCTCTCACCATGTCCTTATCGTCGCCTGGTACTTTTGATTTTTTAAACTGAACAGGCAACAAATTTACGTAACCAGACTTTGCTTTATCGAAGCTATGGCGATTGGGGCAAATAATCTGTTTAGTACCAAGAGAAATCGGGGATTTACAAAGTGGGCAGTGCCACATGGCAGGATCTTACTTGTAGGAAATTTGCCGCTTAGGATACCAAATCCAGTACCTTGACGGCAATACAGTGTTCCATTGCTCCGTCAGAACCTTGTATTTCAAAAGGTGCTCTAGTCAGCACGATACAGCTAAAGCACCTTTTTAGACTTATAAAACTTAAAGTGACGCCAGCGGGTGGCTCTCTTTTGTCCAAGGCGAAGTGAAATGATGCTCAATCTCGCCTGGGGGAACATCTTCTACGTGCTTATATTTCCACTTGGGCGCCATATCTTTGTCAATCAAAAGCGCCCTAACACCTTCTTGAAATTCACCACTCTCACCGCAACGACAAGACATGTCAGCTTCCATTCTAAAGCAATCAGCTAGCGTCATATTCCCACCTCTCTCGCACTGCTCAAAAACCAGGTGCATGGTAATGGGAGAACCTTTCGCTAATGTCGCTTGAGCTTTTGATAGCCACTTGTTGTCTTGCATGTCACAAGACAAAATCGCATTTACAACCTCAGTAACGTTGTCGCCTTTACATAATTCATTAATCAACGCCATATTGGGTTCGATATTGCTTTGCGGGATATTTTCTGGCCCTGCAAGGTCACTCAGGACATGGGTTACCGCCTCGTTTAAATTATCTAAATCAGTTACGCTCCAAGAATAATTTGCAAGTTGCTCGAGCAAATTATCTTTTTCAGCGCTACTGACCATGATATCAGCTAATCCAACGTAGCAAGCGTCAGCCCCATTCATCTGCCCACCCGTTAACCCTAGAAACAAACCTGATTTCCCTGGTAGCCGAGGAAGAAAGTAACTTCCTCCAACGTCAGGGTAAAGTCCGATGGTAATTTCAGGCATGGCCAGGCGAGATGTTTCGGTGACAACTCGATGGCTAGCACCGCAGAGAAGACCCATGCCACCGCCCATCACAATGCCACTTCCCCATACAATAATGGGCTTACTATAGTTATGAATGGTGTAGTCTAACGTGTATTCAGTTTCGAAAAACGTTTCTAGGAATGCCGGAATTTGCCCTTGCGCTTCAACCATTGATTTGTACATGGAAACGATGTCACCACCAGCACAAAAAGCCTTTTCGCCAGCCGAGTCGATAACTACCGCAACAATATCACTTCTAGTATGCCACCTTTGTAACGCTTTAAGCATAAGGTCTGCCATTTCGAGATCTAACGCATTTAATGCTTTTGGCTTATTCAACGTCAACCGGCCTATTTTAAAGCCATCTGTTTTCGTACTAATCTCATCAACGATCACAACTGATTCGGCATCTGTCATTGCAACTCCTATAAGGAAATCCGTTTAAAAATAAATAAAAAAGGGTTTTACAGTACGCTTCGTTCGTCCGACAATAAACGCCTACCGATGATCACCCGCATTATTTCGTTAGTGCCTTCCAATATCTGGTGAACTCGGACATCTCTGAAATGACGCTCTAGAGGATATTCTTTTATGTAGCCATATCCGCCATGCAGCTGCAATGCGTCGTTACATACGTTAAAACCGACATCTGTTGCAAAACGCTTCGCCATTGCACAATACGTTGTTTTATCAGCGTCATCGTTATCCAGTTTACATGCAGCCATCCGCACCATTTGTCTTGCGGCAACAAGTTCTGTTGCCATGTCAGCCAGCTTGAATTGTAGCGCTTGAAAACCAGCAATGGGCTTTCCAAACTGTTCACGCTCATTCATGTAGTCTCTTGCTACATTTAACGCTTGCTGTGCAGTGCCAACTGAACATGTTGCGATGTTAATACGGCCACCGTCCAAGCCTTGCATTGCCATTTTAAAGCCCTGGCCTTCGTCGCCTAATAGCCAACTTGGATGAAGCTTCACATTATCAAACGTTATCATACGGGTTGGTTGCGCGTTCCAGCCCATTTTCTCTTCTGCTTTGCCATACTCAATGCCTGCTGCATCAGCAGGAACAGCAAATGCAGAAACCCCTTTTGGACCTTCTTCTCCAGTACGAGCCATAACAACCAATACGTCTGTGCTACCCGCGCCAGAGATAAAAACTTTTGAACCGTTTAAAATGTACTCACCGCCTTCCTTAACGGCTTTAGTTTTAAGTGACGCCGCGTCAGACCCAGCACCAGGCTCTGTAAGGCAATAAGACGCGAGTTTTTCACCAGAAACCAGCTTTTCACACCATGTGCTCTTAACTTCTTCGGTTCCCCAGGTTGCAATCATCCACGTCGCCATGTTGTGAATAGTAAGCATAGCGGTGGTTGTCGTGCACCCCATCGCAAGCTGCTCGAAGATAATTGAAGAATCAAGACGCGAAAGCCCTAGACCCCCAGCGCTTTCTGGCGCGTACAAACCACAGAATCCTAATTCGCCTGATTTCTTTATTGCCTCAACAGGAAAATAATGTTCTCTGTCCCACATCGCTGCATTGGGCGCCAACTCTTGTTGTGCGAATTGACGGGCGGTTTCTTCAAAGGCCAATTGGTCGTCTGTTAAATCAAAATTCATGAGTCATACCTTCAATTGATTTGCTTTTTCATAACAATAACCAATAGCTACCCCTTACGTAAACGTAAAGGTAAACATTCTTTTAAATTTTGTCGCAAAGGACGTAAATATTTTGTGACGACAAGAGGTTCACAATTGGATATCGCCTCCATCGACATAAAATCTTGGTCTATTTGCTAATGCACTTTTATGCCGCTACTGATAACCTAGCTACTTTGTCATCACACACTAAGTACTCGTGGAATTTAGAATTGCTATAGTAGAGGATAATGCCACCGCTCGAACTGCGCTTCGAGGGCACCTTATGTCTATTGCAAACTTAGAAGTGAGTAGTTTTGCTACAGGTGTTGAACTTAAGGCCGCGCTAAAAAAGCAGAACTTTGAGCTTTTGCTTATGGATTACCACCTCGGTGAAGGAAAAAACGGTGTAGAATGGGTTCATAATCTTCGCGAGGCGGGGTTTATTCGTCCAAGCACGGGCATTATTTTTTTAACGTCAGATCGCTCTCCACAAATCATTGGTCGTATTATGGACCTGCAACCTGATGTTCTTCTTATAAAACCCTATACAATCGCAACCCTGACCCGGCAAGTTAACCACTACTTAACGTATCGAGACTTTATAAAGAACGCGTTGCATTCGCTTGATAATAAACAGCCAGACCGAGCAGTAAATATCATTAGAGCGAAGATAAAAGAAGGCATTCCACCTCGTCTTGTTGGAGACATCAGAAAGCTTTACGCCCGTCTTCTTGTCGAGTGCGGAGAAATTCGCCGCGCACTAAGCATTTATGAAGACGTGTTGACCCGTTCGGAAAAGGTACTTTGGGCTCAATGGGGTAAAATTAAGTGCCAGTATGCTTCAGGTCAGTGGCCAGATTGCAAAAACCATTTAAGCGATTTAGTTAATTCAAGTCTTGCTCGCGATAAAGCCTTTGAATGGTTAGCATCCATTTCCTTCGAGCAAAGTGCGTTTGAAGATGTAGAAAAATATTTAAACGAAATCAACTTTAGCGAGCTAAGTCTTCCCGCAGCTAAATTAAAAACTATTGCTTTTCAGAAGCAGGATAAAGTCATAGAAGCCATTGACTTACTTCAGAAAAAAAGGGCAATGCACAGAAGCGCTAAAGACAGGTTTGTTGACTTTACTTTCGAACTCGCAGAATTTTATCTTTTGTTAGCGGAAGAGTCCCCAGAGACAAATCGGACAGAGAGTTTGTCTCAGGCCCGTAAGCTAGTAGGTATAGCAGGGCGAAGCCAAGGTGATCCACAAATTCTTCAAAAGCGAGATTATCTCCTTGCCTTTGGCGCAGTAATTGAGAACGATTTAGAAAAAGCGGCGCACCTGCTTGAAGGCGATCACATCGACAACTATTTGCGAACAGAGCCTTCGATTTTAGTGATTGCAGCTAAAGTCCATCACGGTCTAGGCGACGAGCGTAAAGCGGGTGAACTACTTTTGATGGCTAAGCAAAAAAACGCTGAGTTACAGGTCATCTCTGAACAAGTCATGAATGATGAACTCATATTTTCAGGTGGGGAACGTTTAGGGTTAAATCATGAACAGGCCGTTGCTATCAACCAAACCGGTACCCAGTTATTTATCGAAGGGAGTTTCACAAGCGCAATGAAGCACTTCTATGACGCGTTTCACCTCTCTGAAGAAACGCCAGCATTTGGGTTAAACCTGCTTCAGTGCATGATTGAGGCAGATACGGGCGTGTATCGAAAATTTAACCTAAAACAGCTTATCGATAAGATATCGACGATGAAATTAAATGAAACTAATAAAGCCCGTCTTGAACAGCTTATTCTTTCTAGTCAAGAGCAATCGATTTAAAGCTATTAATGAAAACGCGACCCTGATTGTTAACCAGGATCAGCGTTAATGTTTAAGTATCTACCAGCGTAAAATTATTTGAGGCGTGTTAACAGGCTAGAGGTATCCCAACGTCCTCCACCTAACTTCTGAACATCGGCATAATATTGATCAACAAGTGCAGTAAGCGCTAGCGTTGATCCATTTTTACGCGCTTCATCTAACGCAATGCCTAAATCCTTTCGCATCCAGTCAACCGCAAAACCAAAATCAAATGTATTGCTTAGCATTGTGCTGGCTCTGTTTTCCATTTGCCAAGATTGCGCAGCGCCTTTGCTGATTACATCAATTACAGCATTACAATCTAAACCGGCCCTTTGGCCAAAATGCAATGCTTCTGATAACCCTTGAACGATACCCGCGATGCATATTTGATTCATCATTTTTGCTAATTGACCGCTACCGCTCTTGCCCAATAGCTGACTATGTCGAGCGTAATGAGACATTACTGGCTCAGCTTTATCATAAGATTCTTGATCGCCACCAACCATTACCGTCAGTTGACCGTTTTCGGCCCCTGCCTGTCCTCCCGAAACGGGTGCGTCAAGAAAGCCGATATTTTTTTCTGCGCAAGCAGCGTAAAGCTCTCTGGCTATATCCGCCGATGCAGTAGTGTGATCCACAAGAACGCTGCCCGGTTTCATCACTTTAAGCGCTTGATAGGCAACGTCTTTCACATCGTTATCATTTCCTACACACATAAAAACAATGGATGCATCTTCGCAGGCCTGAGCAACCGTTTCACAAGCCTTAACTTGTGCGGCATCTAAATTATAAGTCGTTACCCAGTCTTTGGCTTTTTGCGCCGTTCGGTTGTAAACAGTCACAGGGTAACCCGCTTTGCTTAAATGGCCGGCCATTGGAAAACCCATAACACCCAAGCCTAAAAAACTCACTTTCAAATTACTCATACAAAATATACTCTAGAAGATAAACATCAATGTTTTGATTACTTAAGAGTAACAGACTTAACAACAACAAAAACATAGGAATTTACTTTGGAACTCTACTCGCATCACATTACCCGCAATACCGGCGAACAAATCACCCTTGAACAATACAAAGGGAAAGTGTTGCTCATTGTCAATACCGCCAGTAAATGTGGGTTTACTCCGCAATATGAAGGGTTAGAGGCACTTTACCAAAAGTATAAGGACAAAGGTCTGGAAATACTGGGGTTTCCATGTGACCAATTTGGTCATCAAGAGCCAGGGAATGATGAAGATATTGCAGAGTTTTGTAGTTTGAATTTTGGTGTGTCTTTCCCTTTATTTCAAAAAACTATTGTGAATGGTCCTGAGGCAAATCCGCTTTTTGAGTCATTGAAAAAAGAAGCGCCGGGCCTACTAGGAACCAAGCGCATAAAATGGAATTTCACAAAATTTCTTGTCACCCCAGATGGCAAGGTATTAAAACGATACGCGCCTACCATCAAACCTTCGGCAATCGAAGCTGATATTATTAAGCATTTACCTGTTGACTGATCATTCCAACAGGACTTTATTTACCTATTCACAGGGTAAGGTATAGGGGTAAGGCATATGAAACAAAAAGGTTTATCGCTATACGACGGCTCTAGCAGGAATGTGGCTTTTTTTAGTACTCGGCCTTATGAAAAGCAGGTCTTTACTGAACTGCTCAATGTACGCAATGAGACGTTAACCTCTCCCATAGAGGCAACGTTTTTTGAACATCCGCTAAACCCCTCTACAGCTTTAAGTTGTGAAGGTTTCTCTGACGTTGTGGTATTCGTAAATGACGATGTAAGCGAAGCTACAATTAAAGCGTTGAGTCAAAATAATGTAAGCCACGTAGCGCTTCGTTGTGCCGGCTACAACAATGTGGATGTGGACGCGGCAGCTGAAATGGGGATCAGTGTGAGTCGTGTACCGGCTTACAGCCCTGAAACTGTTGCAGAGCATACGCTTGCGCTTATCCTTACATTGAACAGAAAAACACACAAGGCCTATAACCGGGTTAGAGAGGGTAACTTTAACTTACAAGGTTTAATGGGCTTTACGCTTCATGAAAAAAATGTTGGCGTTATTGGAACGGGCAAAATTGGCAAAGCGGTCATTCGAATATTGCTCGGGTTTGGGTGCAATGTATTATGCTTTGACCCAACACAGGATCCTTCTGTTAGCGGCATGGGGGCTCAATATGTCTCTCTCAACGAGCTGCTCTCAAAAAGCGTGATTATTACGTTGCACTGCCCGCTCAATGAACATAGCCAGCACATAATAAACGCTGACAGCATTGCCAAGATGCCTGACGGTGTCATGCTTATTAACACGTCTCGAGGGGGGTTACTTGATGATGCGGCGGTTATTAAGGGCCTAAAGTCGAAGAAAATCGGCTACCTAGGCTTGGACGTTTACGAACGCGAGTCTGAACTCTTCTTTAGCGATCATTCTCAGGAGATTATTCAGGATGATGTTTTTCAACGGCTCACTACCTTCCCCAATGTTTTAATAACCGGGCACCAAGGTTTTTTTACTCAAGAAGCCCTCCATGAAATTGGAGAGATAACGCTAGATAATATAATGTATGGCGGCAACAGGCTCTGAGCCATTGTCGCTTTTGATGGTCTATTTATACACTCACTTATTGCGCCTTTTTCCAATCCAAGCTGCTTAACACAATAAGCTGTTGGGAAAAGAAAAAGGCATGCTCTTACAGCTTTTTAAGTATTAATTGGAAATATTTGCCAAGCCACATGTAAGGTGCTTTTTTATGATATTGACGTTCTAGCGCCAGTAGTTCGTCGAACTTACTGCTCTGATGGCTTATATCGCGCATATAATCATGAAAGCATCGAATGCCAGCTTTTTCTAACACCTGAAAACCAAGCGCCTCACAGTGCTCCACAACGCGCATAGCACTTAACGGCTGGTTAGGATTAAGCCTAACCTGCTTTTTTACTTTCATGCCTTTGGCGATATAGTCAAAGTTACCGTAAATGGCATTTGCAAATAAGTTTGCATCCTGGTTGAAAAAGCTAAGACTAAGAGACGCCCCACTCTTCATATTGTTAAAAATATAGTCGATTGCATCGAAAGGCGCGTCAAGCCATTCAAGCACTGCATGACACACAACCAAATCATAGTCAGCTAAGTCTTCTATAGCCTGCAGGTACTGCTGTCTTATCGTTATGCCGTCACATGCACTAAGAACAGTAGCAGCTTGTTCAAGCACATCTTTAGATGCGTCGGTTAGCGTAACAGTGTGCCCCATTGACGCTAAATGGGCAGACATAACCCCTGTTCCGCCGCCTATCTCAATGGCGCGCAGCGGTTTTGCAACATAGGGCGAAAGCACATCACAGAGTAAGGTGTGCCTTAGCTTTCCTTTTGTTGTACCGTAAATATTATTTGAAAATTTTTCAGCAATTCCATCAAAGATACGATCGTTGTTCATACACCTTACTCTACATCAAGCAGGATTATCGATATCAATGAACTGAACAGTCACGTCAAACTGTTCTGCTATATGCTCACCTAAAGATTT
>Ga0115005_10000295_pt1 | contig 37917 bp, 43 predicted proteins | sample ArcOceMetagenome_FD_87163 | JGI IMG/M metagenome (GOLD analysis project Ga0115005, IMG submission 87163) | Marine eukaryotic phytoplankton communities from Arctic Ocean - Arctic Ocean - Greenland ARC118M Metagenome | ecosystem: Environmental > Aquatic > Marine > Oceanic | place: Arctic Ocean... | reverse complement strand
CCTTTTCAAGATTTTGATTTGCCTCTATACATTCTATGATGGCACGAACGCCAAAGATTTCTTGTGTATCCATTTTAAAATTTTAACAAAGCTAGTTGTTTTTAAGCGTTTGTATATGAAATTAGAGCATAAAAAAACCCGCCATATAGGCGGGTTTAATTTAGTGTCTAAACGATTTCTAGAATAGAGTAGTCGTTTGGAAAAATGTTGGTAATGGAGAAGGTACATTAGAATTTGTATCTACTTCATTTTGTGGATAAAGGAAACGTTGTGGGAATCCAGTAGCCGATTGGTCTCCAGTAAGTTTGTTAGGAACGCCGATAAAGTTACCTGTTCTTCTCAAATCATGGTAAGCAACTAATTCACCAATTAAAGTGATGTACTTTTCTTCCAAAACTTCCATCTTTAGAGCAGCACCAGTTGAAGATGAAGCAGGAAATCCTGTAGCATTAGAACCGTATTGAGCAGCTAAAACTGTTCTTACGTTGTTCAAATGCCCTCTAGCACCAGAATCATCACTACCAAGCTTAGCCTCTGCAAGAATTAATTCATTTTCATAATAAGTTGCAATAGGCATAGATGCAGTTGCAGCATATCTTCCACCATTGTTAATGTTGACTAACGTACGGTAAGAAGGATCTCCATAAGTACCATCTCTAAGAAAATAACTAGCAAATATTAGTTCATCACCAGGAGTTGTTAACGCTCTAGTTTTATCAGTATTATTAACATCTAATAAATTAGCTAAATGCGAATCCGTAGCAACCAAGTAATCTTGTCTTTGGTCAATAACGAATTGATACATTAAGTTTCTGTTGTATTGCGCATTTCCTTGTTGAGTAACTAAGTCACTTGCTCTTGAAGAGATTCCTTGAGTTGCGTGAGAAATTGCTAAAGCATTGTTTCCTGAAGCTAAAGCATAACGAGCAGCTAAAGTATGAGCAGCTTCTGCCCAAGTTCCACCTTCTAATCTAGCTCCACCGTAACCAGCAGCAATAGTAGCAGCGCCAACTTTGGTAATTCCAGATTCAATTAAACTAATCCCTCCGGCTACTACAGTTGCTTGCGCATCGTAAGCTGGCTCAGGAAATTCATTAGGTTGCACTGCTTCGCTAAATGGAACGTCTCCGTAAAGAAGTGCCATATCTGCAAACATTGTTCCCTGAAGAATTTCAGCAATACCCCTGATTAGGTCAGAAGCACTATCATCATTGATGATAAGTTGAGCGTTATTGATACCAGCAATGTAGGTATCATTCCACATGTCATTATAGTTTCCACGGTTAGGAGAGTAGGTGTTTAATGTCAAGTACTGACGGTCACCACCACTCATTTGGTTACTGAAAACAGCAGCATAACGAGCATTGTTACTTCCCATGTGTTGCATAAGTGCTAATTGCACCTGACCGATAATAAGGTCAGAAGAAGCAACTACAAATGCATTCGGATCATCATTCAGATCCTCTGTATAGCTTTCACAGCTAGCTATTGCTAGTACCGCGAAAATCGGTAATATAAATTTGTATAGTTTCATAGTTGTTTTTTTTAAAATCCAATTCTAAGTGTAGTGATAAATGAACGTGTTCCAGGATTACTGAAATATTCTAACCCTCTACCTCTTGAAGCTCCTGTTAAGTTATTTTCAGGATCAAATTCCTTTATATCAGACCAGGTATACAGGTTTCTTCCTGAAACTGATAGATTCATTGTGCTAATTCGAAGGCTTTCAATTAATGCCGGAGCAAATTTGTAAGTAAGTGTAATCTCTCTTAGTTTAATCCAAGAAGCATCCATTATGAAAGGTTCACCTACATCACCAAATCCACCACCATTAGTTGTCCACCAGTCAGAATCAACTGCAACTGGACCAGCACCAAAGTCTTCGATGTATCCACGGAAAGACTCTCCATTTTCAACTGGTTGTCCATCAGCATTTACAATTTGTCCACCGGTATTATTGACGGTCAAAGCTCCAGTATCAGCATGAGTACCCATGTAGTTTAATACACCATAAGTCCCATTCCACACATCATTTCCTTGAGATGTTTCAAACATAGCAGATAAAGAGATATTCTTATAATCTACATTTAAACCAAGACCTGCACGGTAGTCAGGATTAGGATCACCTACACCAATTTTCTTTTCAGCAGCAGCATTAGGAAAACCATTTGCATTAGTGACATAATTACCAGCAGCATCACGCTCGTAAACACCACTTCTAAGTACACCGAAAGGATATCCTTCTGCAATACCAGATGAAGTAGATGTAAATCCATTAAGGATAAAATACGAACTACCTGCTAAATCGGTTACAATGTTTTTGTTTTGAGTAAAACTTCCGCTAAGATTTATATTCAAATCTTCACCTCTAAGTACATCCACTTTAAAGTCAATTTCAAGACCTTTGTTCGTTACTGTAGCTGCATTCTGCAAAGAAGAGCTAAAACCAGAAGATGGAGTAGTCGGCAGTGCCAAAATAACTCCACTAGTTTCATTGTCGTAGTAAGTTACCCCTAGAGTAACTTTGTTGTCAAACATACGTACATCAACACCAAATTCAATCTCAGTTTTTCTTTCTTCGACTAAGTCAGGGTTTCCACGAGTTGAAGATTGAGTAAAAGGGTTTCCGTAAAGAGAACCTTCTAAACCATCACCCCAGCTAGATCCAATTCCACCAGGGCCAAATGTAGTAGAAGTCGCATAAGGACTAGCTTCAATTCCTACTTCACCATATCCAATTCTGAATTTACCAAAGTTTAAGAAATCAGCATTTACTAAATCTGTAAATTTGTATCCAAAAGAAGCACTAGGGTAGAAGATAACACCAGCTCCAGGCAAAGTAGATACGCGTTCTCCACGACCAGTAAATTCTAACAAGAAGTTGTCATACAATTCAAGATTGATAAGTCCGTAAACACCACTTTTAGTAGTGAGTGAAGTAAACCCAGAAGGAGTAGAGTTTAAACCGGTAGTATTACCAGGATTAAAGTAAATCTGATCTGGATTTGTGAAGTTAGCTTCAAAAGCACTAAGTCTTCTATAGTTGTTTTCAAACTGTTGGTAACCTACAACATAGTTGATGCTAATATCATCTGTAATAGTGTTGTCACCTGTAACGAATAAGTTCAACTGAGAGTTTTTCTCTGTGATACGATCTTCATCCCAGATACCATTGTTTCCACTACCAGCAGAACCTGCAGGTTGGTAATCAGTACGATTATCTTGATAGAAATCAATACTATAACGAGCAACAAGATTCAAGAAACCTAATTTATAGTTCACCTCAGGTGCAAAAATAAATCGATCAACCGTGTTAACATTCTGTTGTTGATTCATTGTCCAAATCGGGTTGTTGTATGTTGGAGCAGCGTAGTTAAATGATCCACTTGCGTTGTCAAACGTTCTGTAAGAACCTGTTGGACGACGGTAACTTCTATGAGAATTTGGAGTAACTGAAGTTACACCGCCAGAAATTCTGTAGTTAGTTCCTTGCCAGTCACGAATATCAAAATCAGGAGAAGTTCTTAAGTAACCTAAGTAAAGGCCATTTAAGTTAGATCCCGTTTGTACTCTATTAGAGTCGATACTTGTGTAAGAAGATGAAATTTTAAATAACAGATTTTCATTAGCCTGAGTTGTATTATTTAATTTCAAAGTAGTTCTCTTATAATCAGAGTTACCTTTCATAATACCATCTTGATCATAGTTTGCAAAAGAAAGGTATGTTCTAGACTTTTCATCGCTGTAAGATAAGTTTACAGAGTTTTCATACGTGTAACCATTTCCAAATACAGCATCTCTGTTTGTTTGGTTGTAAATGGTTTTATTGTTCTTAGTAGTAATACTACCAATTCTTCTCCCGTCAGGAGTTTCAAAGTAACCACCAGAAAAATCATAATCATCAGCACCACCGGCACGTAAAGAAATTTCATCTCCGTAGGTTACAGAAGTAGATTGGTTGTAAAAACCTACACCAGGTGATCCAGACCAAATACCATCAAATCCTTGTCCCCAAGTACTTTGCTTAGCCCATTCTGCATTAACTTGATCCACAGAAATCGCAGACTTCACATTAACACTCCAACCTTTACTGTCAGTTGAACCTCTTTTAGTTTCTATAACTAATACTCCATTCGCAGCACCAGTACCGTAAATTGCAGCAGCAGAAGCTCCTTTAATTACAGTAACCGAAGCTATATCTTCTGGGTTAATATCATTCAAACGTGATTGTTGAACAACTCCACCAGTATTTCCACCAATGGCAGAATTAGAAATAATTGCACCATCCAATACGATCAATGGAGAGTTGTCCCCGTTGATTGTGTTTTGACCACGCAGTTGAATGTAAGCTCCAGAACCTGGATCTCCCGAGTTACGAGTAATGTTTACACCAGATGTTTTTCCGGATAAACCTTGAAGAACACCAGATTCACCAGAACGTTGTAATTGCTCGATTTCAACTTTGGTTGTAGAAGAAAGATCATCATCTTTTTTCTTTTCTAACCCAAGAGCTGTAAGTACAATCTCGTCCAATTCGTTATCAGCTTCAAGAGAAACACTTATTGCATCTGATGATCCAACAGTAGACTCCATAGTTTGGTAACCAATAAAGCTAATTTCTAGAACAGCGCCTTCAGCAACCTCGATAGAATAGTTTCCATCAAAATCTGTGCTAACTCCGTTACTAGTACCTTGTTCTACAACAGAGGCTCCTGGAAGTGGAATCCCACCATCATCGGAAACCACTCCTGTTACTGTCTTTTGCGCCATAGCAGAGAATGCAATAAGCATCAATGCCGACGTCATTAGTAATAGTTTTTTCATATTTATGAATATAGTTAATATATAATTAGATCACGAAAATATAACTTTATATATAATATTAACATAATTTTAAGCTTTATTTCCTTAATTTTTTCTGTTGTATTGTGCAATCTATATTTTCATCTCAATTGAAATATAACCTTTTTACCTCTTAAACAAAAAAAACCGCCATAATGGCGGTTTTTTTTGTGCTTTAAAAGATGTGTATATATCCTAGTTAGCAGGATCCCAGAAGATTCTAGTCGTTTGACTGTCTCCTCCAATAGCCGAACTAGCAGCATCGTAGTTAGTTTCATTTAAAGTTTGCTCATTTACAGGGTAAGTGAAACGAGTAGGAATAGGGTTTTCAGTGTCAAGAGGCACCTGGAATACATCAGTTGCACTTGTACCGTCACCAAAATGATTTGTATACTTTCTGTATACAAACCAACCTTCAAATCCACGGTTGTACATAGCAAGCCAAAATTGGTGTGCTAAGTTTTGCTCGCTATAAGCAGAAAGTGAAGCAATGTAAGCCGGAGCGTCAGCTTCTAGACCCCAGTCTTTAAAAGATGCAGTAATTCCATTTTGATAATGTGTCTCAGGAACACCAATAAGTGCTGCAGCCTTAAGAAATTCAACTTCAGCATAGTCTAATAATACACCTCGGAAAGTTGGTTCAAGCATTGCTTTTCCAATATGCGAGTATAGTGCGTAACTATTAGTAGTACCATAAACACCTCCTTCGTATGTAATGGTGCCGGAAACAGTAAGGTTGTCCTCAAAGAAGACTGTACGTCTAGGATCAGCGAGTGTGTTCATAACATCAACAATAGTTTTCGCTGGAACAAAATCGTTTCTTCCACTTTGCACTAAAGATACCCATAACGGATTCGTGTTTGGAGTACTTCCTTCAAAGGCAATAGTTGCATTATCTGCATTAGATGTAAACGCACCACCAGCAGCAGCATTTGCAGCAGGTGAATTACCAACATGAACTGCAAGCTTTAACTTTAATGAGTTTGCAAATTTTATCCATTTAGCGATATCACCAGAGTAAATTACATCAGGCTGAACGAAGCCAGTACCAGCTCCACCTAGACCTGTAATAGCAGTATCTATACGAGCAATTAAATCTGTGTAAATTGTATTTCCGTCATCATATGCTGGAGTAGCATCACCTTGACCTTGTAAAGCTTCAGAATAAGGAATGTCTCCAAACGTATCCACAAGAAGTTGCCATGTGTAAACCTCAATAACCTCAATCTGAGCCTTTTGCTTAGCGTCTGTTGTTAGTTCCTTGGCATTTTTCAAGTCATAAAGAACACTAGTATATAATGTACTCCAAAAATTCTGAGGAATGTTTCTGTTCTGAAGATCGAAATTTGCTTCATCAACATATTGAGTTTCTGTCCAATACTGAGATACCATTCTAAATATATTGCTATTTACACTAGTAGATTCTAGTTGTTTGAACAAGCTAACAGTAGCCGAAGTAAATAAAGCATCTGCTGTTACTGTAGTAGGATTGTTAGGATCCTTGTTTAGGCCTTCATAGGTTTCATCCGAGTCGCAAGACACCATGATTAGAAGGGCTGTAAAAATGTATATTAAATTTTTCATAATTAAAATTTGATGTTAAGGGTTGCTCCAAATTCTTTGATGGATGGGTAAGCACCAGATTGGTATCCTTGAAAATTCCCTGCTGATAATCCTGCTTCAGGATCAGAGTAAGGCATGTTTTTGGAAATAATCCATAAGTTTCGTCCGTTCAACGCAAGACTAGCACTTTGGATTGGTATCTTAGATAAAAATGAATCAGGAATATTATAGCTTAAGCTAATTTCTCTAAGCTTTACGAAACTTGCGTCATGAACGTGTAATTTTTTCGGAGCTCTACCATATCCTAAACCATTTCCATAGTAATCGGCTCGCCCAACAACTGTGTTTTCACTTCCGTCAGCTTGGACACCATCTAGTAATCTACCACCACCATTAGCAATTGAATTACGTATAGGGTTTCCTAAATGATTGTCTCCTACAGATTGGTCATATATACCTGTAGCATATCCGTACCACGTATCAAGAGAAAAGATATCTCCACCTTGTTGAATGTCGATCAAGAAACTAAAATTAAAGTCTTTATATCTAAATTTATTTTTTACACCACCAGTCCAATCAGGATTCATATCACCAATAACTTCATTAGAAGCATCAGATCTCTGGTAGTAACCGGAAGATGTAATTACATTTCGACCATTTAGTTTTACAAAGTCAGTACCTCTTATAACACCATAAGGCTCTCCAACTTTAGCACCTACAGAAACACCACCTTGAACAGATGCTAATTCTAAGTAATCAATTCCAGGAGCTAAACTTTCAATTAAACTAGTATTCTTAGAATAGTTTAGAGAAATACCCCAGTTGAAATCTTCTTTTTCAATAATATTTGATGAAGCTATAATTTCAACACCTTTATTAGATACACTACCACTGTTGAGATATAAAGAATAAGCACCACTTGCACGTGAAACAGATACGGGAGTAATAAGATCCTCTGTTACACGATCGTAAAAGGATATATCAAAGTTTAACCTATCGAATAAACGAAGCTCAACACCAAATTCAGTATCTTTTGTAGTTTCTGCTTTCAAAGCTGCGTTGTTAAAAGAAGCAGGGTTTGATGCAGCTGCATTGCCTCCAAATGGAGCGACAACTGTATAGCTATTAAACACATTGTAAGGAGTTGTATCTGATCCAACATTTGCCAAATTGGCTCTAAACTTACCGAAGTTTAACCATGGTAAATCTATCAATTCAGAGAAAATAAATGCTCCAGAAACAGAAGAATATAAATATGAATTGTTCTCTACAGGTAAAGTAGAAGATCTATCTTGACGAGCAGAACCTTCAACAAATAAAATATCTTTATATCCAACAGAAGCACGAACAAATTTACCATCTACTTTAGAAGTTGAATCGAAATTCGTAACGTTATCTGGAGTTAGTGGAGATGCAGAGTTGTCAAAGTTGTATAAACCTTCTGCTATAAGACCACCATTAGTTTGTCCAATAAATAGGTTGGTTTTGTTGACTCTCAAGGTTACCCCAACATTACCTTTGATATTAAGATCTTCAGTAATGTCTTTATCAAAAGAAGCAATTAAATCATAGTTGATCTCAGATTTGTTTTGATCATATAATTTATAAAAAGGGACATCTGTAGAACCTAAGTTAATTCTTTCTTCTCTAATTTCATCAAATGAATCGAAAGTAACTCTTCCTAAAATTTGGATGTCGTCATTTACTACATAATTTAAAGAAGCATTTCCAATATAACGATTTCTTTCGTCTGTATTATATCCATTGTAACGTAACCAGTATGGGTTATCAAAGTAATGCGGTCTATTATCGTCAAAAGTATAGGTATTCCAAGAACGGTTTTTACCATCTAATTCATAAGCACTTTTTTGCTCAAGAATATCAACGTTTACTGCCCACCATTGTCTGAAAGATTGGAAAGGGTTTCTGTTGTCGTATCCAGTACCATATCTTCCTAAGCCTTCGGTCTTGATAATAGATATACCTGCAGCTACTGTTAATTTATCGAAATATTTCTGAGAAGTTCTTACAGAAATAGTATTTTTATTGATCTCAGAGTTTGGTAAAATACCCTGTTGTTTGTTGTTTGTGTAGGACAACCTGAAAGTATTTGTTTCTGATCCAGATTCAAATGCTACAGAGTTAGTAACACTTAAAGAATTTTTCAAGAAGTCGGTCGCAACACTATTAGGTGCTACATAAGCACGAGGTTGTTTGTATGTTGATAATCCAGGAAAAGTAGATTCCCAACCGTATACTAGCAATGAAGAATCAAATGGAGCTCCAAAAGATGCGTCATCTCCTAAAGAAACGATAAGTTCCGTAGTATTTGGATTGCCGTCAACGTCAAAATCAAAAAAGTAATTATCAGGTCCAGCATTACCATACTGACCATAACCTGATCCGTATTCATTCTGGTATCTTGGAAGTGTTTCAGCATCAGCTGTACCCATCATAACAGAAGAACTGATACTGATTCCAGCTCCTTTAGTTCTTTTACTTCCTCTTTTGGTGTTAATAACAATTACACCATTAGAAGCTCTTGATCCATATAAAGCAGTTGCAGCACCACCCTTTAACACCTCCATAGAAGCGATATCGTCTGGATTGATGTCAGAAGCGGCATTACCATAATCGTATCCACCGCGACCAGTTGTTTGACCACTTGTGTTTCCTGTTGAGTTAATTAATGGAGTTCCATCAATTACAATAAGTGCTTGGTTATTTCCTGTTACAGAAGAAAACCCACGTACAATAATGTTTGTACTTCCACCTAAAGTTCCGGATGATTTAATATCTAAACCAGCAACCTCTCCGGATAAGGCATCAAATATATTAGTAGCCTTAACATCTGAGATGTCATCACCATCTACTGTTTGGGTTGCATATCCTAAACTTCTCTTAGTAGTTGTTAAACCTAATGCCGTTGTAACAATAACTTCTTCAAGTTGGTTACCTTCAGCAAGAGATACATTATAATTATCTGCATCATTTGTTACAAGAATTAACGTCTCATAACCAACAAAACTAATTTCAAGTGAAGCACCTTGAGCTATATTGATGGTAAAGTTACCATCAAAATCACTTGACACACCATTGCTAGTGTTTTGTTCAACAATAGTAGCTCCTGGTAGCGGTATTCCGCTATCATCGGAAACTACTCCTGTTACTGTTTTTTGTGCCATAACAGTAAATGCAAAAAACATCATGACCGTTGACAAAAGAAGTATTTTTCTCATATTATATTTTTTATTACGTTAATATTGACTAAATCTACAATATTGGTTTAGTTAATTTGTGTTTTTTATAACTTTTTAAATTGTTTTTGTTATAAATTTCAAATTAAACTTGGCAAAAAATCTCCCTTAGTACTAATAGTGCTAAACAAACTTTTTTTCAATTTTTTTTGTTGCTTTCCATAATTTGCCAAAAGTTATTTTTGAAAATATTGTTGATACCCAACCTAATATTGCCTGAGCAAAACTTAGAGGACAATCTCTTAAAGGACAACTACTCTATTGCTTTTGATCGGGTGCAGGAGAATTTCAATCGAGAAGTGATAATTTGGTTTTCTGTTTCTTTAAAAGAAATTTCATATCCCCATATTTAACATATTTAGTTTAATTTTAATAATATTGCTCAATGAAATTACCTCAGCTATTTATTTGTAAATCGATTTTGTTTCTAGGACTTTTTTTAGGTTGTGCCAGTGCACCAGAAGTTCTTTTCAAAGATACCATCGATACAGAAACTAAGCCCATCAGCTACCAGCAGAAAAGAGTCTTCACATTTGCTGATTCTGGAGTATCCTTTTCCAATCAGTTTGAAGGAGCCCGTTTAAATGCTGTTGATCAGCTAAACGATAGTGTTTTTATAGTTACAATACTGCCAGAAAACGAACCCATCAATCACAGTCCTTTTTATGCTTTTGACCTTTGGAGTTCCTCTCCCAAAGAAATCACACTAAAATTTAAATATCCCGGCGAATACAAACATAGATATATACCTAAGATTAGAACGAATGGAGTTTGGTCAGTTGCAGATTCTCTTAATTTTAAATTCGATGAAAATTTCAGTTCTTTGAAACTTAAAATTAATCCTACTGTCAAAACTGTTTCGGGCCAAGAATTACATACAAGTAGTGTAGTGTATTCCTGGGTAGATCAGTTGATCGAGGGTAAAGAAAGCTTTGTTCGATCAAAAACAATTGGAAAGACGAAGTTAAAACGACCTTTTAAGGTTTTGGATATTTATAAGGGCTCTCCTAAGAATAAGCCTATACTTGTTTTGTTAACGCGACAGCATCCACCAGAAGTTACTGGATACTTTGCTTTTCAAGCATTTTTATCCACAATACTGGAAGAGAATAAATTGACAACAAGTTTTTTAAAACACTACAGGATCCTGGCTTTTCCACTAATGAATCCTGATGGGGTCGATCTTGGACATTGGAGGCACAATGCTGGCGGTGTAGACACTAACCGGGATTGGTCTTTTTATCATCAACCAGAAATAAAAACAACTGTAGATTATATTAATCAAGTACTTAGAAAAAATAATTCAAAACTTGTTTTGGGGCTTGATTTTCATTCAACTTGGTATGATGTTTTTTACACTAATAAAGAACGTGATTCAACTGCATTTCCTGAATTTCTACCCAAGTGGTTTTCGGCTTTAGAGCAAAACATTTCCAATTACAAGGTCAACGAAAAGTCGAGTAATAGTACCAAGCCAGTTTCTAAGGGTTGGTTTTTATATGGACATAATGCCGTTGGGGTTACTTATGAAATAGGTGATGATACGCCTCGAGATCGCATTCGATTGATTGGAATGGAATCTGCTAAGGCAATGATGCAGATTTTAGAAGAGTAGGAGTCTATTGTTCTAAGTTTTCGAAAAATGTAATTAATTTTTCCTCTGACTTGATTTTTTTCATTCCTTTGGACTTTGATAAATCTTTTGTGCGGAGCTGTTTGCGGATGCTTTTTATTTTTAAATCAATTTCAATTGGCATACCATTTCCCTGAGCAACATAAAAAGACTTAACTTTTCTGAAGCGTGGAGCAATATCTTTTTCTAGTGAGGTTTTAGCTAATCTACCTTCTGAGAGCTTCGTTTTGTCTTGTCGGAACAAACGATAATTTTTACCTGTATAAAGAACGATTAAATAACCGTCGGTTGGTTTGTCTTTTTTGCTTGAGAAGGTTATAAACTGATAGGTATTGTTGTTGAAGGTTGCACGTAAATTTTTATCTTTTAAAAGTGCTTCTTCCGAAGTTAGTTGCGTTGTGCTTTCCCCAATCTCAATTTCATCGTTATAGCCATTGTAACGTAAAAACAAGTTTACACTAGCTTTTTTGTTTGCTCGTTCAACTTTTGCAAGAGTAAAGGTTTCCATTGAATATGGGCTCCCTGTTATTTTTGATAAGTCAAGTCTATTTTGATTTGATTTTTGAGCAATAATTTTAACTACCTCAAAGGTTTGGAGGTTGTTCAGATTTAAATTATTTTGACTGTAAACTGAAAAAGTAAAAAGAAGAAATATTGATGTTGTTTTAATATAGTGCATCTGTAAATATAAGGAAAAGATATGAAGTCTTGTTTTATGTTTTTTGATCTGAAAAGAAATGGAAGTCAATCTTCGTTTATCTTTGCTGTAATATTAGCAAACCGATTATGTCAGCAGCACCTTTTATTGAAAAAGTCAACCAGCTTGCTTTAGCGCTAACCCAACGGAAAGCGTAAACATCCCTATTAAGGATAAAAAGAAATAAAGTTTCTTCATAATTTATGATTTATAATTTGGACTCGAAACTCCTAATATTTTGTTAAATCGAAAGGTTTTTAGAACGAATTATTAGTCAGAATACTTTTTAAATCAGTTTTCAACAAAGAAAATTCAATAATTTATTTATTATATTAATTGTCGTCATTTAAGCAATAAATTTTAAGCTTATTTTGATTTGGAAGTACAAAACCAAGGAATCCAGTAATGAATTTTTAAAATCCAAAACATACATCTTACATTAAAGAAGAACATAATTCTAAATCCACAGAACTTATAGTTAGATTAAGAACGTATTCAGGGCATTGTTAATAAAAAAAGAAGTGTATTGTTTATTTTCTTTTGTTTGAGTTTGAATCCTAAAAAAAGATTCCTACATTTGCAGCCCTCTAAAAAGGGAATAATATAAAATTATATATGCCAACTATTGCACAATTAGTACGAAAAGGAAGAGTCACCATTACCAAGAAGAGTAAATCGGCTGCTTTGGATTCGTGTCCACAAAAAAGAGGAGTATGCACGCGTGTTTACACGACGACTCCAAAAAAACCTAACTCAGCAATGCGTAAAGTAGCACGTGTTCGCTTGACAAACGGTAAAGAAGTCAATGCATACATCCCCGGAGAAGGACACAACCTCCAAGAGCACTCGATAGTATTGGTACGTGGCGGAAGAGTTAAAGATTTACCAGGGGTACGTTACCACATCGTAAGAGGAGCACTGGATACAGCCGGAGTAGAAGGCCGTCTTCAGAGAAGATCCAAATACGGAGCAAAACGACCTAAGAAGTAAAAAAACATTAACTCTTTAAGCATCAATTATGAGAAAAAGACAAGCAAAAAAACGTCCCCTGTTGCCGGATCCACAATTCAATGATCAACTGGTAACGCGTTTCGTGAACATGATCATGTGGGACGGAAAAAAATCAGTTGCTTTCCGAATTTTTTACGACGCCATGGCGATCGTAGAGGAACGCAGCCAAGACGAAGAAAAAACGCCATTAGAAATATGGAAAGAAGCATTATCCAATGTTATGCCACACGTAGAAGTACGTAGCAGACGTGTTGGGGGAGCAACCTTCCAAATTCCAATGCAAATTCGTCCAGACCGAAAGGTCTCTCTTGCAATGAAATGGATGATTACTTACGCTCGTAAGCGTAACGAAAAAACCATGGCTTTGCGTTTAGCGAATGAGGTACTTGCAGCTTCGAAAGAAGAAGGTGCTGCTGTTAAGAAGCGTTTAGATACGCACAAAATGGCAGAAGCAAATAAGGCCTTTTCACATTTTAGATTCTAAACGTAAACAACAACTACTGATATACTTATCATGGCAAGAGATTTAAAATATACTAGAAACATAGGGATTGCTGCGCATATTGATGCCGGTAAAACCACTACTACAGAACGTGTGTTGTTTTACACAGGGGTAAGTCACAAGATTGGTGAGGTGCACGATGGTGCTGCAACCATGGACTGGATGGAGCAAGAACAAGAGCGTGGTATTACCATTACTTCTGCTGCTACAACCTGTACTTGGAAGTTTCCTACTGAGCAGGGTGAACCTATGGAAGGAACCAAGCCCTACCACTTTAATATTATTGATACTCCCGGTCACGTTGATTTTACCGTGGAAGTAAACCGTTCTCTTCGTGTACTCGATGGATTGGTTTTCTTGTTTTCAGCAGTAGATGGCGTTGAGCCACAGTCTGAGACCAACTGGAGATTAGCGGATAACTATAACGTACCGCGTATTGGTTTTGTTAACAAAATGGACCGTCAAGGATCTAACTTCCTAATGGTATGTAAGCAAGTGCGTGACATGTTAAAGTCGAACGCAGTGCCAATCGTACTGAACATTGGAGATGAAGAAGATTTCAAAGGAATTGTAGACCTAGTTAGAAACCGAGCAATTGTTTGGCATGAAGACAAGTTTGGTTCTACGTTCGATGTAATTGATATTCCAGAAGACATGATCGAAGAGGCGGCTATGTACCGTGCTCAACTGATTGAAGCTGTCGCAGAATACGATGAAGGTCTTTTAGAGAAATTCTTTGAAGATCCAGATTCAATTTCTGAAGATGAAATTCACAATGCACTAAGACAGGCTACTCAAGATATGAGTATCATTCCTATGATTTGTGGTTCATCATTCAAAAACAAAGGAGTTCAGTTTTTGTTAGATGCTGTATGTCGCTACTTACCTTCACCGCAAGATAAGGAAGCTATCATCGGTACTAACCCAGATACAGACGAGGAGATCTCAAGAAAACCTAGTGTAGAAGAGCCTTTTGCTGCACTAGCCTTTAAGATTGCTACCGATCCTTTTGTAGGAAGATTGGCTTTCTTCAGAGTATATTCTGGAAGATTAGACGCAGGTTCTTATATTTTAAATAATAGATCTGGGAACAAAGAAAGAATATCACGTATTTTCCAAATGCATGCTGACAAACAAAACTCTATTCCTTTTATCGAGGCTGGAGATATTGGAGCAGCTGTAGGTTTTAAAGATATTAAAACAGGTGATACTTTAACAGATATTAAACATCCTATCGTTTTAGAATCTATGGACTTTCCTGATCCAGTTATCGGGATTGCTGTTGAGCCTAAAACTAAAGGTGATGTAGATAAATTAGGAATGTCTTTAGCAAAACTTGCTGAAGAAGATCCAACCTTCCAAGTAAAAACAGATGAAGCTTCTGGTCAGACCATCATATCTGGAATGGGCGAGCTGCATTTGGATATACTTGTAGATCGACTAAGAAGAGAATTCAAAGTTGAGGTTAATCAAGGTCAGCCACAAGTAGAGTACAAAGAGGCATTGACGCAGACAGCCGATCACCGTGAGGTTTACAAGAAACAATCGGGTGGACGTGGTAAATTCGCAGATATCGTATTTACTATCGAACCAGCTGAAGAAGGTAAGCCAGGTCTTGAATTTATCAATAAGATCAAAGGTGGAAACGTACCGAAAGAATTTGTGCCTGCTATAGAAAAAGGATTTAAAGATTCCATGAAAAATGGACCTTTAGCCGGATTCGAAGTAGACGCCATGAAAATTACATTAAAAGACGGGTCTTTCCACCCAGTGGATTCTGATTCATTATCTTTTGAGTTAGCAGCTAGAATGGGCTTTAAAGCTTCAGCAAAAGCAGCCAAGGCTGTTATTATGGAGCCAATCATGAAAGTTGAAGTATTGACTCCTGAAGAAAACATGGGAGATATAGTAGGAGATCTAAACCGACGTCGTGGCCAAGTAAACGCTATGGATGATCGTGCTGGATCTAAAGTTGTAAAAGCTTTAGTTCCTTTATCAGAAATGTTCGGATATGTAACATCATTAAGAACACTTTCATCTGGTAGAGCAACTTCTACAATGGAATTTTCACACTACGAAGCAACACCTGCTAACATCTCAATGGATGTGATCGCGGAAGTTAAAGGACAAAAATCTTAAATCATTAGTACGATGAGTCAAAAAATTAGAATTAAATTAAAGTCTTACGATTACAACTTAGTAGATAAGTCTGCTGATAAAATCGTAAAAACAGTAAAAACTACTGGTGCTGTAGTAACGGGTCCTATTCCATTACCAACACACAAAAAAATTTTTACTGTTTTACGTTCTCCTCACGTTAACAAGAAATCAAGAGAGCAATTTCAATTGTGTTCTTACAAACGTTTGTTGGACATCTACAGTTCATCTTCAAAAACAATTGATGCTTTAATGAAGCTTGAATTGCCTAGTGGAGTAGAAGTAGAGATCAAAGTTTAAGTATACGCATTACAGAGTACGAGTAAAACATAAATCATTAATTAATTAAATAATCATATGTCTGGGTTAATAGGAAAGAAAATCGGTATGACCAGCCTCTTTGACGAGCAAGGAAAAAACATTCCTTGTACCGTTATCGAGCTAGGACCATGCGTGGTTACCCAAGTCAGAACCGAAGAGGTTGACGGGTATAGCGCTCTTCAACTTGGTTTCGATGACAAGGCAGAAAAGAGAGCAACTAACGCTGCTCTTGGGCACTTCAAAAAGGCCAACACTGTACCTAAAAAGAAAGTCGTTGAATTCCAAGATTTTGAAGAAGAGTACAAATTAGGTGACACACTAACAGTTGAGCTTTTTAAAGAAGGCGAATTTGTTGATGTATCAGGAACATCTAAAGGTAAAGGTTTCCAAGGGGTTGTAAAACGTCACGGATTTGCAGGAGTAGGTCAAGCGACCCACGGTCAGCATAACCGTTTACGTGCACCGGGATCAATTGGAGCAGCTTCTTATCCTGCACGTGTATTCAAAGGAATGCGCATGGCAGGTCAAATGGGAACTGACAAAGTTAAAGTACAGAACTTAAAAGTGTTAAAAGTAGTGGCTGAAAAGAACCTACTTGTTGTTAAAGGAGCAGTTCCTGGTCACACGAACGCTTACGTAATCGTTGAGAAATAATGGAAGTAGCTGTAGTAGACATTCAAGGAAAAAAAACAGGCCGGAAAGTTCAACTTTCTGAAACTGTTTTCGGTATTGAGCCTAACACGCACGCTGTTTATTTAGATGTGAAATCACATTTAGCTAATAAGCGTCAAGGGACTCACAAGGCCAAAGAACGTGGAGAAATCAAAGGAAGTACACGTAAGATCAAAAAACAAAAAGGAACCGGTACAGCTCGTGCAGGATCTATAAAGAATCCACTCTTTCGAGGTGGAGGTCGTGTTTTTGGTCCTCGTCCCCGCGATTATAGCCAAAAAGTAAATAAGAAAGTAAAACGTCTAGCGCGTAAATCTGCCCTGAGTATCAAGGCACAAGAAAACGCTATCATCGTTTTAGAAGACTTTCAATTTGACACAGCAAAAACTGCAAACTACCTTACTGTTTTAAAGTCTTTAGGATTAGAAAACAAAAAGTCAGTAGTAGTGTTGGCTGAGCCAAATAAAAATGTATATTTGTCATCGCGCAATATAAAACATTCGCAAGCTATAACTAGCTCAGAATTAAACACTTACAAAATAGTCAACACCAACAGTTTGGTTTTATTTGAAAGTGCAGTTGCCGGAATAGAAACCCTTTTGAACAAAGCATAGCGTTATGAGTATTTTAATCAAGCCTATCATTACCGAGAAAGCAACAGCAGATAGCGAAATGAATAATTGCTATACGTTTCTTGTAAAGCCAACCTCTAACAAGGTTGAAATCAAGAAAGCAGTAGAAGCAACTTACGGAGTTTCTGTAGAAAAAGTAAGAACCTTGCGATATGGTGCAGAGCGTAAAACGCGCTACACTAAGACAGGTCTACAAAAAGGAAAAACGAATAGTACCAAGAAAGCAATCATACAGGTTGCAGACGGGGATACTATTGATTTTTATAGTAATCTTTAACAGCGTCACATGTCAGTTAGAAAATTAAAACCGATAACACCCGCCCAGCGTTTTAGAGTAGTAAATGGATTTGACGCTATTACTACTGATAAGCCGGAGAAGAGTTTGTTGGCTCCTAAGAAGCGTAGTGGAGGAAGAAACAACACAGGTAAAATGACCATGCGCCACGTAGGTGGAGGTCATAAGAAACGATATCGTATCATCGATTTCAAACGTAACAAATTTGATGTTGCAGCTGAAGTATTGTCGATTGAATACGATCCGAACCGTACTTCGTTTATTGCACTTGTGCAATACACAGACGGCGAGAAGCGATACATCATCGCTCAAAATGGTCTTCAAGTAGGACAGCATGTTCTCTCAGGTGCATCAGTAGCTCCTGAAGTAGGTAATGCACTTCCTTTATCTTCAATTCCATTAGGTACAATCATTTCTTGTATAGAATTGCGTCCAGAAGCTGGAGCAAGTATCGCACGTAGTGCAGGTTCTTTTGCTCAGTTAATGGCACGTGATGGTAAATACGCAACGGTAAAATTACCGTCCGGCGAAACACGTTTGATCTTAGTAACATGTCTAGCGACTATTGGAGCTGTATCGAACTCAGATCATCAATTACTTGTTTCAGGTAAAGCCGGTCGTTCTCGTTGGTTAGGTCGTCGTCCAAGAACTAGACCAGTAGCAATGAACCCTGTCGATCACCCAATGGGTGGTGGTGAAGGCCGTGCATCTGGAGGACACCCACGTAACCGTAATGGTATTCCTGCTAAAGGATTCCGCACGCGTTCCAAGACAAAAGCGAGTAGTAAATTCATTATCGAACGTAGAAAAAAATAAACAACTATGGCACGTTCATTAAAAAAAGGACCCTTTGTACACCACAGCCTTGAAAAAAAGGTAGTGGCCAATGTTGAGTCAAACAGTAAATCAGTGATTAAAACGTGGTCTCGTGCTTCGTTAATTACTCCTGATTTTGTAGGACAAACAATTGCAGTGCACAACGGAAGACAATTTATTCCTGTATACGTTACAGAGAATATGGTAGGACATAAACTAGGCGAATTTTCACCAACACGATCGTATCGTGGTCACGGTGGAGCCAAAAATAAAGGTAAAAGATAATAGCTCATGGGAAATCGTAAAAGACTAGCAGCAGAAGCTATTAAAGAAGCGAAAAAATCGCTCGCCTTTGCTAAGCTAAATAACTGTCCAACATCACCACGAAAAATGCGCCTTGTTGCGGATTTAGTTCGAGGAGAAGAAGTAAACAAAGCACTTGCTATTTTGAAATTCAATCCAAAAGAAGCTTCTCGTAGATTAGAGAAACTACTTCTTTCAGCTTTAACCAACTGGCAAGCTAAGAATGAGGAAGGTGATATCGAAAAAGCAGCTCTTTTTGTAAAAGAAATCCGTGTAGACGGTGGAAGTATGTTGAAAAGACTACGTCCAGCACCACAAGGAAGAGCACACCGAATTCGTAAGCGTTCGAATCATGTGACTTTAGTTTTAGGATCAAACAATTTAGACAACTAATATGGGACAAAAAACTAACCCAATAGGAATACGTTTAGGAATCATCCGTGGATGGGACTCAAACTGGTACGGTGGAAATGATTACGGTGATAAAATCGCTGAAGATTATAAGATCCGTAAGTATATTCATGCACGTTTAGCGAAAGCGAGTGTGTCGAACGTAATCATCGAGCGTACGCTTAAATTGATTACCGTAACGATCACTACAGCACGTCCAGGAATTATCATTGGAAAAGCTGGCCAAGAAGTTGACAAATTGAAAGAAGAGTTGAAGAAAATTACCGCTAAGGAAATTCAAATCAACATTTTCGAAATCAAACGTCCAGAACTTGATGCTCGTTTAGTAGGAGCAAGTGTTGCCCGTCAAATCGAAGGTCGTATTTCTTATAGAAGAGCGATCAAGATGGCAATTTCGGCAGCAATGCGTATGAATTCTGAAGGAATTAAAATTCAAATCTCAGGTCGTTTAAACGGAGCAGAGATGGCTCGTGCAGAAACGTATAAAGATGGTCGTATTCCATTATCTACTTTTAGAGCAGATATTGATTACGCACTAGTCGAAGCACATACTACTTATGGTAGATTGGGTATAAAAGTTTGGATCATGAAAGGCGAGGTATATGGAAAACGTGAGTTATCCCCCTTAGTTGGAATGTCTAAGAAAACCAATACACCTAGTGGAGCTAAGAACAACAATTCACGTCAACGACGCAGAAAATAATAGAATAAGTAATTAAGTAGGTAAACATGTTACAACCTAAAAGAACAAAATTCCGTAAAGCTCAAAAAGGCCGAATGAAAGGTCTTTCGCAAAGAGGAAACCAGCTTTCAAATGGAATGTTTGGTATCAAGTCTCTTGATGCTAAATTCATCACTTCCCGTCAAATCGAAGCTGCACGTATCGCTGCAACTCGTTATATGAAACGTGAAGGTCAGCTATGGATCAAAATATTTCCGGATAAGCCTATTACCAAGAAACCATTAGAAGTACGTATGGGTAAAGGTAAAGGAGCTCCAGAATATTTCGTTGCAGTTGTGAAACCAGGACGAATTTTATTTGAAATATCGGGAGTACCACACGATGTTGCCAAAGAAGCACTTCGACTTGCAGCACAGAAATTGCCTGTCAAAACTAAATATATCGTTGCTCGAGATTTTCAAGCTTAATACAGCGAACGCATTATGAAACAATCTGAAATAAAAAACCTTTCTTTAGAGGACTTAAGAGACAAACTAGTAGAGAGTCAAAAACAATTGACCGACATGCGTATGGCGCATGCCATTTCTCCACTAGAGAATCCATTGCAGCTTAGAGATGCCCGCAAGGTAGTGGCACGTCTCCTTACTGCTATAACCGAAAGAGAACAAGAAAGTTTAGTAGAAAATGGAAAATAGAAATCTAAGAAAAGAACGAATTGGTGTTGTAACCAGTAACAAGATGGAGAAATCCATTGTAGTTGCTGAGGTCAAAAGAGTGAAGCACCCCATGTATGGTAAATTCGTTTTGAAGACCAAAAAATATGTTGCACAAGATGATACAAACGATTGCAACATCGGTGATACCGTTAAAATCATGGAAACTCGACCTTTGAGTAAGTCAAAGTGCTGGAGACTTGTAGAAATATTAGAAAGAGCTAAGTAAGATGTTACAACAAGAATCAAGGTTAAAGGTAGCCGATAATACTGGAGCCAAAGAAGTACTCACAATACGTGTACTTGGTGGAACCAAAAGAAGATATGCTTCTCTTGGAGATAAAATTGTAGTAACAGTGAAAGAGGCTTCGCCTTCTGGTACTGTGAAAAAAGGACAGGTTGCTACTGCGGTTGTAGTAAGAACCACCAAAGAAGTTCGTAGAGCTGATGGATCATATATCCGTTTTGACGATAACGCTTGTGTGTTATTGAATCCAACAGGAGAAATGATTGGAACACGTGTATTCGGCCCTGTGGCTCGTGAATTACGTGACAAGCAGTTTATGAAGATTGTTTCACTAGCACCTGAGGTGCTTTAAGTTTCAAGATCATGAATAAAATTAAAATCAAAAAAGGAGACAAAGTTCGTGTCATCGCTGGTTCAAATAAAGGATCAGAAGGTGTTGTAGCAAAAGTGTTACGCGAAAAAAACAAAGCCATTGTCGAAGGTGTAAATCTTGTAAAGAAACACGCCAAGCCAAGTGCTGAGAATCCTCAAGGTGGAATCCAAGAAATGGAAGCACCAATGCAAATTTCAAACCTTACTTTATTAACTGCAGATGGTCAAGCTACACGTGTAGGTTACCGTATGGAGGGAGATCAAAAAGTAAGATTTTCGAAAAAATCTAATGAAGTAATTTAGTTATGAGCTATCAACCAAGACTAAAACAAGAATTTAACGATCGTATCGTTAGTACCCTAACCGAGGAGTTTGGGTATAAGAACATAATGCAAGTTCCCCACTTAGAGAAAATTGTTCTCAGCCGTGGAGTAGGAGCTGCAGTATCGGATAAGAAATTAATCGACTACGCAGTAGACGAGTTAACAAACATCACAGGACAAAAAGCTGTCTCTACTATTTCTAAGAAGGATGTCGCTTCTTTTAAATTACGTAAGGGTATGCCAATTGGTGCTAAAGTTACCCTTAGAGGGGAACGTATGTACGAATTCCTTGACCGTTTAGTAACTGCCGCTTTACCTCGTGTACGTGACTTTCAAGGTATAAAAGCTACTGGTTTTGATGGCCGTGGTAACTACAACCTCGGAGTAACGGAGCAAATCATTTTCCCTGAAATTGATATTGACAAAGTAAACAAGATTAACGGTATGGACATTACCTTTGTTACTTCTGCTAATACAGATAAGGAAGCGAAATCATTATTGAACGAATTGGGACTTCCCTTTAAAAAGAACTAGCATGGCTAAAGAATCAATGAAAGCTCGAGAAGTAAAAAGAGCTAAAACTGTTGCAAAATATGCTGAAAAGCGTAAAGCTTTGAAAGAAGCGGGAGACTATGTAGGACTTCAAAAACTCCCAAAAAACGCATCGCCTATACGCATGCACAATCGTTGTAAATTAACCGGAAGACCGAAAGGATACATGCGTCAGTTTGGACTCTCTAGGGTGACTTTTAGAGAAATGGCCAATAATGGTCTTATTCCCGGTGTAACTAAAGCCAGTTGGTAATCAAATAAGGAAGCTATGTATACAGATCCGTTAGCAGATTTTTTAACAAGAATTCGTAATGCAAGTGCAGCTGGCCACCGAGTGGTGAGCATACCTGCCTCAAAAATAAAGAAAGAGATCACAAAGATTCTTTTCGATCAAGGATATATCCTTAGTTATAAGTTTGAAGAAACTGATAACAACCAAGGAAGTATCAAAATCGCATTGAAATACGATCAAACTACTAAACAACCCGTTATCCAAAAGATTCAGAGAATCAGTACACCCGGTCTACGTAAGTATGCTGGATCAACTGAGCTCCCAAGAATCTTAAATGGTTTGGGCATCTCAATCGTTTCAACTTCTAGTGGTGTAATGACCGGGAAGCAAGCGACACAAGATAAAGTAGGTGGTGAGTTATTGTGCTACGTTTATTAAATCATAAAAGAAAAAAACAATGTCTAGAATTGGTAATAATCCGATCAGTATCACAGCCGGTGTAACGGTAGATATACAAGCAGACAAAGTTGTCGTTAAAGGCAAACTTGGAGAACTTGAGCAAGATTACGCTGGGGTTACTTTCGAAGTGTCAGATGACATCATCGTTGTTAAAAGAAACTCTGAGTCCAAAGAAAATAAAGCTAAACACGGTTTATACCGTGCCTTAGTCGCCAACATGATTGAAGGTGTTTCTAAAGGATTTACGAAAGAATTAGAATTGGTAGGTGTAGGATACCGTGCCAGTAATCAAGGTCAAAAATTAGATTTAGCTCTTGGTTTTTCACACAACATCCTTCTGGACATTGCTTCAGAGGTAACTGTGGAAACTATTTCCGAAAAAGGAAAGAATCCAATCATCAAACTAAGTTCGTACGATAAGCAATTAGTAGGTTTCGTTGCCTCTAAAATCAGATCGTTTCGTCCACCAGAGCCTTACAAGGGTAAAGGAGTTAAGTTTGTAGGTGAACAAATAAGAAGAAAAGCAGGTAAATCCGCATAAGACAAAAGCAATGGCGTTAACTAGAGAAAAAAGAAGATTAAGAATTCGCATGCGTATTCGCAAAACCATAAATGGTTCTGCAGCAGCTCCACGTTTATCCGTATTCAGAAGCAATAAAGAGATCTATGCTCAATTGATTGATGACACAACAGGTAAAACAATTGTAGCAGCTTCTTCAAGAGATAAAGAAATCGAAAATAGTGATAACAAATCAAACACTGCTGTAGCGGTAGGTAAGCTAATTGCCGAAAAAGCTACTCAAGCAGGTGTCTCTAAGGTTGTTTTTGACCGCGGTGGATACTTGTATCATGGTCGTGTTAAATCTCTGGCTGAGGGTGCGCGTGAAGCTGGACTTAAATTCTAAATAGAAGATGTTACAAAATTATAAAAACGTTGAGCTAGTAAAACCAGGTGGTCTTGATTTAAAAGATCGTTTAGTAGGTGTACAACGTGTTACAAAAGTTACTAAAGGAGGTCGTGCATTTGGTTTTTCTGCCATCGTAGTTGTTGGTGATGAAAACGGAGTAGTAGGACAAGGTCTTGGTAAGTCAAAAGAAGTTGCTGAAGCAATCTCTAAGGCAGTTGAAGATGCTAAGAAAAACTTAGTTCGTATTCCAATTGCTAAAGGAACTGTTCCGCATGAACAAAAAGGGAAATTCGGTGGTGCCCGTGTATTTTTGAAGCCAGCTTCACAAGGTACAGGTGTTATTGCTGGAGGTGCTGTAAGATCCGTATTGGAGGCAGTAGGAGTACACAACGTACTTTCTAAGTCACAAGGCTCTTCAAACCCCCACAATGTTGTGAAAGCTACTTTTGATGCATTACTTCAATTAAGAAATGCTTCTTCAGTTGCAACACAACGTGGAATTTCATTAGATAAAGTATTTAACGGTTAATTTACCTTCAAATGGCTAAAGTAAAAGTAAAACAAGTAAAAAGCAGCATCAAGCGTCTTCAGAATCAGAAGCGTACACTTGCAGCACTAGGTCTTCGTGGAATTGGGAAAGAAGTCATTCATGACGATACCCCAAATATCCTAGGAATGATAAAGAAAGTTGAACATTTAGTTTCCGTTACGGAAGCCTAAACTCAGATAGAAAATGAATTTAAGTAACTTACAACCTGCTTCTGGAGCGGTACAAAAAAATGCGAAGCGTCTAGGACGTGGACAAGGATCTGGTAAAGGTGGTACTGCAGCTCGTGGTCACAAAGGAGCTAAGTCTCGTTCTGGATATTCTAGAAAACTTGGTTTTGAAGGAGGGCAAATGCCTTTACAACGTCGTGTACCTAAGTTTGGTTTCACGAACATCAACCGAAAAGATTATGCTGGAGTTAATTTAGACACTTTACAAGCTCTTGTAGATGCCAAAAGAATTGACGGTTCAATCGCTATGGATCAAATTGTCGAATTCAGACTTGCAACTAAAAACGAACTCGTAAAGATCTTAGGTAGAGGAACACTTACAAGTCCTCTTAAAGTAACTGCACATAAATTTACAGCTACTGCAAAAGCCGCTATCGAAGCAGCTGGAGGTGAAGCTATAGAATTATAAGCCCTATGAAGAAGTTTATAGAAACTCTTGTTAACATTTATAAAATCGAAGAATTGAGAAATCGAATTGGATTGACTTTGTCTATCCTTTTGATTTATCGTTTAGGAGCTCAAATTGTTCTTCCTGGAATCGATTCTGTACAATTAGCAAGTTTAGCAAGCAGAACAGACGGCGGTGGATTACTTGGTATTTTGAATGCCTTCACTGGAGGTGCGTTCGCTAATGCTTCTATTTTCGCTCTTGGGATTATGCCTTATATATCTGCTTCTATTGTTGTTCAGTTAATGGGAATTGCTATTCCTTATTTGCAGAAACTTCAAAAAGAAGGAGAAAGTGGTCGTAAAACAATTAACCAAATTACGCGATGGTTAACCATCGGGATTTGTATTGTTCAAGCTCCTGCTTACTTATTCGGATTAAGTGCTCTTGGAGTACCGGATTCGGCATTTGTTATTGGTAAAGGTCCCTTATTCATGTTTTCATCAATCTCAATCTTAGTTACAGGTACAATTTTTGCCATGTGGTTAGGGGAGAAGATTACAGATAAAGGAATCGGTAACGGTATTTCACTACTTATTATGGTAGGTATCATCGCTACACTTCCCTTGTCTTTCGCTCAAGAATTTGTTTCTAGAGTATCTGAGAACAATGGTGGACTGATGATGATCTTAATTGAAATGATCCTTTGGGTTGTTGTTATCTTATTATCCATCTTATTGGTCTTGGCTGTTCGCCAAATACCAGTACAATATGCACGAAGAACAGCAGGCTCATCTAACGATCAAGCTGCTGTAGGTTCAAGACAATATATTCCATTAAAACTAAATGCTTCTGGTGTAATGCCAATCATCTTTGCTCAGGCCTTAATGTTTGCTCCAGCTTATGTTGGTGGACTTATGGGAGATAGTGATGTTGGTGTATGGATGCAAGCAAATTTTTCAGATATTTTTGGGTTGTGGTATAACGTTGTATTTGCACTATTGATTATCATCTTTACGTACTTCTATACTGCGATTACAGTACCTACTAACAAAATGTCAGATGATCTTAAAAGAAGTGGTGGTTTTGTCCCTGGGATTCGTCCTGGTAACGAAACAAGCGACTTTTTGGATAATGTAATGTCACACATTACTTTTCCAGGATCGTTGTTCTTAGCTGGTTTAGCAGTATTTCCTGCTATTGTTGTTAAGCTTATCGGTATGCAACAAGGTTGGGCCTTGTTTTATGGTGGAACTTCACTACTGATTATGGTAGGTGTTGCTATTGATACCATTCAACAAATCAATTCTTATTTATTAAATCGTCATTACGATGGTTTAATGAAATCAGGGAATAACCGCAAAAACGCAGCGCAGTAAGCCATGGCAAAACAAGCAGCAATAGAACAAGAAGGATCAATCATAGAGGCACTCTCTAATGCAATGTTCCGTGTAGAATTAGAAAATGGACACGTGGTGACAGCACATATCTCTGGTAAAATGCGTTTGCATTATATTAAATTATTACCTGGAGATAAAGTAAAGTTAGAAATGAGTCCTTACGATCTTACGAAAGCAAGGATTACGTATAGATTTTAATATAAACAACAGATGAAAGTAAGAGCATCAATTAAGAAAAGAAGCGCCGAATGCAAGATAGTTCGCAGAAAAGGTCGACTTTATGTTATTAATAAAAAGAATCCTAGATTTAAACAAAGACAAGGATAAATTATGGCAAGAATATCAGGAGTAGACATCCCTAAGCAGAAACGTGGCGTAATCGCTTTGACCTATATCTTTGGAGTAGGAAGAAGTAGAGCCGAAGAGATTTTAGCAGCAGCTAAAGTAAGTGAAGACAAGAAGGTAGCCGATTGGTCTGATGAAGAAACCGGAGCAATTCGTGAAGCTGTTGCAGCTTTTAAAATTGAAGGTGAATTACGTTCAGAAATTCAATTGAACATCAAGCGATTGATGGATATTGGATGCTACAGAGGAATCCGTCACAGAGCTGGACTTCCTTTAAGAGGACAACGCACGAAGAACAATTCACGTACACGTAAAGGAAAACGTAAAACAGTTGCTAACAAAAAGAAAGCAACTAAATAATCTTTGACAATGGCTAAAACAGCAACCAAAAAAAGAAAAGTAATAGTTGAATCAGTTGGACAAGCGCATATAACTGCTTCCTTCAACAACATTATTGTCTCATTGACCAACCTTAAAGGAGAAGTTATCTCTTGGTCATCAGCAGGAAAAATGGGATTCAGAGGATCAAAGAAAAACACTCCTTACGCCGCTCAAACAGCTGCTGAAGATTGTGCTAAAGTTGCACAAGAAGCAGGTTTGCGTCAAGTGAAAGTTTATGTAAAAGGACCTGGAAACGGAAGAGAATCTGCGATCAGAACCTTACATAATAATGGGATTGAAGTTACTGAGATTATCGACGTAACTCCATTGCCACACAACGGATGTCGTCCTCCAAAAAGACGTAGAGTATAATTAATTATCAATCAGCAGAGGGAATTTGTGTTATCGAAGGAGTTAGACCTTAATTCATAACACCCACTGTTTAAAAACCAAACTAATGGCAAGATATACCGGTCCTAAAACTAAAATCGCAAGAAAATTCGGGGAACCAATTTTCGGCGCTGACAAATCGTTTGAAAAACGTAATTATCCTCCAGGACAACACGGGAATACCCGTCGTCGTGGGAAAAAGTCAGAATATGCTGTCCAACTAATGGAAAAGCAAAAAGCAAAATTTTCTTACGGAATTTTGGAACGTCAGTTCCGTATTCTTTTTGAACGTGCTAACCGTAGTAAAGGTGTTACAGGTGAAGTTCTTCTTCAACTTTGTGAGTCTCGTTTAGACAACGTAGTATACCGTTTAGGAGTTGCTCCAACACGTAGTGCTGCACGTCAACTAGTTTCTCACCGTCACATTACTGTAAACGGTACTTTAATTAACATTGCATCTGCACACATCAAGCCGGGTGATGTAATTGGAGTTCGTGAGAAGTCAAAATCTTTATCAACGATAACACATTCACTAGAGCGTAACTCTTCTGTATACGAATGGTTAACTTGGAATAGCGCTACCCTTGAAGGTACTTTTGTTTCAACTCCACTTCGTCTTCAAATCCCTGAAAACATCAAGGAACAATTGATCGTAGAATTATACTCTAAATAATAACCACTAAAGTTTGTACTTATGGCTATACTAAATTTTCAAAAACCCGATAAAGTAATCATGATCGATTCCTCTGAATTCGAAGGCAAATTCGAATTCCGTCCTCTTGAACCAGGATATGGATTGACCATTGGTAATGCTTTGAGAAGAGTATTGCTCTCTTCACTAGAAGGGTTTGCTATTACTTCTGTTAAAATTGATAATATCGATCACGAATTCTCTACCATTCCTGGAATTGTAGAAGATGTAACCGAAATTATTCTTAACCTTAAGCAAGTTCGTTTCAAACGTCAAATCGAAGATTTGGATCATGAAAAAGTAACCATTGCAATTGGAGGTCAAGATCAACTTAAAGCTGCTGATTTTCAGAAATTCATTTCTGGCTTTCAAGTTTTAAACCCGGACCACGTAATTTGTAACTTAGAAAAAAGTGTTCAATTGAATATGGAACTTACGATCGAAAAAGGTCGTGGTTATGTTCCTGCAGAAGAGAACAAAAAAGCAAATGCAGAATTGGGTACTATCGCAATCGATTCTATATACACACCAGTGAAGAATGTAAAATTCAGCATTGAAAACTTTAGAGTTGAACAAAAAACAGATTACGAAAAATTAGTTTTCGAAATCTTAACAGACGGTTCTATTCATCCTAAAGATGCATTGACGGAAGCAGCTAAAACACTTATTCACCACTTCTTGTTATTCTCTGATGAGCGTATCACTTTAGAAGCAGATGAAATTGCACAAGCTGAAACTTACGATGAGGAATCATTACACATGCGTCAGTTGTTGAAAACAAAATTAATAGACATGGACCTTTCCGTTCGTGCATTAAATTGTTTGAAAGCAGCAGAAGTAGATACACTTGGAGATCTAGTGTCCTACAACAAAAACGACCTGATGAAGTTCAGAAACTTCGGTAAGAAATCACTTACTGAATTAGACGAGCTCGTAGCTCTTAAAGGCCTTACCTTCGGTATGAACCTTGCGAAGTACAAATTAGATAAAGACTAACCGACATTTTTATATAAAGTAAAATGAGACACGGAAAAAAAGTAATGCATTTAGGGAGAAAAACTGCCCATCGTAAGTCTATGCTCGCCAATATGGCATGTTCATTAATTGAACACAAAAGAATCAATACTACGGTAACTAAAGCGAAAGCTTTAAAACAATTTATCGAGCCATTGGTTACAAAATCAAAAGATGATACTACACACAATCGTAGAACCACTTTTAGATACCTAAGAAGTAAAGATGCAGTTTCTATGTTGTTCCGCGACGTGGCACCCAAAGTTGGTGACCGTCCAGGAGGATATACACGTATCATCAAATTAGGTAACCGTTTAGGAGATAACGCTGACATGGCCATGATTGAATTGGTAGATTTCAACGATGTATACTCTAACACGGAAGAAACAGCTAAGAAAACAACACGTAGAAGTAGAGCTAAAAAGCCTACCGCTGATGCTCCTGTAGTAGAAGCAGCTACCGAAGTAACTGAAACTCCAGATGCTCCAGCAGCAGAAGAGAAAAGCGAAGAGTAGATGTGTTAATAATTACTAATTATTTCAAAGGATAAACAGTTACTGTTTATCCTTTTTTTATGTTTATTTGTAAAAAATTTTGACCCTTTATGAAGTATCAAAGAAGAAATGAAGCTATTGTACTGCTAGCAGATGGAACTACTTTTTTCGGAAAGTCAATTGGAATTGAAGGAAGTGCTTTTGGTGAAATTTGTTTTAATACAGGAATGACTGGCTACCAAGAAATATTTACTGACCCTTCGTACTTTGGTCAATTGATGGTAACTGCAAACGCTCACATCGGAAACTACGGAACTACACCAGTAGATAACCAATCTGAAACCATTAAGATTGCAGGTTTAATCTGCAAAAATTTTAGTTTTCAACACACAAGACCTATCGGTACACTAGATCTTTTGGATTACTTCAAAGCCCAGAATGTTGTAGCTATATCTGATGTAGACACACGAGCTTTGGTTCGTTACATTCGTGATAATGGCGCTATGAATGCGGTTGTAACTACGGAAGTCAATCGAATTGAAGAGTTAACGAAGCAATTGGCAGCCCAACCTTCTATGGTTGGTCTTGAATTGGCATCCAAAGTTTCCACTAAGGAACCGTATTTTTATGGAAACCCAGATGCAACTTATAAAGTTGCAGCAGTAGATTTAGGCGTTAAGAAAAGCATTCTAGACAATCTTGTTTTACAAGATGTGTACGTAAAAGTATTTCCTTTTGATGCCACCTTTGAAGTATTAGAAGCATGGAATCCTGATGGTTATTTCTTGTCGAACGGACCTGGAGATCCTGAGCCTTTGATTCAAGCCCAAACGCTTGCAAAAGAAATCATCAAACGCGATTTACCTTTGTTTGGTATTTGTTTAGGTCATCAAGTAATAGCGATTGCAAATGGCATATCGACCTTTAAGATGTTCAACGGACATAGAGGAATAAACCACCCTGTACTGAATATAGAAACAGGTAAAGGAGAAATCACTTCGCAAAACCATGGTTTTGCAGTTAATAGAGAAGAGGCAGAACAACATCCCAACGTCGAAGTTTCTCATGTTCATTTGAACGATAAAACAGTTGCAGGACTTAAAATGAATAATAAGAAATGCTTTTCGGTACAATATCACCCCGAAGCATCTCCTGGGCCTAACGATTCCAAGTATTTATTCAGTAATTTCGTTAATAATTTTAAATCAAAAAACCAATAAATATGAGTATCATTATCAGAGTACACGCAAGACAAATCCTTGATTCTAGAGGAAACCCAACAGTTGAAGTTGACGTGGTTACAGAGAACGGAATTTTAGGAAGAGCAGCTGTGCCTTCAGGAGCATCAACAGGTGAGCATGAAGCAGTTGAATTGCGTGATGGTGGCTCTGATTTTATGGGAAAAGGAGTTCGTAAAGCAATCGAGAATGTGAACGTTGCAATTGCAGAACATTTACTCGGTACTTCTATTTTTGAGCAAAATAAAATTGATCAAATGATGATCGATTTAGACGGTACACCAAACAAATCTAAACTTGGAGCGAATGCTATTTTAGGTGTTTCTTTAGCAGTAGCTAAAGCTGCAGCAAACGAATTGGGTATGCCTTTATATCGCTATGTTGGTGGAGTAAGTGCCAATACACTTCCAGTACCGATGATGAACATCATTAATGGAGGTTCTCATTCTGATGCACCCATTGCTTTTCAAGAATTTATGGTAATGCCCGTTATGGCAGAAAGTTTTTCTCACGCCATGCAAATGGGGACAGAGATTTTCCACCACCTCAAAAAAGTATTACACGACCGTGGCTTGAGTACAGCTGTTGGAGATGAAGGTGGTTTTGCGCCAACCTTAGACGGCACTGAAGATGCACTAGAGACAATCATCAAAGCGATTGGAAACGCAGGTTATACTGCTGGAAAAGATGTTATGATCGCATTGGATTGTGCAGCTGCTGAGTTTTATGAAAACGGAGTATACGATTATACACTTTTTGAAGGCGATAAGGGAGTTAAAAGAAGCTCTGAAGAACAAGCTAGCTATTTAGCTGAATTGAGTACACAATATCCGATCATTTCTATTGAAGATGGAATGGATGAAAATGACTGGGCAGGTTGGAAGTCGCTTACTGAGAAAGTAGGGGATAAAGTTCAGTTAGTTGGAGATGATTTATTCGTTACCAACGTAGAGCGTTTGTCTAAAGGAATCAAAGAATCTATTGCAAACTCTATTTTGATTAAGGTAAATCAAATTGGAACTCTAACAGAAACTATTGCAGCTGTAAATATGGCACACAATGCTGGATACACTTCAGTAATGTCGCACCGTTCTGGTGAAACAGAAGATAACACCATTGCTGATCTTGCAGTAGCGCTAAATACAGGTCAAATCAAAACAGGTTCTGCTTCAAGAAGTGACCGTATGGCTAAATACAATCAGTTGTTACGTATTGAAGAAGAATTAGGTCAAGTTGCATATTTCCCAAAAAGAAATGCCTTTAAAATCTAAGTTTTAAGGTTAAGAAATGTTAAAAGGGGCTTTATGCCCCTTTTTTTATTTTAAAAATCCCTCAAAAATCCTTAAATTTGCAAACTTCTAAACACGTAATATCATGGAAAAATCTGTAAAGCTTATATACAAAAACGAAACTTTTGAATTCCCCTTAGTTGGTGGAACCGAAAATGAATTGGGTATAGACATTAAGACACTTAGGGCCTTAACAGGCTTAGTGACTTTAGATCCTGGATATAAGAATTCTGGATCATGTAAGAGTGGCGTTACTTTTTTAGACGGTGAAAAAGGAATTTTGAAGTACAGAGGCTATGACATCGACGACTTAGCTAATGGTGCAGATTTCCTTGAAGTAGCTTATTTATTGATTTTTGGAGAGCTTCCAACTGCTACTCAGTTAGATAAATTTCAATCGGATATTAACGAAGAAGCAATTGTTGATGAAGACTTAAAAGTGATATTGAAATCTTTTCCAAAGACTGCTCACCCTATGGGTATTTTAGCTTCATTGACATCAGCTTTAACAGCTTTCAACCCTTCATCGGTTGATGTAGATTCTGAAGAAGAAATGTATGCTGCTATTGTAACCATCTTAGCTAAATTTCCAGTTTTAGTTGCTTGGGCACAAAGAAAGGTAAAAGGGCTTCCATTGAATTATAGCGACAGCAGCTTGTCTTACGTTGACAATGTTGCACAAATGATGTTTAGAAAACCCAATGTAGAATATACAACCAGCCCAATTGTTACGGCTGCTTTAAATAAATTGTTAATCTTACATGCAGATCACGAACAAAACTGTTCTACTTCAACTGTACGTATCGTAGGATCTTCGCATGCAGGTTTATTCGCTTCGATTTCTGCAGGAATTTCTGCACTATGGGGACCTCTTCATGGGGGAGCCAATCAAGCGGTGATTGAAATGCTTGAAGCTATCAAAGCTGATGGTGGCGATACAAAAAAATTCATGGCGAAAGCTAAAGACAAAAATGATCCTTTCCGTTTGATGGGCTTTGGACATCGCGTATATAAAAACTTTGACCCTCGCGCAAAAATTATCAAAGTTGCTGCTGATGAAGTTTTAAACGAACTCGGAATAGTAGACCCTATTCTTGAAATCGCTAAAGGCCTAGAGCAAGAAGCACTTTCTGATCCGTATTTTGTAGACCGTAAATTATATCCTAATGTAGATTTCTACTCTGGAATCATTTACAGAGCCTTAGGAATTCCAACCGAAATGTTTACCGTAATGTTCGCATTAGGTCGTTTACCAGGATGGATTGCTCAATGGCGCGAAATGAGAATGAATAACGAGCCTATTGGTCGTCCAAGACAAATATATACTGGCGCAACAAACAAAGCCTTTAAAACGTCTGAAAACAGATAAGAGGCTACTCTTTATTGTTTGCGCGCAATGTTACGGATCATTCCTTTGAATAAAAAGAAATGTAAAGGCACAATGCTGTACCAATACACTCTACCCCAAAGTCCTCGTGGACGAAAAGTTGCTGTTTGGTATAAGGTGTCGCCCTCAATTTTAAATTCCAACCATGCCTCCCCTGGGAGTTTCATTTCTGCGTAAAGCAAAAGGCGTTGCTCTTTTTTGTCAGCCAATAAGACCCTCCAGAAGTCTAAGGAGTCGCCCGTAAATATTTTATCAGGATGGGTACGGCCTCTGCGTAACCCTACACCTCCGATTAATTGATCTAAATATCCGCGTAGTTTCCAAAGCCAATTGGCATAATACCAGCCTTGATCTCCGCCAATTTTCCACAGAGAATTTAGCGTCTGCTCTGGGTCAATACCTTCGAGTTTTTTTTCATCCTTGAGAATACCATACTTAGGAACCTGAATGTACTTTTTAAGATCTTTGGGCAAGCTTCCGCTAACCATACTGTCTTTCCAGCTGCTCATTACAGAATTCTGTTCGATTTTAATGAACGCCATTTCAATCGCTTCTACATACGTATACGGTTTGATGTTTAGGAGTGTTTGTAGGCGGGTATCTTTGGCTACAACCTCCATTTTCATGCTACTTACTAATTGTACTGCAAGCGGGTAGGAGGTGGAAGTTACGAAGTGAAGCCAATAAGAAGAAAGTCGGGGCGTCATGATCGGAATGATCCAGATCCAGTTTTTAAACCCTCGGGTACGGGCGTATGAATGAAGCATTTCTTTATAAGTCAACACATTGGGTCCTCCAATGTCAAACGCATCGTTCATGCATTTTGGATGGAGTAATACGCCTATTAAAAACTCCATGACACTTCTAATGGCAATGGGTTGTGACTTTGTCCGTACCCATTTTGGAGTAATCATAAAGGGTAGTTTTTCGCACAAGTCCCGGATGATTTCAAAAGAAGCACTTCCAGAACCTACAATGATTCCAGCTCTAAGCACTGTAAGGTTAAAAGGAGCGTCTTCTAAAATCTGTTCCACATTCTTTCGTGAACGTAAGTGCTTGGATAGGTTTTTGTCGTTTACAATACCGCTTAGATAAATTACTTGCTTCACTTTTGTTTTTTGAATCAAAGAACAAAAGTTGTGTGCACAACGATTTTCTAATTCTTCAAAATCTCCTTGGGTAGAAGACATGGAATGAAGTAAATAGTATGCTGCATCAATATCATTTGGAACCGCTTCCGCTTCTGTTGTATCCGAAAAATCAATGGTGATGACTTTGATTCTCTCGAGAACATCATCGGTTACCGATAGCCTCTTGGGGTCACGAACAGCACAAATTACATCATGGCCAGCATCAAGCAATTGCGGAAGTAAGCGCATGCCGATATAGCCATTGGCACCAGTTAGTAAAATTTTCATACGATAGTTTTTATAGCTCTTCTAGTGGTGTAGGTAATGCGGCGGTTTTTTGGGTAATCAATTTTTTAAAATATAGATGGGTACTTTTTTCTGTAGCAGCGACTTTAATGCAAAAGTGGTCTTTATAAATGGAATATTCTTGGGCTTGCCCTTTGTAAACTTTTAATTTATAATACGGAATTACAAGTCCGTAGGTCTCTAATAGGCTTCGGAAGCGCACAATGATCCCTTTTGGGCGTAATTCAACGCTACAACTGTTGCTGTTGTTATCCAATACCAAAAGGTTGTGGATATCAATTGAAGCATGCGTTATGGCAAGTTTAGAAGAACCTATACCACCTAGTTTCCAGCGATCTCTGAGTGAGAAGGGTGAACCAACTTCACTGTCAATTTGTTCTTTTATTTTGCGATCGTTATACGAAACGTTTAAAAGCATTTTTTCCTTTAAATATAATGGATATCTATTAGACCTGATAATTTGTACATAATAATTATATTTGCCGAAATTCATTTATGAACTCGATCTCAACGCAACTTGCTCCCGCCTTAGAGCAGATTATCCAAGAAACTTTTAATGCATCGATCTTGGAGTTCGAATTTCAGGCTACACGCAAGGAATTTGAGGGAGATATTACATTAGTTGTATTCGGCTTATTACGTACGATTAAAGGAAACCCTGTTCAGATCGGAGAAACACTAGGAACGGCTCTCGTTGAGCGTTTGGAGTGGGTGAAAGGGTATAACGTTGTCAAAGGGTTTTTAAACATAGAGATTACAGATGCGTTTTTTATTAATGAATTAAAAGAAATTCGAACTACTTCAAATTACGGAACGGTAGCTTTAGATAAAGCAAGTGCCACAGTTTTAGTTGAATATTCTTCTCCAAACACCAATAAGCCACTTCATTTAGGACACGTTCGTAATAATCTTTTGGGTTATGCGGTAGCGAATATTATAGAAGCCAGTGGTAAAAAAGTTGTAAAAACACAAATCATTAACGATCGCGGAATTCATATCTGTAAGTCCATGGTAGCATGGCAAGATTACGGTAATGGGGCTACGCCTGAAAGTACCGGTTTGAAAGGTGATAAGTTGGTAGGGAACTACTATGTGATGTTTGATAAAAAGTACAAAGAAGAAATTGCTGTTTTGATGTCCGAAGGAAAAACCGAAGACGAGGCAAAAGCAAATGCGCCTCTCTATATCAAAGCGCAGCAAATGCTTCGCTTGTGGGAAGCTGGAGACCAAGAAGTTGTTGCTTTATGGAAAACCATGAACACATGGGTCTATGCCGGTTTTGCAACTACTTACTCCGCTATGGGCGTTTCTTTTGATTCCTATTATTACGAAAGCGAAACTTATTTACTAGGGAAGGATCTGATTGAGGATGGTTTGTCTCGCTCTATTTTTTATAAAAAAGAAGATGGTTCTGTTTGGATTGATCTTTCAGATGAAGGCTTGGATGAAAAGTTACTGTTACGTTCTGACGGGACTGCGGTATACATGACCCAAGATTTGGGAACAGCTTTACAACGCTATCGCGATAACCCTTCCATGACTGGTTTGGTTTACACAGTTGGGAACGAACAAGATTATCACTTTCAAGTGCTTTTTCTAGTTTTGAAAAAATTAGGGTACGATTGGGCACAATCGCTCTTTCATTTAAGTTACGGAATGGTGGATTTACCTCAAGGTAAAATGAAAAGTAGAGAAGGAACAGTTGTAGATGCAGATGATCTGATGATTGAAATGCAGCAAACAGCCCAAACAATAGCAGAAGATTTAGGGAAATTGGATGGTCTTTCTGTCGAAGAAAAAGCATTGCTATACCAAACCATTGGCATGGGGGCTTTAAAGTATTTTATTTTAAAAGTTGATCCTAAGAAACGTATTTTGTTTGACCCGGAAAGCTCTGTCGATTTCGCAGGGAATACAGGTCCCTTCATTCAGTATACCTATGCGCGTATACAATCGATCCTAAGAAAGGCAGAACATGTACAAGATGTTTTGAAACTTGATTTGAATATCGATCTCCGTGAAAAAGAAATCATCAAACACCTTATGTTATATCCAACCGTAATTCAGCAGGCAGCTAAAGCATATAGCCCTGCAATAGTTGCAAATTATAGCTACGACTTGGTGAAGCTATTCAATTCCTTCTATCAGAACGTATCCATATTAGGGGAAACAGAAGATGCTGTCAAGCATATGCGTGTTGCGTTGTCAAGTGAGGTAGCATCTGTGCTTCATGATTCTCTTGGGTTGTTAGGAATTCAGGTTCCTGACCGTATGTAAGTGGTTGAAAAAAGACATAAAAAAAAACCGCTCATTGAGCGGTTTTTCTTTTAGTAAGAACCGAAGTCCAGACTTATTTTTTTGAGTTCACAGCAAGGTTGTATACAACTAAACCGAAACCGATTTTGTTGATTGCATCCCCAACGTTGTAAATTACATCCATTTCTAATCCTCCGAAAATACCACTGTACCATCCGTCAGTACCAGCCATATATCCGATTGGGTAAATTGCCCACCCGATTAAAACGAACTTACAAAGTGTTTTGTGAGCTGATTCTACTGCACCACCGGCAGCTTGAGCTAATTTTGCAGCTCCACCAAACCAGATTTCATACACTATAACAAAGTAAGCTATACCTGATGCAAGTCCCCAAAGAGCAGGTCCTGATCCAGTATTGTAAACTGCTTCTCCTAAGTAACCTGTAACTAACATAACAACAGAAAGGAAAATTAGTTTCCACATCAATTGTTTTGTAGCTCCTGCAGCTTTTAGAATTAAATAAAATTCAACACACATTAATGGAACAGTCAATACCCAATCCACGTAGCGAAAGAATGTTGGTGATGTTGCATTTGTTGCCCAATAGTCACGCATGTACCAATAGTGAACTGCAGCAATGAAAGTAATTAAACCCGATACTAAAATCGAAGTTCTCCATTTGCTGTCAAACGAGCTTAATGAAAGGAAGAAAAACGCAGATGCAGCCATCATCGCCATACATCCTACAAAGAATGTGAACCCTACATAATCATCTGTCGCCATCTCTGGAACAACAGCCATAAAATTTAGAAATTTTTCCATAATAAAAT
>Ga0115005_10000292_pt1 | contig 38235 bp, 33 predicted proteins | sample ArcOceMetagenome_FD_87163 | JGI IMG/M metagenome (GOLD analysis project Ga0115005, IMG submission 87163) | Marine eukaryotic phytoplankton communities from Arctic Ocean - Arctic Ocean - Greenland ARC118M Metagenome | ecosystem: Environmental > Aquatic > Marine > Oceanic | place: Arctic Ocean... | reverse complement strand
TCTGTTGCTAATAGTGTGTCTTGATTATTCATTAAAAATACCCTTCAATTTTTTTCTTTTCCATTGAGCCCGCAGAATCATTATCGATCACCCGCCCTTGTCGCTCAGACGTGGTTGTTAATAACATTTCTTGAATAATTTCAGGCAAGGTTGTGGCAGTCGATTCAACTGCACCGGTCAGTGGATAACAACCGAGTGTTCTAAAGCGTACCGATTTCATTTCAGGTACTTCACCCTCTTTTAAAGGCATGCGTTCATCATCTACCATGATTAACGCACCATCTCTTTCAACAACGGGTCTTTTTTCTGCAAAGTAAAGTGGCACCATTTCAATATTTTCTTGATAGATATACTGCCAAATATCAAGCTCTGTCCAGTTAGACAATGGAAAAACACGAATACTTTCACCTTGGTCAACCTTAGCGTTATAAATATTCCATAGCTCTGGACGTTGGTTTTTAGGATCCCAACGATGATTTTTATCACGAAATGAATATACGCGCTCTTTTGCACGAGACTTTTCTTCATCGCGACGAGCACCACCAAAAGCAGCATCAAAGCCATGCATGTCTAATGCTTGCTTTAAACCTTGGGTTTTCATGATGTCGGTATGTTTTGCACTACCGTGGGTAAATGGACCAACGCCCATAGCAAGACCTTCAGGATTTTTATGAACGATTAAATCAAAGTCATACTTATCCGCTAAATTATTGCGAAATTCAATCATTTCTTTGAATTTCCAATCGGTATCAACGTGCATCAATGGAAAGGGAATTTTACCGGGGTAAAAAGCTTTACGTGCTAAGTGCAATAAAACAGACGAATCTTTTCCTATTGAATAAAGCATAACGGGGTTATCGAATTCAGCCGCAACTTCACGCATTATTTGAATTGACTCAGCTTCCAATGCTTTTAAATGTGTTAATTTATTCTTACTCATAGGTGCCCTATTATGATTTTGTAAAACTTAAAATATTCAATGCAGAAATTATATACCATACTTATGCGAAAGAATTAATTAACTCAATAACGATCTCGCATAAGTTAGCTAAGTTTATGCTAGAACCTATCACGGTTAACGTATGCTTGACAAACATGATAATAAAACGTGGTGTTTATCCAAGCCTGTTTGAATATAATTACCGGTATTTTCTCTGTTAACAAGGGTTGAACACCCCAAACGCGGCGCATAACTTCCTCAGTAAAGATCATTCAAGGTTTATTGGCTATTTTAATCGCCTAACCAATATATAAATGCGTTAAAAAAAAGAAGCAACTTTCTGTTTTATCAACGCTAATTGGTCAAAAAGGACAAGTTGTTCTCGAGCCATGTTTATTAACTTTTGGGTTTCATTATGCTCACTAGCGGCCTCAACATACCACAATCCATTGATGAGATAACAACAAGCGAGATAGGCATGCACCTTTTTATTATCAATACGACGATTTGAGAATCGCGTGTACTGTTCAATTACAGCGTTAACCTCCTTTATACTGAGGGTGTTAACCGCAATAAACATCGCTATATCATATTCGACCTCTGCTAAAAAACTGCATTCATAATCAACAAGCCAACTGTTCTCCAGCAGATACTCTTTGTTGAACGAATCACTTAACCGAATATTTTCATAATTAACATCACCATGACAAAGTACTACATTATTATTCGGTCGTTGCAGTGGTATTATTTTTTTGATGGTTTCCCTCAAAAATCGTCGCTGAAGCTCAGTGGTCTGAGTGTTAGTGACTTGGTTAGACAATAGTTTTTCGATATGTAATACGCGATGATGTTGGGGATGTTTCAGTTGGTGCGCTTTCACCATTAAGTGCATCGCAATCCTTATTTTTTCGTTAGAGGATAACGACATTTTTTCAGCTGTAAATTTCGCGAGTGAGTCCCCATAAATAAATTCACAAACCAACCATAATGGTGAATAATAAATAATCGCTGGAGCCAAACCTGCTTCAGCGGCTAATAAATTAACGGAAACTTCTGCCTTTGCTGTTTCTTGATGTCCAGAGAATGATTTAACAAAGTAACATACTTCTCCATCATTTTTGCTGAGAGTCACTTTAAAACAGGCGTGACTTTCACCACCCGTGACGCGTTCTACTTCACAAAGATGATTAACAAAACAAGGTAACGCTTTAATCTCTTCAGAGATATGGTTACTTTCTTTAAACACTAAAGCCACACTTAACTATTCTGTCGCTGAAGCTATATTGACAGTGGATTGATGATTATTCTTTTGATATTTACCATACCAACTACTATAACCGGCAATGGCAATTACCACATATAACCCAAATAAGACGACGGTTGGTTGTAAATCTTTTTCTATGTAAAGATAAATAGACACAAAATCAATCACGATCCAATAAAGCCAATTTTCTAATACTTTTTTAGTGACTAAATACGTAGCGAATACAGCAAAAACAGTAGTCCCAGCATCTAAATAAGGAAAATCCGTTGGCGTGTAATTGTTCATTAACCAACCAATAGCCAAAGAACAGGCGGTCAGCAGTATTATAATTTTAATGTGAAAAATAAGTGGCCAGCTTTGAATGTCAAGCGTCGAGGTATGTATCTTATTATTAGTGCTATTATTTGCAGGAGGCGATATTTTACGCCAGCAATACCAACCAAAAATAGCCATGGCGAGATAATAAACCTGCAGTAAAGCATCCATCCATAAATAGACATCATAAAAAATAACGCTATAAATAACAGTACTGACTAATGCGGCAGGCCAACACCAACTATTTTCTTTTGCGGCTAGTACCACATAAAACAAAGCAGAAATAACCGCTAAGAGTTCCCACAGTGGTAAACCCGAAAAATAATGTAGGGTGTTTTGTAAAGACGCTGTCATTACGTTTCAGCTTCTACTTGCGAACGATCACCACCTATAAATTTACAGACAAAAACAGCAGCATTGAGGGTTTCGTGTACATGTTTAATCTCTGCCATTACATGGCGCGTTGCTAGGTCGTAGTCACCAAAAACCTGTGTACTCATGCCATTAGTCACAACATTCAAACCAGCAATATTGCGTAGCCGTTTGATGAACGCCCAAATTTCAGTTTTAAATTTTTCTTCTGCTAACGGATATAAACTAATTTCAATGGATATTTTCATTTTATCACCTAAAAATTACAGATAATTTCGTCATGCTCAATTCAGTTAAGCATGACAAAATGCGTATACATTAGCTTAAAAATTATAATCAAGCGTTAAGCCAAATACAGCAGGTTCACCAAACTGATAATAAGACTTACCGGTGTATCCATCACGCGGATCATTACCAAAGTAAAATCCACGTGTTTGGTATGTTTTATCAAGTATATTACGTGCCCATAATTTCACTTGCCAATCTTGTACTGAATAACTGATTGAACCATGTAAAAGTGCAACAGATTCAGATTTTTCATTATGGCTATCCGAAAAATAAAACGCGTCTTTACCATCAACCGCTACATTAAACTGCCACTGTTCACTGATAAAATAATTAAGCCCAACGTTAAATTGATAATTTGGCGCATGAGCCTGATCACGACCGGGTTCTACATTACCATCTTCATCAAGATACCCACTAAACTCTGTATCAAGTAGGCCTAGACTACCATAAATTTCAACATTATCGCTAAGGCTCCATGCAGCTTCAAGCTCAATACCTTGATTATAACCCTGCGCCGCATTATCCCAGTAACTTATAAAAGCTGAACTTCCGTCTTGGCGGGTATCGAGGTGATAACTGCTGATTTGAATGTCGTCTCTGTCCATGTAGAACACAGCGGCACGTACATAAGCATTGTCATCCAAAAAGCTCGCTTTATAGCCTAGCTCATAATTCCATAAATATTCTGGTTCAAAACTGCGCAGTTCTTCAGATAACGTACCGCTAGAGTTCACACTACCAGCTTTATAACCACGATTAACTGATGCATAAACCATCGAGCTTTCATCTAACTGGTAAGATAATACTGCCTTGCCACCCATCATATTATCGTCTGGTGAATGATCTATTGCATCTGAGTTTTTATATTCACTGCGGCGGCGCTCAAATCTCAAACCGGTAGTTAAGGTCAATTTTTTATTTATTTGAGTATCGAGTTGTGCAAAAACAGCGAAAGTATCTGCTGCATAGTTTGAGGTAAAATCACTTGCCAAATAAGTGTATTGGCGCTGTAAATCTTCTTCCTCTTGTTTAACATAGATACCTGCAACCCATGATGTTGTATTAGCAAAAACATTTGCATCTGGCTGAGAAACAAAACGTATTTCTGCTGTGCTGTTCTTTTGGTCACGTAAATAATGATCCGTTGAAGAATAACCGTCAACGTCGGCTAAACAACCTGTTGGTGTAATACATGGGTCAGGATTATAAATACCGTTATCCCAATCATCTGCACGCCATTCATATTCTCCATAGGCCCAATCTTCATCGTAACCATAGGCTAAATCAGAATTAGCCTGACTAAAAGTAGAGACCACATCAAAGCCTTTGAACCCTGAATAAGTAAATTTTGCACTCATTGCGGTTGTTTCTTGTTGATCAAAGCCCGGTTGATCTGAAAAGGTTTTACTATTGTTATCAAGAGAGAATGCATCGTAGCCATTATCAAAATCGAAATAAAGTAACGCTAAATCAATCGTTAAGTTGTCACTCGCCGTGATCGCGAGTTTGCCACGTAAAGAGGTTTCATCGCGATTATTTGTATCATCTTTTCCTAGGTAGGTATTTTCGATAAAACCATCGCTTTTATATTGTTCAGCCGAAAAACGATAGTTTACTTTTTCACTAGCGGGACCTGAAAGCACAAGTCCAGCACCCACACTATTATAGTTACCGGCACTCATGCGTATTGCCGATTCAAACTCATCGCTTGGCGCATTGCTTGACATATAAATCAAGCCAGCAAGCGCAGTAGCACCAAAACGTGTGCCTTGTGGGCCACGGAATAATTCAATTTGCGCAATATCAAACGTAGAGGCAATACTGCCGATCCCTGAAAAATCGATATCATCAATCACTAATCCTACTGACGCATTAATAGGTTCTTGGAATTGACTACGCTCACCTATACCACGAATTTGATAATAGCGTGCGCGTTGTGTACCCCCTGAAAAATTAACATTTGCAATAGCTCCAACCATTTCTTCAAAATTTTGAGCACTACGAAGTGAAATATCTTCTTGCGTTAATACCGATAAAGAAGAGGGTGTATTTTGAACATTAACTTCTCGATAATCACCCAAGACTGTAATTTTTTCGAGGTCGTTATTTTCTTTGGCTGCAAAAGCAACAGAAGAGGTTAAGGAAAGTGCTAAGGCAATGGCTAGAGGAGATTTTATAAAGTTCATACAGCGCTCTTTTTATGGCATGCAAGCAAAAAAGAGCAATATAGATCCATGCAATGTTAATAAGCACTGACTTTACGTGTTTATATGAAGCATTTAATATATTAACCATTCCTACGCCGGCATTATCCGTTTCAGGTATTAAGGGTAAAAATTCTCAGCAATGAAGACCGCTTTTACTACAAGCTTCTTATTGCACCCCTTGGTTGCTCGGCATACTAACAATTTTCTTACAAATGTACAGAGGATTATCATTATTTATTGCTCTGTATTTGCTTAATCTGATAATTTTCAGTAAATTAGCACTATAGTTTTTTTTATTAAATTGCCATGACAAATCATATAAGCCAAAACCATTTATGCTCAGTTACCCTATTAGGGAATTTAGTGGCGAAGCCTGACATACGTTACCAAGCAAACCCTGTGATTGCGGTGGCTGAATTAGTATTAGCAACACACAGTAAATGGTTTGATAAATCCAGTAAGCAGTTCAAAGAATGGACGAGTTATCATACGGTTAAAGTCATTGGTGATATTGTGGACCGTTCGCTTATACATTCACAAAAAGGCGATGTCATTTTAGTGCAAGGTTATTTACTCAATAGTAAAAAAGCTAACCGTGAAATACTGCACGCGACTTATGCACAAACATTTGCGAAAGGTTATGCTCAATCAACCAATCAAGTGCATATTAGTGGTGAGATCAGCAATGACATTAATTTAGTGATCACGGAGCACAACAAAGAATTAGTTGCGCTAAATTTAACGATAAATCATTTAGTTTATTCACCTATAACCCAGAAAACGCAGAATATCTCCATCGAACGTTCAGTACATATTTGGGGGAAACAAGCACATTATGTTAAGGATAAAGCGCAAGTAGGTGATCAACTCATTGTTGACGGCAAACTAAATTATCTCAACAATAGTAATAAATCACAATTTATTGATTCACACCAAGTCGTTTTATTGAAACACTAAACTGATTAACATTCTTATAAATATTGGGTTATTGACGAAATATGAAAAATTTTCATTATATAAAAAATATAGTTAAACCCTCCAGGGTCATAATGCTTATTATTGCCTGTTTATTAAATGCTTTATCTGCTGTCGCTGTCGCTGAAGAATACCGAATTGATATTTTAGCGCAATTACCAACGCTGAGTGGTGCGAATAACATCGCTATCATTCCATTGCCGACTGAAAGCAATAATAAGTTTCACTACTTACTTGCAGACGAAACAGGCGAATTATCGTTACTAAACGGTACCGAGCTACTTTTTTTATCACGCTTACCATTAAGCGATCAAGCGACCAATCAGCAAATAAAATTAACGGCGTTAGTTTTACACCCTAGCTTTGCTTTAGCCGATCAATACGGTTACCAAACATTTTTCACCGCACACATTGAACCAACCCAAACAAACAATAATGTTGCACGGTTAACTCAGTTAACAAACGCAACACCCTTGCCATTTGATACTGTCATTACTCAATGGAAATATGATAGTTCACTACCCAAAAAAATTGATATACAGCAACGTAGAGAAGTATTAAGAATTGCTGTTCCAACGGCTACACATCAAATACAAAAAATTGCATTCAATCCCTTCAATAAAGTATGGCACGATGATTACGGTTTACTGCATATTGCCCTATCAGAGAATAAGGTTGTTGACGAAAGTGCTAACAAAGCACCTTTATATTCTGGTGTTGTTTTACGTATAGATCCCAAAAGATTTGGCCGACGAAATTATCGAGTACCAAGCGATAATCCTTTTATGAATGTCGGTAATATTAATAAAGAGGCTTTCATTTTAGGGGCAAAGAATATCACGTCTTTTTCTTGGTCAAAACAGCATCACGATGCATTACTTGTGCAACATATTTATGACGGTGCTCATAATGTGGCTGTTGCTAAGAAAGGAACCGATTGGCGAGCGACTTATCAAAATAACCTTGTTTTCCCTCTCAAATCGAATAAAGCATCACAGGCGAAAATCGCCCAATATCAAGGTCGCCAACTTAAAACGTTGGTAGGAAGCACTCTGTTTTTATCAAATAATGTAAAAAGTTGGCAACTCGCTAAACTTAATACGGCTATGCAAAATAATAGCGTTAAAAACAAAGCCGCAGGGGAAATTGTTGAGTCGTTTAACGGTGAAACGCTTTCTCCTAGCAATGACGTTTCACTCTTTTTTGACCATGCTGGTGAACCATTACTGTTAGATGCCACTAAAAAACAATTATTAACAATTACGACTGAGTCGCTAGTCACTGATAACGAAAATAACGTTCAAATCCATAAAACACAACATATTCAACCTAACACAGTTAACAGTAGTGCTTATGCAAAGCTGTTATTAATACTTTTTATATTCCTATTAGCTGTGCTTTTTTATAAACTACGACCAAAAAGTAATAACGCAGAAGCTAAATTAAGAAGTCAGCTTGCGCGTTTTGAGCTAGATGACACAAACACCACCGTATCATTTTACAAACGCCATCAGTCTGAAATAGACAGCCAACTTGCCATCATAGATGTGGTTAAGAGTGAAGTATTTCTAAACGATAAAAGCGTCAATATTATCGATAAAGATGATGAGCATGGCTTCAGTGAACAACGAGAAAACCAAATACGCTTAAGCTTCTTTAAAGCCCATAGACAAAAGCTTATTGATGACGAAATTCGACAAGTATACTTATATCTGACAGATAAAAACACTAAGAAATATATCATCTGTTTATACCTGCGCAAAGGTAACCAGCGCCTCACTAAAGCAAAATACTTTGACACCTTAGAAGCACTCATTGATTGGAATTGGTTTATTTCCAGCCAACTCAATCCAGAAGCAACAGACATACGAAAAGCGAAAGTACCGGTCGCTAAAAAAGTTGTTGAAAATAAACCGAGTAAACCAAAGCAAAGCTTGGTGACCGAACAAGAACCCAACATAGAAAAAGTAAGCGTTTTAAAACAAAGTACAGCAGAGTTACACAATATTGCCTTAAATGACGCTGAGTTGATTAATGCTTTAGATAAACTCGTTAACTTGAAGCAACAAGGCTTTTTGACTCATGAAGAATTTAGCATGGCCAAAGCTAAAATTTTATTAGATATGACGACGCATAAATAGATGCTAAACCAACAGACTAAAGTACTGTTACTACTGACTTCTTTTATTGGTGTTGCGTTAGCTTTTGGTGTTTTTTTTTCTTTAGATACGCTTAACAATGAAAACCTGCAACCTTTACTCGATCGTTACATGCCTCAAGGGTATTTGGGCTACTTATCAGCATTAGTTTTTTTCGCAATTCTGACGAGTATAGGTTTACCTAGGCAAGTAGCCGCTTTCTCTTGCGGATATATCTTTGGTACTACTTACGGAACCCTGATCGCTACTTTAGCAGCAACGATAGGTTGTATACTCACCTTATTGATCGCCAAAATTTTTTTTAGACAGAAGGTGCTTGATACTTACCCTGAAAAATTAAATCGTGTGTCTGCTTTTTTTTTGACCCACACTTTTAGCAAAGCATTCATTATTCGCTTACTGCCAGCAGGTTCTAATTTTTTAACCAATATATTAGCGGGCATAGCCAACATAAAGTTCATCCCTTATGTGACTGGCACTTGTGCTGGATTTATCCCTCAAATGCTACTATTTTCATTATTGGGTGCGGGGGTAAAGGTTGAAGAAAAACAACAAATCTTATTGAGTTTTTGCCTATTGATTATCGCGTTAATTTTTGGGTGTTTATTATATAACAAAGAAAAGCGCAGCAATAAAAAAGGAGCTATTAGCTCCTTAGATATATAACGCTGACACTTGTACTTATTTAAGTGCCAATAGATACTTGACTAAATTGTTGTAGTCTTCTTCAAAATTATCTTTGTCTAAAACTTTATTTTCAATTCTAAAACGACCATTAACAATCACAGCAGGCACCGCGGTTAAACCGCCAATTTTAGCATAATAGTCTTGCTTTTTTTTCATCTGCTTTGCTTTACTGTTAACACCAAAACTTTTCATTAACTTATCAAATTTCTCGCCATCTGCGCCGTTTAACACAAAGACCTTACGAATATCTTTTTCTGACGTAAATACCGCACGTTGTACATGAATATATTTAAATATAGCACCCATTATTTTTCTTTCCATGCCCATCTGTTCAGCAACAACAACGGCTTTGCTTAACATTTTTTGCATAGGTTTTGAGACACCACCCAAAAAGTCAACATGGTTAAATTCGAATTTCACGTCTTCAGGTAATTGTTTTTTTACGCTAGCCATAAAGGGTTCAAAACGGAAACAATGTGGGCAGTAAAAAGAAAAGAATTCACGCACTTCCGGTTTTTTCGTGGCTTGTTCACTCACTACGGTATAGTGCTTACCTTCTTGATAATTCCCTGCTGATGCCATTAATGGCAATAATAACATGACAAATAAACTAACTAATTTTTTCATTTTACGCTTTTCCTCAAAGGTGAATAATGCACTTTTTATTATTAATAATTATGCAGGTAATAAACTTAATGGTGGTTGTTGAAGTGCGGATACTTGCTCTTTCAACATTAAAATTTGCTGTTCCCAATATTTATCTGTATTAAACCATGGGAAGTTATGCGGAAACGCTGGATCTTTCCATCGCTTACACAACCAAGCCATATAATTGACAACACGCATGGTGCGCAATGATTCTATCAAAATAAGTTGCTTGGGTTCAAATGAATAAAACTCTTCGTATCCTGACAACATTGTATCGAGTTGTAAAAGCCTTTGTTGACGATCGCCTGAAAGCATCATCCACAAGTCTTGAATCGCGGGTCCCATCCGACAATCATCTAAATCAACAAAGTGTGGGCCTGCATCCGTCCATAAAATATTACCTGCATGACAATCTCCATGCAAACGTATTTCATGACTCGGTTGGTATTGCTGTGCCGCTATATCGACCACTTGGTCTAGAATTGTAAAAAAAGCATTGGTAAGATAACTTGGCACAAAACCAGAGTCTTTAATTATATCCGTCGCCTGAAAAAGCATCTCTTCTTTATTATAAGTGGGCCGATGCGTAAAAGGTTTAGTGGCTGCTACCGCGTGAATTCTGCCTAAAAATCGTCCCATCCATTCGAGCTGATCTAAATTATCCACCTCAAAAATCCGGCCACCACGACAAGGATAAATGGCAAAATGAAAACCTTCATGCGAAAAAAGAGACTCTCCGTTAATTTTTAGTGGGGCAACAAGTGGTAACTCATGCGCTTCTAATTCAAACGAGAATTCATGCTCTTCTCTCAGTTCAGCTTCGGTCCAACGTTGTGGGCGATAAAATTTAGTGACGTATTTATGCTTATCATCATTAAATTGATAAACTCGGTTTTCATAACTGTTTAGGGCAAGTAATCCACTATCAACAAAGAGGCCAGTACTTTCTAGGCCATCTAAAATCAAGTCAGGGGAAAGTGTAGTAAAATCAAATACAGACATTAGCGTTTATTAAAAAACCTACTTTCGTGTTCAAGAGAAACATCATCTTCCTCTGAAACCAACTCAATAACAAATGAAATATCAGTCATATACCCTTTTAATTCAGATGGGTCGACAGAAATACTCATGGGTAAAGTATAAACAGCTGCAGCTTTCACCATGACTTCTTGCTCGCCATGCCATTCAGTGTTTTCAATACCTTTAACAGAAAGTCTATAAATATTGTCAGTTTGCGATTTATTTAATATTTTTAACGTATAAACATTTTCTATATCACCATTAAATTTTTCTTTGGCTAATTCAATTCTATCTCGCATGATATCCATAGAAACAGGTACACGATTTACAATTTCTAAGACTAACAAGCTACACATCACGACTAAAACGATCGCGTATCCCACCAGTTTTGAACGAATAAAGTGTACTTTTTTACCTTTTAATTCGTGCTCCGTAGTATAACGGATCAACCCTTTGGGGTATTTCATTTTGTCCATAACACCGTCACAAGCATCAATACAAGCACCACAGTTTATGCATTCATATTGCAAACCATTTCTGATATCTATACCGGTAGGACAAACCTGAACACAAAGGCTGCAGTCAATACAGTCTCCTAGGCCCATTTCTTTAGGGTCTTCCTTGCGCGTTCTTCCGCCACGATTTTCACCACGATTATAATCATAGGAAACGGTTAATGTATCTTTATCAAACATGGCTGATTGAAAGCGCGCATATGGACACATATGCAAACACATGATTTCACGCATCCAGCCAGCATTTCCATAAGTACAAAAGGCAAAAAACCAAACCGTTGCCGCTAATGCGAATGAAGCCTGAAAGGTAAAAAAGTCAATAAAGACTTCATCGACAGGCACAAAGTAACCGACAAAGGTTAATGCCGTTAGCACAGAGAAGAATAACCAACAGGTGTGCTTGAGTGTTTTACGCCAGAATTTGTCTACATCAAGTGCTCGGCTATCGAGTATCTTGCGCTGATTCGCCGTTCCTTCAATTTTTTCTTCAAACCAAATAAAAATAAAGGTCCATACCGTTTGTGGACATAAATAACCACACCACACACGGCCTAAAAAAGTGGTAATAAAAAACAACAAAAAAGCACTAATAATACAAAGCCAGGCAAGTAGCGTTAAATCCTGAGGCCACAAGGTTAAGCCCCAAAGGGTAAAACGTTGCTCTGTAATATCAAACAATATCGCTTGATGACCGTTATATTGTAACCAAGGTAATACCGCAAAAAGCGCTAAAAACACAAAGTTCATCCGCTGTCTCAGTGCTTGAAAAACGCCAGTGACTTTGCGTACATAAATTTGATCACGAGGTTGGTAGGTTTCTACCTGGTTGGCTTGATGTATTTTGATGTTCTTTATGGGAATATGTAACGGTGACTTTTTCTTATTGTCTTCTGATTTCACGACAAATCCTTGGTATTCGAAAATATGCAGTTCATAACGTTTTTTATTTAATAACAGGCAATAAAGTAATTATTGCTAGAGAATAAGCAATAAATTGATTATTCTACTATTACTTATCAATTATATGACAAATTATGAAGAATTTATTGATCTTAATCGTTGCTGCTGCATTATTTTTACATTTTTATCCTCAACCAGAGTTAGAAGACTGGTTTTCAGAAAAAAAAGTGGCCGCTATTACGATATTTTCCAAAGCAACGGATACACAAGCAAGATTAAAGGCTGACAAAATATACAGTGATTTAGAAAGTCAATTTAATACTTTTAGTACTGATGAACAGGCTTTTTTGAAAAAAATAACGATGGATAGAGAATCGGTACAAGCATTTTTTACCGACTTTTGTCAAAGTAACAAACAAACACCACAGCTTCATAATGAAAATCAGCAGAAAGTTTGCCAAACTATTGCACACTATAGTTTGCTGCTATAAACGTATAAAACACCTAACTCTAGAGAGCGTAATAATTTATCTCTAAAGTTAGGTGCTTACTTAGCAGAAAGGCTTGCTAAAAGCTGAGCAAACTCTTGTTCCGCTTTTTGTTCCAATTGATGTGCTCCCGCTTTAATCACCCAATGCCCATTGACCATCACATCGTTTACCATATTCTGCTGACTTGCAAAAATCATGCTGTCTAGAATATGTTGGTCATGGTGAGCAAATAAAGCCACTTTATCGGTATTAAGTACAAGTAAATCGGCTTGTTTACCTAGGGCTAATTCACCGGTGTTGCTGTTCGTACTTTGAGCGCCACCTCTTGCAGCCTGTTGCCATAAATTTCGCCCTACTGAAGCTTCACTTTCTGAAGCTAACATAGCACGTTGCTGTTTAATTAATCGTTGCGCATATTCTAACCAACGCAATTCTTCTACAGGATTAACGGATATATGGCTATCAGAGCCAATCGCGATTGTACCTTGTTCAGCTAAGAACTCTGTTGTTGGAAATATTCCATCGCCTAAATTAGCCTCAGTCGTCGGGCAAATCCCTGCGATGGCTTTACTGGCAACAATGCCTTGGCGCTCTTGTTCATTAATATGTGTTGCATGAATTAAACACCACTGTTCATCTAATGCTGCATTATTTAATAACCATTCCACCGGACGTTGGCCATAATGTGCTAAACAATCGTCTACCTCTTTTTGTTGCTCGGCGATATGAATATGCACAGGTGCTTTATTGTCTAAGCTACGTACATGTTTTACCGCTTGGTCTAACGACGGTTTATCTACCGCTCTTAATGAATGGGGCGCAATACCAACATTCGTATTCTCATAACCTTTACTTAACGTAAAACAGTCGCTGACCAGCTGATTAAATTGTTCAACTGAATTAATAAAGCGTTTTTGCCCTTCGTTTGCAGGCAAAGGTCCAAAACCACTGAAGCGATAAAGTACAGGTAGTAATGTTAAGCCAATGCCCGAGTGTTGACTTGCCTTGAAAATAGCTTTTGCCATTTCTGCAAGTTCAGCATGGTTATCACCACTGATTTCATGATGAAGATAATGGAACTCTGCAACACGGGTATACCCCATTTTAAGCATTTCAATATAAAGTTGTGTGGCAATGGTTTGTGCATCTTTTACGGTAAGTTGATCAATAAACTTGTACATGATGCTGCGCCATGTCCAAAAACTGTCTTTACCTTCACTCCCCTGTTCACTAAAGCCTGCAAAAGCACGTTGAAAAGCATGAGAATGACAATTAACCATACCAGGAATAACTACACCTACTTTTTCAGTATCACCTATATAACCTGACTCTATTGCGGTGATCACACCATTTTCTATCGTTAATGTTTGCTCAGTATGCCAACCACTACTTAATAAAATGCGTTCTGCAAATAATTTCATCGAGAATTCCTTTACTGATCTTTTTGTTGTGAAAAATGAATCAAGGTTTGTACGAGTTGTTTAAGTTTAGGTATAACCTCTGTTGCCAACGTTTCATTGTATTCACAACTGGGTTCTTGCATATAAGTACGTTGCGATAACTCTAATTGCACGGCATGTATATTATTTTCTGGATCGCCATATTCTCGAGTGATAAAGCCCCCTTTGAAGCGTCCATTGGTGATCATGCTATAAGGCGAATAATCCAACGTCTCAAGTGCTTTTAATAACTCAGGTGCGCAGCTTGACCCATCAGCTGTTCCAAAATTAAAGTCAGGAAGCTGACCATCAAAAAATCGAGGGACTGTAGACAAAATCGAATGCGCTTCCAGTAAAACGGCCTTACCGAATTCAGCCTGAATATTAATTAATGTGTTTTTTAATGCTTGATGATAAGGCTGCCAATAGGTATTAACGCGATGATTTATTTCATCTTTTTTGGGGTTTTCTCCCTCAAGATAAAGCGGCGTGAGGTCAAAGGACGTGGTTGGACAAAGTTCGGTATTGTTAGCACCTGGATATAAATCAACACCTTCTGGGTCTCGATTTAGATCAATAACATAACGACTATACTTGGGTATAATAATGTAAGCGCCAAGTCCTTTAGCAAACGCATATAGTTTGTCTTTATGCCAATCTGTATCAGCGACACTTTTTCCTTGTTCCGTCATTTTATCAGCAATGAAGTCAGGTAACGCTTCACCATTATGTGGCATACTAATAAGTAACGGAACACAGCCTTTTATTAACGTATAGCTATCAGACATTTTTTAACTCTTTTAATTGTATATACAACCTGTTTACGCTAATTTATCACGCTGTTGCTATTGCAGCAAATTTATTGGTCAATAACCTTGATTGTTTAGACAAATAAAGGCGACATTTGGAATTACATTTGCTGGTTAGCCACATATAGCATAGAGTGTATTTATTAAAATTTCACTTTGCTTACCGACTAAAATCAAAAAAACAAACCATGGATGATGACATTATTAGCAATACACGGAGCCTGTTAAGTTACCTGCCTGATTGGTTTAAATACACTTTATTTTACAGTGTATTATTTCTCAATTTTAATGTCTTGGCAGCGCATTTACCCACTGAAAAACAAGTACCCCTTAAGATAGCCTTACCTGACAGAGCCACTATTAATACTGCCCACGGAGAGGAATTTCAACTATTAGTTAATTTTCTAAAAGAATACTGGCAGATTTGGGCGATAGATAATCAACGAGAAGTCTCGTTTAGTTACATGCCTACAATTAAGGCTTATCAATCACTCGCTAATAATAGTATCGATATTGTTGCTATAACAGACCTTCAGAATAAACATTCAAATTTATTATTTAGCATTCCCTATGCGAAATGGAAACAAAGTGTTTTTCGTCGAGTCAAGAGTAATAAAAGCAATGGTATCCAAATTGGCATCTATTCTGAAGATCAAACCGCTTTAGGTTTTCTCGGTGATAATATTGAACGTTATTATTATCAAGATATTGATAAGCTAGTGGGTGATTATCAAAAATTTGATGCGTTATATGCAACGAAATCTTGGTTGCTTAATGATAAATTAAACGCGTATAAAATTAGTGGTGACTTTCATGTAAACAAAAATGAAGCACCTGAAGTTTTCTTTCGCTTTGCTATTAACAAAAATAACAGATCGTTGATGCACACCATTAACGATGGCATTCGATCCATTAGTCAACCGCAAGCTAAATTATGGAAGAGTAAATATGTAGACTTGAATAAAGGGAATATCTCATTAACTTTCGGATCTTATTTTACTCATTTATCGCTTTCAGAAAAAGAATTTATTATTGACAATAATACCCTTAATTTTCCTGTTCAATCTAGTGGTTTCCCTCCTTATATTATTACAACAAACTTGAATCATATTACTGAGCGAGGTCTTACTATTGATTTATTTAATATATCAACTCAACGAACCGGCATTGTCTACAAACCTGTTTATGTAAAAAATATTGAGCAAGTCTACTCCTCTTTAGAGCAGCAAAAAATACATATTCTCCCCCTCGTTGAGCATAGCAAAGAAAGAGAAAAAAAGATCAAATTTTCAGTACCTTACTTAAAAGCTAGTTATAGTATGATCTACCGTCACAATGACACAATCATTGACGGATTAAGTGGTATTGGTAGCAAAACGATTTCAGTAGTCAATAACTTTAATGTCACCCGATTATTGATAGAAAAATTACCTTTCGCGAGCTTTAACACTTTTGATTCTATGATTGACGCCATTTCTTCTGTGTCATTAGGTGAGTCCGATGTATTTATAGGGGACTCGCTCATTTCATCCTACTTAGTTAAAGAATATCAATTATCTAATTTAACCAGCCAACCGATAATAAATTTTAATAATGAAGCGCAGTTTTCTTTCGCCAGTAAACTCGGTAATGATAATGCTATCAGTCTACTTAATCGCACCATTAAAAGTATTTCTGCTCATGATTTCGAACGGCTTTATGAAAAATGGAGCCAATCTGCCTTTCATGAAAATAATGTGGATAAAAAAATAGCTAACGCTTATCGAAACGTAAGTTATTTTTTCGCAGCTATGATGCTTTTTGGGCTTATTATTTTTTGGATTTATTATCGACAACTCAGGGTAAGAAATCTTGCTGAACAAAAAATCAAACATGCATTAGCAATAGCCGAATCAGCAAAAACGCAAGCTGAAAAGTCAGCACAAGCCAAAATCACCTTTCTTGCCCGTATGAGCCATGAGATTAGAACACCCATGAACGGCGTTTTAGGGATGGCAGAAGCACTTGCTTTTACCTCATTAAATAAAGAACAAAATGACTTACTCGAGACATTACAGGGCTCTGCCACCAATTTATTAGCTTTATTGAATGATGTACTCGACTTTTCTAAAATGGATGCGGGGAAACTTACGCTCGAATCTGTACCCGTTAATTTTCATCTCCTTTATAAAAATATAATCAGTGGTTTTAATCACATTGAACGTTATAAAGCGCTAGATATTAACCTTAAAATTGACCAAAAAATAACGCATAGTTATTTAACTGATCCCACTCGTTTAACACAAGTTCTCAATAACTTACTCAGTAATGCAATGAAGTTTACTGATAAAGGAAAAATCGATTTAACCGTTATTGTCGTTGAAAGTGATATTATTAATAACAACACCTACGACACGCTATATTTCGATATAAAAGATACCGGTATCGGTATCGCTGCAGACAAACAAGCCTTTTTATTTACGCCTTTTATTCAAGCTGATGATGACATTACACGTAGATATGGAGGAACAGGTTTAGGGTTAAGCATTTGCCAAGAAATAATTACAGCAATGGGCAGTGAAATTGAAATTGACTCAACGATTAATCAAGGTAGTTCCTTTCATTTTACTTTAAAATTGAAGCAATCAAATTTAGAGAGTGCTACTGATAATCGTCGAAGTCATACTCGCCTGATCAATGCGACTGACGATAACCGTTTTAAAGACCTTAGAATATTGATCGCTGAAGACAACTTAGTTAACGTTAAGGTACTCAATGCACAACTTGAGCGTTTAAACATTCAAGCAGATATTGCTTACGACGGAAAAGAAGCTTTAGATTTACATAAAAAAGAAGCCTATGATATTATTATTTCTGACTGTCACATGCCCAATATTGATGGCTTTGAACTTGCTAAAACGCTCACAACCCCTCCCATAATTAGGCCTCTTTGGCTGATTGCTGTTACGGCTGATGCATTAAGTGGCGCAGCAGAAAAATGTACTGCGGCGGGTTTTGATGATTATATGGCAAAACCTTGTCCGCAAGAAGAAATCACCAACAAGCTCAATAATGCCTATCGCCAGTTATTAAAAAAACAACAAAAAAGTAAATCCACCAAAAACATATTTACTCTTTTTAACGTAGATACATTACTTAAATATAATGAACACGATAGTGAATTGAGTAAAAATGTTGGACAACTCTTTGTTGCTTCATGGAAAAAAGAAAAAAATCAATGGTTAAACGCTATTGAAAATAATGATCATAAGCATATACAAGCACTTGCCCATAAATTAAAAGGCAGCACTCGTTATATTTCTCACGATAAAATAACCCAAAACATTATTGAAATCAGTAAACAAGCGCATGCGATGAATAGTGATGATATAAAAGTTTCAGCGGCATATCTTATCGTCCAACTTGATATTTTAGTTGATGAAATTAATGCTTGGCTATCCTCAAAATCGGTTTAATTGCTAATCGTCAACACTTACAATCGCTTTATTCAATCATAACAAACTGTTTTTATCATTTTATTTAATTAAATTAATGCCCCATAATCACTCCACTTAACAGATTTCAAATCATTTAAAGAGAGCTACTATGTTTACCAACAAAGAAACACAGCAAGTCCCAAACACTACTTTTCCAATTATTACTGCTGAAGGTTGGGCAAGTCGTAACAGTGATGATATTTTTGCGAATAAAACAGTCGTTGTTTTTTCATTACCCGGTGCTTTTACGCCAACTTGTTCATCTTCACATTTACCCAGATACAATGAGCTTGCGTCAAAATTTTCTGCTAATGGCGTTGATGAAATCATCTGTATCTCTGTAAATGATACTTTTGTTATGAATACATGGGCACAAGCTCAAGATGCAGCAAATATAAGCTTTATTCCTGATGGCAACGGTGACTTCACTGATGCAATGGGATTACTTGTTGATAAAAAAGAGATTGGTTTCGGTAAACGTAGCTGGCGCTATTCGATGTTAGTGAAAAATGGCATTATTGAAAAAATGTTCATTGAACCAGACTTACCTGGCGACCCATTTGAAGTATCAGATGCAGATACAATGTTAGGTTACATCAACCCTAATGCGGTTCAATCTCAAGAGATTACCATTTTCAGCAAGCCAGATTGTCCCTATTGTAAAAAAGCTAAAGCACTATTAACAAGCCAGGGCTTAAAATATGAAGAACTAACGGTTGGTACCGATGTAAATACATCGATGTTCCGTGCTATTACAAACTCAGACACCGTTCCACAAGTGTTTATTGATGGAAAGAACATTGGTGGCAGTGAAGACTTAACCGCTTACTTTGAGTAACTTTTTGTTGAAGTAAGGCGTTAGTTTAGCGTCAGTGTACTTACAAAAAAAAGCCGCGATTTCTTTGCGGCTTTTTTGATGATAAATTCTATGATAAGTGATAAAACGTATTTTTTATAAAAGCACTTAATACTCATGCTATTAAAACTGATACGACGTATATGATTGACTAACAACAAAATAATCAATAAAACTCATCTTATTTTTTCATAACAAACCTTTAATTCACTAAAATATAATTTTTTCTTCAAATATAAAACGAGCATAATTGCACCAATACAGTGTGCCATGTAAAGGCATTTTGGCATTAAATTACAGCCGTTATAGTGCACAGAGAAGCATAGCTAAGCTTTTTGTATAAGAAGTAATACCTTATGGCGGCATTCAAAATCAATTGACACACTTTAAACGCTATTATTTAAATGATTCAAACCAAAAGTGCAGCGCAGATATTGGAGTGTTTTGAGGGGCTGGCGTGTTTGCTAATTAAGAGACGACTCGACATTCGCAATGTATAACAACAGAAAATGTCATACACGAATGTCGATTTAAAAATCATAATAAAGTATCTAAAAGGGTGAACCATTAAAAATGGCTGTGATCACAACACAGATCGTTGGCTAGATAACTTTAGCTTCAAGATTTACACTTTACACTTACCAACCAAGTCATTCAGCCCAGTAAATTCTTGCTGCAAACTATCACAAGCTTCCTGTGTTTGTTGTAAGTTCTGTACGCCCTGTTGGTTCAACGCCATCAAGTACACTATATCTTCATCGATGGATTTAATCACACTAACCTGTTGTTGAGTCGCATCCGCGACGGCGTGGTTTTCGTCATCAACTTGATGTAACGTATGTATAATGAGTTGCATTTTTTTATCTGCAATCGTTGCTTTCTCCACACTGCTCGCACTATTTTTTTGACTTTTTTCCCTACATTTTTCACATTAGGGTGACTTAAAATATTCCCGTCTGACGTCATCAAATAGGCATAGCCTAAATCAAGGAAATTAATCTCATTCAAAATTTCAGATATTCTACCCAGAAAAATATCACTAGCAGCAGCACCAACAAAAGTATCACCATCTAAAATAGGCGCTACGGCAGTTAAAACTTGTTGGTCAGTCGTTGCATCAATACATTTAATTTTAAAAAGCTACTTCAAATTTAATCTGTTAAAATAGACCCATGTTCTACAAATGATATAAGCATATGGACAATCAACCTTTCAATCCTTTACACGGCGTCACCTTAAAAACACTGGTTACCGAACTAGTTGAATACTTTGGTTATCCTGAACTTGGTCAGCAAATCAAAATAAAATGCTTTACCGAGAACCCCAGCATCAATTCAACGCTAAAATTTTTACGTAAAACCCCCTGGGCTCGTGAAAAAGTTGAAGCACTTTATGTTAAAAATTTACACAAAGTACACAAACCTGAATCTTAAATAAAGAATGGCGATTAATAGCGTAACTTGTTCATGTCCAATACAAAGTCAGTGCTTAGCTTATAGCGCAATAAACTAATCACTGACTCGAAAATCTGTCACACTGACGTCATATTTATCATTTTTGGAGTCAAGTATGAAACCCATTAACCACTATATATTAACTTGGCAGTGCCCTGATACTTCAGGCGTCTTGGCTAAGGTTTCTCAAAGCCTTTTTCAACATGGTGCTTTTATCACTGAAACTTCACAGTACAGTGATCCGTATACAGCCATCTTTTTTTCTCGCATTGCGTTTGATGACAGAAACTTAACGGTTTCAATAGATCAGTTTCGCCGAGCAATAGCTGAACTAGCTGAACCTCTTTCTATGAACTTTGAGTTAAGAGAACGTGATAACTTTCCTAATGTTGTTATAGCTGTATCTAAAGATGAACATTGCTTAGTTTCCTTATTAACCAAAGCAAAAGCGGGTGTATTACCTGTTAATATTGTTGCTGTAATTTCAAACCATCAAGACTGTGAAGCATTGGTTGATTGGCATAAAATTCCTTTTCATTATCTGCCTGTTTCAGCATCAACTAAGGAACAACAAGAAGATCAATTTCTTGCGTTATTGTCTGAATATAAAACTGATTTATTAGTACTTGCCCGTTACATGCAAATTTTATCAGATAACTTTTGTCAACAATGGCAAGGGAGAGCGATTAATATTCATCATTCATTTTTACCCAGTTTTAAGGGCGCAAGACCTTATCATCAAGCGCATCAGCGCGGTGTTAAAATTATTGGGGCAACAGCACATTACATCACGAGTGATCTAGATGAAGGCCCTATTATTGTTCAAGAGGTAAAAGCCATTAATCATAGTTTTACGATTGAAAAGATGGTGCATAGTGGTCACGACATCGAAGCAACCGCACTGTCTCATGCCGTTAAAATGCACGCCGAGCAACGTGTCTGTTTGAACCAAGGAAAAACAGTTATTTTGCTTTAGCCGCTATCTTCATAATACAGCGATAGAAGTAAGATAAGAAAACGCTAATAACTTTATAAAACTTGGCCAGTAAAGCGCGACCTCACTCTGTGCTTTACTGTTTTTATCGTGTATTTCTGCTACATTAAAGCATATTTTTTGCTTAAATTAGTTGCCTCTCTCTATGATCCAATACAAAATTTCTCCTGATAATGTAAATAGCCACTTATTTTCTGTTGAACTTTCCTTTGCTACTCAAGTAGGTAAAATCTACCATTTATCATTACCCGCTTGGTTACCTGGTAGTTATATGATCCGTGACTTTGCCAAAAATATTATTGAAATTTATGCGCATAATGGTGTTCAAGAAAGAGATGAAGAAAGAGAGAAGGTCTTACTGAATAAAACCGACAAACAAACTTGGCAGTTTGTCGCTACCGATACTTTTACTGTCATTAAATATCAAATATTTGCTTTCGACTTATCAGTACGCACGGCGTATTTAGACAGTGAACGTGGTTTTTTTAATGGCAGTTCGACTTTCTTACAAGTACAAGAATTACCCAACGAAAAGTGTTCGTTGTCTATTGTACTCCCCGAATCAATCATAAAAACATCACCCGATAAATTTACTCATTGGCGAGTTGCGTCAGGTTTAACCCGAGCCAAAGGCACTGAAAAATATCAATTTGGTGATTATATCGCTAACGATTATCAAGAGCTTATCGACTGCCCCGTTGCCATTGGTAATTTTGATGCTTTCGAGTTTACCGTTGAAGGGGTTATTCATCATTTAGTTTTTACCAGCCAACATTTTGGTGACAGAGAACGCTTAAAGGCTGATATTGCCAAGCTTTGCCAACACCATATAAACTTATTTGGTGAAGCGCCATTCAAAGAATATTGGTTTATCACTCATTTATTGGGTAGCGGTTTTGGCGGACTCGAACATAAAAATTCCACAATTTTACAAGCCAGTCGTTTTGATTTACCGAATCCGAATAAACCTGATGAAACCAGTGAGAATTATCAAACATTCTTAAGCTTATGTTCACATGAATATTTTCACGCTTGGAATGTGTGCCGCATAAAGCCAAAAGAATTTCACCCTTATAATTTACAACAAGAGGTTCACACTCGACAATTGTGGGCGTATGAAGGGATCACCTCTTATTATGATGATTTTTCATTATTTCGTACGGGATTAATAACGTTTGAAGACTATTTAAAGCAATTATCTAAGACGGCCACACGGGTTTATCGTGGTCAAGGGGAATTAAAGCAAAGTGTTACGGATTCTAGCTTCGATACCTGGACCAAATTTTATCAACAAGGGCCTGATGCCGTTAATAATATTGTCAGTTATTACACAAAAGGCGCTTTAATTGCGCTTTGGTTAGATTTAACCATTCGTGAGAAATCAGCAGGAGTCTACAGTTTAGATACGTTAATGCGTGAATTATGGATACATTTTGGTAGAACCAGTATGGGTACCAGCGAAGAAGATTTTATAAATATTGCGAACATACTTTGTAACGACGATATCACTGAATCTTTTTTAGCCTTACTCAATAATGCTCAACGCGTAGATTTAGCGCCATTACTGAGTCAGGTAGGTATTGCCTTTTCCCCACAAAAGTTCAAACAACTTAATAGTCTAGACACCACAGATAATGATGCATATTCACCTTATATTGGCGCTCAATATAAGGCACTACCGTTAGGGGTAAAAGTGACTCAAGTTATCGAAAATTCTCCAGCGGCTCAGGCAGGGCTAGCCGTTAATGATATTTTGATCGCCGTCAATGATATTCAAGTTAGCGAAAAATCATTACAACAACTCGCTGAGCATTTGCCAGAAAACACGCAAGTAACCTGTCACTTCTTCCGAGATGATCAATTAATTACCCGTAAAATTATTTTTATTGATTCACCATTAGCTGCTATTGGCATTACAGAAGTGAATAGTACGCTCAGCAAAAAATGGCGTTGTAAAAGTTAGCTGTAAATTTTTTGACACGAAAGATCTAAAAGTGATCTTCAGTAAATAACACGCAAACTAGTAACAAAAGTTACTTTGTGGGAATATTGCGCCATATCGTTAATATTAAAAAATAGGTACAGTATTATGATTCAAATCAAAAGATTCCATCACGTAGCTTATCGCTGTATAAACGCTAAACAGACTGTTGACTGGTACAAGAAACATTTAAATATGGAACTTACTGTTGCCATTGCTGAAAACGAAGTTCCGTCAACGAAAGCGCCAGACCCTTACATGCATATATTTCTTGATGCTGGCATGGGTAATGTACTGGCTTTTTTTGAAATTCCTAACTCACCTGATATGGGCCGTGACGAGAACACCCCTAAATGGGTACAACATATTGCTTTAGAAGTTGAAAATTTTGATGCACTTGTTGCAGCAAGAGATGATTTAGCTGAAAAAGGCCTTGATGTTTTAGGACCAGTCAATCACGGTGTATTTAAATCAATTTACTTCTTTGATCCAAATGGTCACCGCTTAGAGTTAGCTGCGAATACAGGAACGATTGAACAAATGGCTGAACTTAAAAGCGTTGCGCCTTTGATGATCGCTGAATGGGATGAAACCAAAGTTGCACCAAAACACGCTGCTTGGTTACACGAAATAGAGTAGGACACTGCATCAATAACGCAAACGAACTCAGCAAAATATATTGTTTTCTGCTGAGTTTATTATCCTCTAAAATATTTAAAGCCTAATCGCCGTAAATGAATAAAAATGCCTTCAGATTCATTATTTTCCTCCGTGAATAAGTAAAATCACGTTTTTACGAATAATTTCGTATATAAAACCATCAATTTATTGTAGTATATAAGCGATGTTTTACGTAAGACATTCGCCATAAAAAATAAATAAAATCACTATTCATTAACTTAAAAATAAACAAATAACCTTTAATAACAACAGTTAAGATAGAACAATTGATAAAATGTAAATAAATATGTATTTATAACTTGCGACTTTTATAAACTAAGGCATACTGTTTCCAAGCTATTTTTTAGCTAAACAACAATATGGATTGTATTGCACGGAAAGCATTTAAACATTCTCTTAGAAGCGTGTTATTTTAAAAGAATATGGATGATTAAGTTATTATCAGGATGATTTTTTATATTTAGGTCTTTAGACCAATACGGACAAACATATAAAGTGTCAGGATGACCAATAAAAAAATTAAGTATTTAACGCAACATAAACAATAATAATACGTTAAGACTTAAAAGGAAGTGCTAATAGGTTAGGATAACCACTTAAATTATTACGAAGGCGATGACTTGTTCATCGTTTTTTTATGCCTGAAAATTAATCATGAACCCCTATCGCTGTTTCCCGCAATATAACGTAAAATACACCCATTGAATTTATTAACGATATTATTTTATGTCTCGTAACAAGAAATCTAGAAAACAAGGCGCTGGCTCAATTGGTGCAGTAAAAGTAAAAGATGATAAGAAAAAGGTCTTGGTACCGGTTGATAGAAAACCGAAGAAAAAAACAGGTAAACAAGCGGGAAACCGTCAAAAAGAAGCCTTTGACTCTGGTTTGGAATCGCAAATACAAGCTGAAAATAAAGATCCTCGCATTGGTAGTAAAAAACTCATTGATCTTGGTGGACCTGTAACAGCGGCTCCACAACCGTTTAAAGCAAAAGTCAAAAATAAAGTGAAAGTTGATAACTCTCCTATCGCTGCTATCCGTGTTATAGAAGCTGATACCTCTTTAGAACAAGAGCTTTCTGCTATTGAAGAAGATAGCCGTTTACAGCATATTCTTGATCAACAAGAAGACGATATAGCGCTCAGCAACGAAGATGTTGATTACTATAATGAAAAAATGGAACGTCATCAGCAATTGCGCGAAATGCTCGGTTTAGATGATGAAGATGAAGACGAGCCAGCTGAAAGTGTTGAAAAAACTAAATCTGGTGAAGATCTTTGGGACAAGTTTGATAATAGCGACTTGTCTGAATTCGAGTAAGGTATCCTCATGTTCTCTAACCCTTGGATTTATGCAATTGTTGGCGCTGTAATCATTATTGCTGCGCTTGCATTCTATGCTGTGAAGTTATTATCTCAACTTAAACAGCAAGCGGCTAAAAAAGAGCGTGTTGAACAAGAAAAAAAAATTGCTCTCGCAAAGCACGACACTAAGATACTCAAGAGTGTCGTTATAATCGCTCATGCAATGAAAGAAGAGCAATGTGATATTGCTGAGGGCTGTTGGCGTTTAAGTGTATTGCTAGATTCTTTAAAGCTTAGCGAAAGTTTGTCGGAAGAATTTCCAGCGGTCTTTCAGCTTTATAATGAGATTAAACATATGCCTATTCTTGAAGAAAGAAAAAAACTCGCCAAAAATGAGCGTATGAAACTTGATTTACAGCGGATGAAAGCTGAGAGCAATTTATCAGCGAAGATATTAATTGATGTAACGTCTATTCATCAATATGCTCAAGAACGTGTCAGCGCACTAGCAAACTAACTTTATTGCTATTTAATATAATAGCTCCTCTTTGTTGCGTTCGATCAATATCCATAATATTTGCATTGTTATACTGCGACTTAGAATATAAGTAATCGCTAATTCGGTAACAAACAATGCAAGTAAATCAATTTTTCGATCCTCTATTACTGTCAAAATATAATACGAGTGGCCCTAGATACACGTCTTATCCCACAGCATTAGAATTTCATGATGCGTTTTCTGAACAAGACTTCATTGAAGCAGTAAAAGATTCCCCAAATCGTGAATTGTCTTTGTATGTTCATATTCCCTTTTGCCATAGCCTTTGCTATTACTGCGGTTGTAATAAAGTCGTCACCCGACAACGTGACAAAGCAGATACCTACTTATATTTTTTAGCCAAAGAAATTAGTGCTCGGGGTGAATTTTTTGCCGATTACACGGTTAAGCAACTGCATTGGGGCGGAGGGACACCTAGTTTCTTAACCCGTACCCAAATCACAAAATTAGTCGCCTTGTTAAAAGAAAATTTCACTTTTGCTGAGCATGTAGAAATGAGTATTGAAATTGATCCACGAGAAATTGAAATGCATCTTGCCGAACACTTATTTGATTTAGGATTTAACCGCTTAAGCATCGGCGTACAAGACATCGACAAAAAAGTGCAAGAAACCATTAATCGTGTGCAATCAACAGCGTTTATTAGCGACTTTATTGTTCATGCTAAACAAGTGGGCTTCAATTCAATTAATATCGACCTAATCTATGGATTACCGCATCAAACAATAGAAACGTTTACTAAAACACTTAATAAAGCCCATGAAATGGAGGTTGACCGTATATCATTATTTAGCTACGCCCATTTACCCCATCGTTTTGCTGCCCAACGTAAATTACGTGACAAATGGTTACCCAATGCTCAAGAGAAGTTTGCCTTAATGAAACTTGCTATAGAAAAGCTTTGTGCATTTGGTTATGACTTCATAGGTATGGATCACTTTGCAAAGCCAAACGATGAACTCTCTATTGCTCAGCAAGATGGCACCTTACATCGGAATTTCCAAGGTTACACGACAAAAGGCGGTTGTGATTTATTAGGCTTAGGTGTTTCCTCTATAAGTAATATAGGTGATTCATTCAGTCAGAATGTCAACGAATTACCCGCCTATTATAAGGCGATCGACTCTAAGAAAAATGCACAAGTAAAAGGTGTTAGTTTAACGACAGATGACGTCATTCGTGGTGAAGTTATTCGAGAATTAATGTGTAACTTATATATTGATAAAAAAACAATTAATGATAAATATAACATTGATTTTGCCGAATATTTTGTTGAAGACTTGGCGCTACTCAATACTTTTATTGAAGATGGTTTAGTTGAGAATACAGATAACTTTATTCGAGTGGATCAAAAAGCACGTTTGTTAATTCGTATTATTTGCATGAGCTTTGATGCGTATATAAAAAAACACCTAAACCAACGACGTTTCTCAAGCGTTATTTAATCATAAACCCTCACCTTTAACACCCTCAAAACGTGCGTGTTAAAGGTAAAGTTGTTTGAGAATAAAAAGGTTCAATCTATTAGACCTAAACTGAAGTTGTGTTCACCACTAGAAAATATGAGTTCTGTTCCTCTTTTAGTGACAACTGCCTTCGCTAAATCAGCCCACTGATAATAAATATTGCGATGCACTTTTGCGAGTAAGTTACGCCGTACCAATACATATAACTCACCATTAGCATTAATGCTGAGCGGATGCGTTTCATCAAGTACAAATTCGTCATCTACATTGGTACTCACTGTCATTATTGATTTTTTTTCATCTAACCATGTCCACTGTGTTAAAACAAAAGGCGCATCATCAACGGTTATTTTAACTTTCTCAACCGGAGTAACTAAAAAATACTCGTCACGGTCAACGTCTACTTCTCGTAATATAACAGAAGCAAATAGCTTAACGAGTGAGAGTCGTTTAAAAACTGTACCACCAGAAAACCAGTCTCCATTACTCTTGACCTGTAGATCAATTTCCCCACAATAGGGAGGGTGCCAAGATTCTATCGGTGGTAATTTTTTTACCTTGCCTTCAGTTAACTTATTGATGTTATTTAACTGCGCAGAAATTTTTTCGAGTGACATAAGGTCCGCCAAATATTCAGTTGGATAGTACTTATAATATATTAATTCAAGTACTGTAGGAGAAGATATGAGTAAAAGAACGTTAACTATCAACTGAATTATGAGACATAAATATAGTTAAAACAAAAAGTGGCGTATAAAAGCTAAAAATTAAAAATTGTGCTTGTCAACCTACGCATAAATACAATATACTCTTCGCGCCTTATCACTGGGCGTTTTAAATAATATCAGTGGTGGCTATAGCTCAGTTGGTAGAGCCCCGGATTGTGATTCCGGTTGTCGAGGGTTCAAGTCCCTTTAGCCACCCCATCTTTATCTCTCCAAAAGTTACAATGTAAAACGTCAAAAGAATATTCGGTGATTAGCGCAGCTTGGTAGCGCACTTGGTTTGGGTCCAAGGGGTCGCAAGTTCGAATCTTGCATCACCGACCACTTTTGATTTAAATACCCCCCTAAAAATTCAGATTAGATTTTCACTTCATAAACTGCTCCTGTGCATATTCTGTGAGTATTTGAAGCTAATTAGGTCTAATTATTTACACGACTATCCAACTTCTAGCTCATATCCTCAACTTTGACCGAAACTGATTTGCTTTGCCTGTTTAGGGAATTTACTGTCTATTTCCTGCACTTTTATTTCAAAAAAATGATATATGTCATGTAATTATAAAAGGCAAAAGTGTATGCTTAAATAAGTACTATGTCAGTATTGGCGATGATTATATCGATACTTTAGTGAATGACAAAAATTAAGGACGATTTATGACTGATGGTTAAAAGTGGGTAAAGTTTGATGTCCACAACCATACCATAGCTTCTGATGACTATCAGGACAATGCTGTTAGATAGAGTATGGTTATTATCATATTATCGAACATCCGGGATATGTTGGATATATGGTTTAAAAATTTTGATTCGTGCCACAAGAGGATTAAATTATCTCAAAAAGTCAAAAAATTACCGAACAACACCAATTAATATTAAATTCAGAACTATTAGACGTTGAAAAAAGAGCTCAAGTATTTTTGGGCTGGTTACTTTCTGGAACAATTATTGTCTTAAATATTCCTGCACATATTTCTCGTGTTGGTGACATGTCTGATTTTCTATTTTTTGTGCTTGTTATAAGTGCCCTTATGGTGATGTGGTTTTCAGGATCGGCTCTCATCATCTCTAGAGGCATTTACCACAGTAGTTATAAATATATTAATTTAATGATACAAGTTTCAATGGTGACCGGACTTATGATGGCCAGCTATAAGTTGGTTGGTGTTGAGTTTGCTTTAACATCAATTCCTCCCATGTTATATCTATTGATAATTGGTTTATGCAGCATGACTTTAAATCCTAAATTATCAGTATTGACTGGATTTTTAGCCGCGATTCAATTTGTAGGTGCATATGGATTATGGCTCGCTGACGATGCTAAGCTTGTGATAACTGAGATTAATAGTATTAGCTGGACCGATGTTATCCTCAAAGCTGTCATCTTTATTTTGATGGGGTATACCGCCACGATAATTGCTATGCGATCACGTGGTTTGTTGGTGCGAGTTGTAAGGCAGGTAAGCTATAAAGAACAACTCAGTCACTTAAAGATGGAAATGAGTGTTGCATCAGAGATTCAAAATAAATTGATACCTGAATCAAATCAAACCACTAAATTTTTTGATGTTGAAATGTATTACAAACCTGCTCTTCAAGTGGGTGGTGATTATTATGATGTTTTCAACAGGGAAGATGGTAATTTAATCGTGGTGATTGCTGATGTTTCAGGAAAGGGGTATCCAGCCGCTCTAATGATGTCTAATATCCAAGCCATTTTTCAAACGTTAGTGCGTCAAGATAGTAGTTTAGAAGAGCTAGTAAAACAGTTGAACCGTTCTATATGTAACACGAGTGTTCAAGGAAAATTTGTATCCTTAGTCGTTATGGAGCTTGACCACAAAGGTCATGAAATACGTTATATTAATTGTGGCCACAACCCTCCGATTGTCAAACAAGGTAATAATATCTTAGAACTTGATGTTGCAACACCAGTATTAGGTGTGTTGGTCGATTACGAACCAATGAAAGAAACGATTACTTTTAACCAAAATGACGTTTTATTTGCTTATACCGATGGGTTATCAGAACTATTTGACCCAACAGGAAAGCAATTAGGAACGGATCCCATCAAAACTCTACTCAACCAAAGTCGAATGGAAAGCACTGAAGTCTTAATAAAGAAAACACTCAATATTTTGACTGTTCACATGCAAGATGAGGAAGCCCATGATGATATAAGTTTTCTTTGTATTAAGCATAAATGAAGGATACCTATTTCTAAACACTTATGAATTTTGATCATCTACAGTGAAAGATAATAAGGTTTATATTTTACATGTTATGCGACAAGAAAGAGATTTAAAAAGCTTCATACTTACCTTGTAAATTTTCATTGTTCTGTGATTATTTTGTGGGTTTGCGAAGCTAATAAATTACGTTTACATCCAAGCGATGACATGAGCAACATCCGTAAAGTCTAGTTTGATACGTGTTAATAGAAGTGAATCCTGTATCTACCGCCAGATTTTTATTTCAGTTGTCGAGGGTTCAAGTCCCTTTAGCCACCCCATTCTTCGCCTTTAAAATCAAAACCTCTGAGCAATTACCGACTATAGTTAGTACTTGCTGATGCATGTTACTGTCATATTATGTGAACGTCTCTGTGGAATTAACAAGCTAATTGGGGCTCATGACTTACACGACTACTCAACTGCTCACTTATATCATTAACATCAACTGCAATTGATGAACTTTGCCTGATTAGCGAATTTACTATCGAGTGCCTGTGCTGTTTTATGAAAAATAAAAGACAGTAAAAATAACAAGATTAAATATAGAGAGTACTTTTATTTTACATGTGCTTGACTATAAACCATAACCTGTCAATTATAACGAAATCAGTTATTGGAGTTCTTTTTCCTTAATGAGCCGCTGCAAAAGCCCGCTCAGTCTGTTTTTTTGTACTTGCAATCGCTTTTCTTTTACAACGATGCATTTCTGATAGATTAGAAGGATTAAATGGGTACATTTCTGAGAGTTTTTTGCATGATTCTTTTGCGAGGTTATGAATACGTTGATTAAGTTCGATTACATCTGTGTGCTTGGTAAGGTCAAGATCGTCAATATTCACAAATCGCTTGAGTTCTATTATTTCAGTCTTGAGCCCAGGGTGTGCAACATTTGATCTCTTAATTTCAATTCCCTTATAAGGTGCCCGGATAATTATTTTTTCAGTGACTTCTTTTGCAACAGCCAAATTGGCTCCACATAAAACCGCAGTAACGGCGAGTGCACGGTAAATAGTGAAGTTTGATAGAATAGTGTCTTTCATGTTGCTCTCCAAATATCTGATCGTTAACTTCACGGGTGTGAAGTTAACGGTAGCGAAAAATCTCCGCCGTGTGTATTTTTACTCCATAGAAAAATACTGTCATTGATGTAGATCAGTACAATGACACGTTTGTAGATATCAATATTTGGAATAACATCTTTGCAGTTAAGTCAGTTATTTATTCAAATAACTCTAACACCTGAAGTTGTTTTTATGACATTTTCTCTTTAAGGCTTTGAATATAATAATGTCCCTTTAATCCAAGCCACCTACTGATTATTATTGTTAGTTTTCTGGTCATTGTTGTAGCTAAGGTTTTGCTTATTTTAAGCTATAAACCTTTACAGTTTCATTAGGCCATATATGATTCACGAGTATTGTTTGTTGGGGCACAGACAAGAAGCCCCTTAGGGCTATATTTGGCTTCAAATAAACCGGTTAGAATCGCTTGGGCCATATTCCACCAACGATAAAGCCTATTTTGGTATTGTTAACGCTCACCCTTTATCTCCTAACTTGCCCATCACCATTCACTAAATACTTTTCAGTCGTGAGTGATTCTATGCCCATTGGGCCGTATGCATGTAATTTTGTTGTAGCGATACCTATTTCTGCACCAAGTCCTAACTGCGAACCATCTGAAAATCGAGAAGAGGCATTGACCATCACCACAGACGCATCAACCAATTGTTGGAATTTCCTTGCTTCTTCAATATCTTCAGTACATATCACTTCAGTGTGATTACTACCAAATTGATCGATGTGATCAACAGCTTGGCTAAAGTCATCTACAACCCGAATAGCTATTTCTAGGCTCAAGTATTCTTGCCCAAATTCTTCTAACGCTAATCGTTTACTGCTTTCAAAGTAAGGAACACTATCGGAGCAACCATTAACCCGAACGCCTTGTACTTTAAAGTGTGCGGCCACTCTAGGTAAAAACACTTCGGCGACATCTTTATGAACAAGCAAACCTTCTAGTGCATTACATACCCCCGTTCGCTGTGTTTTACCATTTAAGAGTAATTCCAGTGCTTTATTAACATCTGCAGTTTTATCAACAAAGAGGTGACAAACACCTTTATAGTGTTGAATTACGGGTATTTGGCTATTTTCACTGACAAAGTTTATTAAGCCTTCTCCCCCTCTAGGGATCACTAAGTTAATGTATGCTTTTTGTGTAAGTAATTGCTTCATTAGATTTCTATCTGGATCTGCAATAATAGTAATAATTTCTTTTGGTAACTGGTGATTTTCTAATACTGCTTGTAATACTTTACCAATAGCTAAACTGCTATTTAAGGCTTCTTTTCCACCTCTTAATATCACCGCATTTCCTGATTTAATACATAAACCAGCGGCATCGGCTGTAACGTTAGGACGCGCTTCAAAGATCATGCAAATAACGCCTAAAGGTATACGCATTTTACTTATTTTAAGACCATTAGGCATAACGTCTTTAGGTTTAATTGTGCCGACAACATCAGGTAGTTGAGCAACGGTTTCTAAACCGATAGCCATATCTTCTATTCGCTCATTGTTTAATTTCAAACGATCGATCATAGAATCGCTTAAACCGTTTATTTCTGCAAAATGAATATCAATAGCATTCGCTTTAAAAATTTGTGTTTTGTGATCACGCAATGCTTCAGCCATGTCATTAAGTAATTTCGATTTAGTTTCAGCTGTTTGAATGGCCATTGTCTTTGCTGCTTGCGCAGCGTTACGAGCGATATTTGTTATTAAATTCATGAGGACTCCATTAATGCAATATACTGTTTTGAGATAATGGGTGCTTGCGTTTTATCTAGTTGTTCAGAAAAATCTTGGTTGTCGCTATCGGCGACAAAGTTAAGTAAACAGCTACTGTAATTAGTTTTAACTTTGGCCAATTTATCACCATTGTGTTTTCTTAACAGCACAGTGTCTCCTGAAGAAAAATCACCATTGACGCTAATTAAATCGTCTGCGACTAATAAATCAGCTTTTTCATTGGGTGAAATCTCATATTGATCACTGACAATAAGCTCACCTTGAGCACGTGTTGTATGACGCATCCAATGCACACCATCAAGCATCGGAGCTTTATATGGCAAAAAGTGCGTTCCAGGATTTCTGCCATTGAGCAGAGTTTGAAAGCTTTGCTCTTTAAAGCCATTCACAATATAAGTATCGATACCATGAGATACTGCTTTTTCTGCTGCTTGAATTTTAGTTTTCATGCCACCCGTACCAACGTCACTAGTTGCTCCACCTGCCATTGCATAAATCTCATCATTGATTTGATAAACATCAGCTACTAATTTAGCCTCTTTGTTTATGTGTGGATTTTCCTCAAATAACCCGTCGATATCAGAACAAATAATTAAGGCGTCTGCATTTGACGCTGTTGCAACCATTGCAGATAGATTGTCGTTGTCACCCACTTTTAGCTTGTCTGTTGTGACCGCATCATTTTCGTTAACAATAGGTAAAATATCATTATCTAAAAGGGTTTCAATAGTATCTCTGATACTTTCATAGCGCACTCTGTTACGTAAATCACCATGTGTTAACAACAACTGTGCGGATGAGAAGTCAAATAACTCATCCCAGGTTGCCATCATTTCTGACTGCCCTGCTGCTGCCATGGCTTTTTTGATGACAATATTTTCCTCGTCACTGTTCACCTTATTACGGTTAAATAAATGAGCACCTGCGGCTATCGATCCTGAAGAAACCAAAACGACTTGTATGCCTGACAACCGACATTGTGTGATAAAATTTGCAATACTGCGTAAATATTTGCTACTACAGCCTGCCTGTGAAGGTGCGATCAAAGCGCTGCCAACTTTAATGACTATTCTCTGCCAATGTTTTAAATTCACTATAATTCCTTAGATTGTATTCTTTTATTTAATCTGATGGGTAAAACTCACATGTGCGACATAAAGCTAATCCACATGTTAGTAATCATCGATAAGATGTTGAATTAAATGCTTACCATGTTGGTAACTTAATGGTTAAGTTCACCCACAGAAAAATAAAATAACTCGCCAATACGCTTAGTTAGTTAATTGCCAACATGCAAAATAAACGAGATTGACAGCGAGTAACTGATGAATAAATAAAGGCACGGCTAATCATTTGAAAACGAATTATCCATAACAACTTTATGTTAAACGTTGATGAGTTATCTCATTAAAAATAGGGATGTGCTTAAAAATTTAGGTGGGATAAAGCAGCTAACGATACTGGCTTAAAAATATGGAGGTAAAGGTGCCCGCAAAGGTATGACTGCTTATTGATTTTTCATCAATGATTTGGATAGTTTTCTCCCTTCTTTTCGAAAATAGAATATAATGGTTAGTACACTAAAGATATCTATACTAACTATATTTATGACAAAGATCAACTTTAGCTTAATAAATGATATATGAGAAATGACAATATAACACTGATAAAAGTGACTGTTCTATAGAATTAGCGCGTTATTTAACTATTTTTCTCAGGAGTTATCTCTAAAAAATAGCCGCTATAAATTAAACGCAATTCACGATTTCAATCTACAATTAAAATTTATTTCAATACGTAAAATAATGAAAAAAAAGAATAAAATACAGTTAAGACTCTTTAAAACAGTTAATAGTATTAAAAGGAAGGTCGCAAACTTAATCAAAGAAATGTTAACGAAAAGATTTTAATGACTTTTTATTAAGGTCTGTCACCAGTCTGAGTATTTCATCAAACAGTTTTAAGTGATATGACCGTCGACGTGTCAATCTATGTCTAACAAACGTTGGTATAACTAGGTAATAAAAAATTTTAATAGCATATTGAAGATAACCTAACAAAAAACATTAGTATACTAATTAATAAGCGCTACTGTTAGTCGTTCCGCAGTGGAGCATATAACATATTTATATACTCTATGGATGTCTAGTGTGGAGAGTCTTATTTTTCGTGAAATCATCAAACACTGAACTACCTTGATTAATATTTATCTGATCTTAATCAGGTCCCCAAAATTACACCAGTCTTATAATTTACATGATAACTTCAAATTTAATACGTAAAGGTCTGTTATGAAAAATTCAAATCATTTGGGTTCATTTATCTTATTAGCTATAGCCTTTATACCAATCAGTACATATTCTTGGGAAATAGCTAATCGACGTCCAATTCCATTTTTCCTCTATGATAAAGACGGCGATAACCTCATCAGTAAGAAAGAGTTTAGTGAAACACGCTCAGAACGCTGGCCAAAAAAAGAGACATCGATGCTCAACGAAATCAATACTTCTTCATTTATAGTATTTGATAAAAATAATGATGGGCAATTGACCCAACGTGAACTTGCCTCAGGACAACAAATACAAAAAAACAAACGCTTTAACCTACTGGTTGGGCAAGACAGAGGAATGAACCAAGAAATGAGAATGAGAAAAAACAAGCCATTATTCTCTGAGTTTGACTTAAATAACGATGGTAAAATTATTGAACAGGAATTCAGCGAAGCTCACAACAAAAGAATGACGAAAAGATCTCGTCAAGGCTATCCAATGAAAAACCGCGAAAATGCCCCGTTATTCACTGATATTGATGTAAATAATGATGGCACAATTAGCCCCGAAGAATTTTTAGCACACTAATTCCAACGGAGAAATAAAAATTAATTGAGAGCTGTCTTGTCTGTGTATTTATAACAAATGCGATAACAACGTCTTAAGCACTAAAAATTCTCAAGTGACAAAGTCTTTTTTTATTCCCATGGTGATGAACCTTTCGTTCAATAGTTATTATTTTTGATCATGAATTTTTGGAGAAAATAACCCTTTCAGTAATTCCATAGGCAAAGGAAATAATATTGTAGAATTTTTTTCTCCTGCAATTTCAGTCAGGGTTTGTAAATAACGTAGCATTATTGCATTAGGCTCTGTGCTCAATTTATTCGCTGCTTCACTCAATTTTTCGGCTGCTTCCATTTCCCCCATGGCATGAATAACTTTGGCGCGACGGGTTCTTTCAGCTTCTGCTTGTTTCGCTATCGCTCTGATCATGGTTTCATTAAGATCGATATGCTTTATTTCGACATTAGATACTTTTATCCCCCAAGCGTCTGTTCTTGCGTCTAATATTTCTTGAATATCAATATTAAGCATTTCTCTACTCGACAACATTTCATCTAATTCGTGCTGACCTAATACCGAACGTAAGGTAGTTTGCGCTAATTGTGATGTAGCTTGTAAGTAGTTTTCGACATTTATTATCGCTTTTTGTGCGTCAATAACCCGGAAATAAATGACTGCATTGACTCGAACGGATACGTTATCGCGACTGATGACATCTTGGCTGGGTACATCCATTACTACAGTACGTAAATCTACACGAACCATTTGTTGAATAAAGGGAATAATAATGACTAAACCAGGCCCCTTAACTTTGTCAAAACGGCCAAGAAAAAAGACAACACCACGTTCATATTCTCGTAATATTCGAAATGCACTGAACAATAATGCTATGAATAGAGCAATAACCACTGCAGTGAATATTTGTTGGCTATTAAATAGAGCGCCCATGTTTGTTCTCCTTATTTATATTAGGTATGGTCGTTAATATTAAGCCGTCAATGGCTTCAATTTTAACAGTTTGGTTTTGTTCAACGGGATGCTTGAATTTTGCAGCCCAACGTTCACCATTAATGATGACAAAACCTTTATCTTTAAAGTCTCCTTCGGCAAAAGCGATGGCACCAATCAATTCTTCTTGTCCGCTAACTATTTTGTTCTTTCTTTTTCGCCACAATAATCCCAAAGAAAGAACAAAAAAGAGTACCGAGACAAAAGCAAAAGCAGCGATTAACGGTAGTGATATTTGATACTGAGGTTGCTCGGTATCAAATAAAAAAATGGACCCAATCACAAAAGCAATAGTCCCCCCGATACCAAACACACCAAAACTCGGCACAATAGATTCAATGATGAGCAAACTTATTCCTACCAGTAGCAATTCAAAGCCTGCATAATTTAAAGGTAAAAGCTGAAATGCATATAAAGCAATAAAAATTGAAATGGCCCCAGTAACACCTGCTACACCTATGCCTGGGCTATAAAACTCTAAAAGTAAGCCATAGATCCCAATTAACATCAAAATATAGGCGATATTTGGATCGGTAATGGTTGCTATAAAGTCATTCCGCCAATTAGGTGAGATTGTTTTTAGTTCGGTATTTTCTGCCGTTACTCCAGTAAAATGATGTTCTGAATTTTTGTCTTTTATAATCGAGGCAAATAACGCGTCAGCTGTTGGTGTAATAAAATTTATAACATTGTCATCAAAGGCCTCTTCCGCAGTAAGTGTGGCTGCTTCAGATACCGCTAATTCAGCCCATTGTTCATTTCTCTTACGTAACTGTGCTAACGAACGAATGTAAGCAATGGCATCATTCAATACTTTT
>Ga0115005_10000287_pt1 | contig 38580 bp, 23 predicted proteins | sample ArcOceMetagenome_FD_87163 | JGI IMG/M metagenome (GOLD analysis project Ga0115005, IMG submission 87163) | Marine eukaryotic phytoplankton communities from Arctic Ocean - Arctic Ocean - Greenland ARC118M Metagenome | ecosystem: Environmental > Aquatic > Marine > Oceanic | place: Arctic Ocean... | reverse complement strand
ATCACCATCTTGTTGTCTGATAATTTCAAAATTCTTCGTATCTATTTCACTAGAAGTTGCCAATTCCAATTCCACTTCTTGTTCCTCATTTAGGAAAGCATCAAAGTATTTTAATTCAATCGGAAGAGGTGCAGTACTACCCAAATAACAAGTAGGGTCTACCACTTGAGCTGGACTAATTATGTTTAAAATTAAAGGAAATGGATCCAATTGAGTCGGAGTTAAAATTATTGTTTATCAAAAAAAAAGAGCATACTTATTCTTTTATTGGGAAGGAGTCTCTCAATTTTAATAACCAAGGTTATCATTGGAAAATAAAAAAAGAACGGAATACTAATAACATTAGTATTCCGTCTTCCATCTACTTAAGAATTTGATGTAGTATTCGTAATCCTTATTCATTTAAATAAATAAGGTCTTAAAATTTCATCAATTTAAAATATCCAATCGAGCCATTTACATTTCTAACTTTCAGGAAATAGGAACCTGCTGGCATTTGATTATTAATATCTAAATTGATTCGGTGATGCCCTTTTTGTACTTCTATTTTTTTAGAATAAATTTCAATTCCAGAAACAGCCCACATCGTCAATTCTAATTCTTGAGAGGTTTCTATTTCTGCCTCCAAAAATAAATCATCAGCAAATGGGTTTGGTATAATTTCTATTCGAGAAACTCCTTGTGACAAGTCTGCTATTCCGTTAACTATATCTGATTCAATGATAAATACTACTTGAGAAATACATCCATTTGCATCTTGAACGTACCCTATATATTCTCCTCCTTCCAAAAGAATAAACATATTTCCAGATTGGAAATTCGCTCCATCAGTTGAATATAAATAAGAGCCAACTCCTCCATCTCCTGCAAAAGTTACCGTTCCATCTGAACCAGCAGTTCCTAAACCGGTATCGCTTGATATTGAAATAATTGTTATCAGTAATTCTGCAGGTTCTTCTATTTCTATTTCTTGAACAGCAGTACAACCATTCGAATCTATTACCTCTACATTATAAACTCCTGCTGGAAGATTTTCAAAAATTCCAGTATTATTAGTTTCACTATTCAAGGTATAGCTGAACGCTCCATTACCTCCTGATGCATCCAACATCGCTTCGCCAGTTGATCCGCCAAAACAATCAACTGGAACAATTCCTACAAGACCTAAATCGATTGCAAGAGGCTCCAATATTTCAAAAGAAATAGTTGCTGAACAATTGTTTGCATCTGAAACTACAACTTCATAAACACCTGCCTCCAAATTTTCGAAAGAACCTGTGGTATTAGTTTCACTACCTAAAGTAAATTGGATCGTTCCAATTCCTCCATTAGCCATAAAGTTAGCAGTACCATTATTTTCTCCAAAACAAATCACATCGATTACATTTAAAATGGAAGATTGTATTTCTGCTGTTTCTTCTACTTCAACTTGAGTGGAAATTGCGCAATCATTTTCATCGTTAACAACTACCTCATAAGTACCTTGAGTTTGAATTTCAAATTGGCCAGTTGAGTTAGTTTCACTTCCAAGTGTAAAAGTCAAATCGCCCGTTCCTCCATTGGCAACTAGTTGAATCATTCCATTCGAACTTCCATCACAGCCAATATTCTGAACTTGAATATTTCCAAAAGTAAGCGCTAGTGGATCATCAAAAGTTAGTGAAATTTCTTCCATACATCCATTATCATCGGTGATGAAAAATGTAAAAATTCCTGGCGAAATATTTGTAAAAACACCTATTGTATTAGTTTCACTATTATAAGAATATTCAAAATTATTCGATCCTCCTGTTGCATTTAATACAATCATGCCGTCCTCTGCTCCAGCACATGTAATATTTTGATTAGTTACGATCATTGGAACAATCTCTTGTGGACTATCAACTAAAATATCCATAGATTTTGTACATCCATTTACATCTTGAATTTCAATACTGTAATTTCCTTCGCCTAAATTTGTGAAGACTCCAGTTGTATTAGTTTCACTCCCTAAGATATATTGAATCATTCCTGACCCACCAACAGATGATAAATTGATCGCCCCATCAGTACCTTCAAAACAACTTACCCCTGAAACATTTATTACTTCAATTTCAAGAATATCAGGTTCAGAAATAGCTACACTAATTGAAGTAGTACAGTCATTTTCATCTTCCAGAATTACACTATAATTTCCTGCAAAAAGATTTTCAAAAATCCCTGTCGAATTTGATTCACTTCCTAGCGTAAAAGTAAAGGCTCCTATTCCACCTGCCCCTGTGACTTGAATACTTCCATTATTAGCTCCATTACAATTTACATTTTCAAATTGGGCAATGGAAGGTGTTAACGAATTCGGTTCATTTATATCTACCTCAATTGACTCGATACATCCTGATTGATCGGTAACCTGAACAGTATAAATTCCGCCTGAAAACCCCTCGAAGAGACCTGTTGAATTAGTATCATTCCCTACAGAAAACTCATAGTCTCCTACACCACCATTTGCACTCACTTCTATCGTTCCTTCTTGACCTGAACAAGAAGCTTGATTAATATTTTCAACAATGATATTTAGTTGAGTTGGTGCGAGGATTTCAAAGTCAACTGTAGTTTCACAATTATTTTCATCAGTAATTTGTATAAAATAATTTCCTCCTTCAAGATCTGTAAAATCACCTGTAGTGTTTGAATTTCCATTTAACTCAAAAATAATATTTCCATTCCCTCCATCTGCTTGCAAAGAGATAGCACCTGAATTATCTCCAAAACAGTTTACATCTTGTTGCGAAGAAATCATTGCAAGTAATTCATTTGGTTGGCTGATAGTTGACTGAATCGTTGCTTGGCAATTATTAGCATCAGAGATGGAAACTACATAATTACCTGCTTCTAAATTATTAAATACACCAGTAGAATTTATCTCCAATCCATTATTAAATTCAAAGTCCCCTACTCCACCTGAAGCTGATACTTCAAGACTTCCTGAATTATCTCCAAAGCAATTTACATTAGTATTACCTACAATCTGTACCGCTACTTCTGAAGGTTCATTTATTTCAAAATTAACTTCTTGAGAACAACCACTTTCATCCAGAATCATCACCTCATAATTTCCTGCGGCAAGATTACTAAAGGTTCCAGCTGTATTAGTTTCAACTCCTAACGTATATTCAATCATACCAGTTCCACCAGAAGCTATAATAGTAGCCGTTCCATCATTTGCTTCAAAACAGTCTAAATTAGTTTGTTGATCTAATTGAGCATTAAGAATTGCAGGTTCTATAATTTCAATGGTCATCTCGTCATCACATCCCATTCCATCAGTAATCTCAACTAAGTATGACCCTCCTGAAAGACTTGTAAATACATTGTTATTTCCTTGACCTACTCCATTCAAAAAGAAGGTAAAATTACTCAACCCTCCGCTTGCTTCAACTTCAATCAGACCATTCTCTTCTCCATTACAACTAACATCTTGCGCATCAATAAGAGTTAACTCTACTTCAGCATCTTGGGTAATTTCAACAGATGAATTAACCTGACAATTATTTTCATCACTAACTAGAATTGGATAAATTCCTGCAGCAATATTTTCAAATGTGACCGAATTTCCTATTAGATTAATTCCTCCCAAATCAACCGAAATTGTCCCAGTTCCTCCTGAAGAATTAATCGTTACTGCTCCTACATTTCCTCCACTACAAGCTATATTTTGTTGTGAAGTAATACTTGAAATTAATTCTGTTGGTTGAGTTATTGTTGCTTCGACAGATATCATACAATTGCTTTCATCAAGAATTAAAACGGTATATACTCCTGCAGTTAGATTATTAAATTCTCCTGTACTATTGATTTCACTACCTAAGGTATAATTTAAAATACCTGTCCCACCTGCACCTCCAATAATTAATGATCCATTATTTCCTTCAAAACAATTCAAGTTAGTTTGTTGAGTAACTTGAGCATTGAGAACACTTGGTTCTGTCAATTCAATAGTCATCGCATCATCGCAACTAACTCCATCCGTAATTTCGATCAAATAAGAACCGCTTGACAGACTTGTAAATGTATTGTTATTACCTTGACTTACTCCATTTAAAAAGTAGGTAAAATTTCCCACTCCACCATTTGCTTGCACTTCTATTTGACCATTTCCTTCTCCGTTACAATTTATATTCTGGCTATTAACTATGCTCAATTCTACTGCTGGATTTTCTATGATTTCTACGGAAAAAATTACTTGACAATTATTTTCATCAGTAACCATGATTGGATAATTACCTGCTACCAAGTTATCGAAAGTCACCGCATTTCCAGTCAAAATATTTCCATCTAACTCAACTGAAATTGTTCCCGTTCCACCTGAAGCGTTAATCGTAACTGCTCCATTATTTTCGCCAAAACAATTAATATTTTGTTGCGACCCAATACTTGAAATCAATTGATCAGGTTCTGTAATATTCGCTTGCGCGCTCGTTCCACAATTATTTTCATCCAAAATTGAAATCGTATAATTCCCTGCGATAAGATTATTAAACTGTCCCGTGGTATTCGTTTCGCTTCCCAAAGTGTATTGCAAAATTCCTGTACCCCCCGATCCATTCACGACAATTGAACCGTTATTTTCTCCAAAACAATTCAAATTTGTTTGCTGTGAAATTTGTGTTTCCAGAATTACTGGTTCTGTAATTTGCACTACTTCAGTATCTGAACATCCTCCATCATCAATTGATTCAACCGTGTAAGTTCCGCTTGGCAAATTTGTAAATGTATTGTTAGCACCTTGATCTACTCCATTTAAGAAGTAGGTAAAAAGACCAGAACCTCCTGTTGACTGAGCTTCAATCAATCCATTCTCATTACCATTACAATTGACATTTTGCGTAGCAGAAATGGATAAATCAACCCCTGCACTTCCTGTAATTTCAACAGAAGAAAGCACCTCACAATTATTCTCATCAGAAATTAATATTGGATAAACTCCAACTGGCAAGTTTTCAAAAGTAACTGAATTCCCCATTAAGGTTGTTCCATTCATTGTAATTGAAGGAGTTCCAAAACCTCCATTTGAATTGACAGTAATCGAACCAGCACCTCCTGTACAAGATACATTTATCTGGTTAGTCAATTGAACAGTCATCTCTGCTGGCTCGGTAATTTCCACCATAATGCTTTCCACACATCCATTATCATCAGTCACCTCTAGATTATAATTCCCACCAGGAAGGTTATCAAAAACAGGACTGGTTTGATAACCTTGACTATTTAGTTGATATTGTAAATTGCCTGTCCCACCTTGTGCAGCAGCTTCAATAAATCCATTATTTTCTCCAAAACAATTCAGATTAACTTGGGTATTTACAATCAATTGCAAAAGGTCAGGCTCTGTAATTGTGAAATTAAAGGTGTGTGGGCAAAAATTATCATCAACCGTTTCAATCATATAAATCCCCTGTGATATATTTGTAAATATATTGTTATTACTATAAGCTCCTCCATCAAAAGAATATAAATAATTAGGTACTCCACCTGTCGATTCAATGACAACTTGACCATTATTATTCCCATTACAATCAATCTGTGTTTCACTCACTACAAACGAAATTAACTCACTCGGTTCGGTGATAAAAACGGAAGTTGTTCCTTCGCAATTCAATCCATCTCTTACCGTAATCGTATAGATTCCTCCTGACAGATTGGTAAAAAAGTTATTATTTGTAAATACCCCATTGTTAATACTGTAAGTATATCCACTTCCTGTGTTTGTTCCTCCTACTCCATCGACAATTAGACTTCCATCGTTCATTCCAAAACAAGAAACATCAAGTTGTATACTGATGACTGGAACGAGTTCAGTAGGTTCTGTAAGCGTAACATTTATCGAAATAGTACTCACTCCATCGTCTACTTCTAATATATACGTTCCCGCAGTCAACCCTGTAAATACATTACTAGACTGTGGCGTACCTGAATTAATATTATAGGTATAATTTCCAGTTCCACCTAGGCCAAGTATCGTAATCGTTCCATCGTTTCCTCCGTTACAAATAAGATTTGTTTGAGCGACCAATTGCAATGCTAAAGGTGCTCCAGCATTACAAACTATATTCGCCGACCCCAACAAACTTGATCGAGAATTATTTAAAATCTGCTGCATCCGAACTCCTTGACCAGTCGTAAATGCATTCATACAATTGTCATTCACGTAATCCATATAATTCATAAACATGTCTCCTCCATTACTACAACTAGGACTGGGGTGATTGGGACACCCAAAGTTTTGAGAAGATTGAATCGGCGTATCTGCAATATTATCATCATTCGTGCATCCGCCACTTCCCCAAACATGACGAAGTCCTAAATAATGACCCACTTCGTGAGTAGTCGTTCGCCCTAAATGATAAGGTACATTCGTACCAAAACCAGGCCCTCCAAAAGTGGTCGAAGCTGTCACAACTCCATCCAAAGTTGCGTTGGGTAAATTAGTCGTCCCTGGTAAATATGCCCAACCTAAAATACCACCAAGGTTCGCCCCTACCCATATATTAAGATAATCATCTCGATCCCACCCGGTGGCTGATTTGATTGAAAATTCATCACTACTCAAATTATCATTAGTCCCATATCGCGTAATCCCATCAGTAGGATTTCCACTCGGATCAACTGAAGCAAGACAAAATTCAATCTCCACATCTGCTGCTGGAAAAACACTTGGTGTATTTCCAGCATCAGCATTGGTGCGGCGAAAATCTTCATTCAAAACAGTAATTTGAGATTCCACATGAACAAGTGAAAAATTAACGCCACTCCCAACTGATTGCCCAGGAGGGTGACAAATAATCACATGAACTGGAATGGTAATTACAACTGAAGAATTTTTTCCAAAAGTATTAGAAGTTGAAGTCGTTGATTTCCCAAAATCTTCTTCCATTGCTTTTTTGTAAGCAGGGTCTGCCTCCATTGCCGATTGCATCTTCTGATCGGTATGGCATCTTTCGAAAGCAGTATTTTTAATCGTGTTTTGGGAAAATAAAAACAAAGGTAGTATTAGGAATAAAATTATTCCTAACCATTTAGAAGGTTGCGAAACGGACATAGTTTTGACAATTGTTGGTTTTGTAAATATCTCTCTCTTTAGTTAGAATTAAGATTGTCAATTTGGTCTTGTGGGTAAGAAACTGCTAAGATAACACTTTCACAAAAGAGGAATACAAATTTCTTGAAAAGATACATCTTTTTGAAATATATTTTTCAATCAGGTTATCTCCCGACATTAAAGATTGTGATGTTTCTTTTTTTTAAAACTAGTGATAGGAAAAAATATTAATTAGCACATATTAAACTTTATACCGAAATATTAGAAGTTGGAATAGGTTTCTAGATAAAAATCCAATTTTGAATTCTTCTTAATTTCATTCAATTATGATAAAAACATAAAAAAGTAAATGGGTGAAATTATTTTTTCAACTGTTGTCAAAAAAGAAATATTTTAAAAAATCTATTTATAGAAAAAAGCCATACATTCATCTAATAAGGAAATCAGCTTTCGATAAAATAATTGAATATTCATGACTCTTCAGTAAAGCTGAATTTAAAAAGCTTGAACGCAAAGGTGGAGAACTGAAAGATTATATTTTTTGCAAAGAAAAAATCTGCGCGTTTCTGCGCATCCACCTTCAAACTATTCAAAGATTCAGCTTTGCTGAATAATTTTGAATACTAAATATTATTATTAATTAACAAAACCAAAAATAAAATATGAGATTTTTTGAGCGTCTTTCAAATGGTTGGAGATTAGGAAAAATTAGCCTACTCACCATTCGAGAAAATCCATCCTTAATAGTCTTTCCATTCATTTCGGGGATTTCACTAATCTTAGTCACTTTGAGTTTTTTTGGAAGTGGTTACCTTGCCTTTGGAGAAGAAATATTGGCTATTGCTGATGATGAAATAGCAGCCAATAGTTTGGATGCTATTTTATATGTGATGGTATTTCTTTTTTACCTACTTAATTATTTTATCATTGTCTTTTTCAATGTTGGATTAGTTCATTGTGCTAGGAGGATTTTAGAAGGACATGAAACAACTGTCAGGGAAGGAATTAATTATGCGACTACTCGGGTCGGAAGTATTCTATCATGGGCTATTTTAGCAGCTACAGTTGGTATGATACTAAAAGCGATTCAAGAAAACTCAGGTACATTTGGTCAAATCATTTCTGGAATAATAGGAATGGTTTGGGGGATTGCTACTTTTTTTGTGGTACCGATTATTGCCTATGAAGATGTCAACCCAATCGAAGCGGTAAAACGTTCAGGACAAATCATGAAAGATAAATGGGGAGAAAGTATTGGAGCTAATTTTAGTTTTGGCTTGTTCTCATTATTAGGAACTCTATTGGTTGCCTTACCTGCTGGCTTTTTAATCGGCGCAATCATTCATCCGGTAGCTGGAGTTGTCACAGGTGTTATGATTTTCATTTTAATTCAAATGAGTGTCTCTGCTGCAAATATGGTTTTCTTAGCCGCAGCTTATCAACATGTGAATGATCAGCCAACTGGCTACTTTGAAAGTGATATTTTGGATGATGTTTTTGTCCGAAAATAGAATCAACATATTGTTATAACATCTCTATTATTTTTATTTTTTTTATTCCTACTTTACTCAACCACCTATTATCTAGATCCCAATAGAGTTGGGTCAAATATTTATCAAAAAAAATTATTCTTAATTCCAAGAGACTTATTTTTTATAAATCCATTCTAATTTTTTCCATTGAGAATATCGAATAGCTAAAATCCCAAAAAGAAAAAATGGACCTGCGGTAAAAACATTTTCCACCATATATTCAAGATTACTCAGCGTAAGAATGATCGAAAAAATTATCAAACACACTCCAAAAACAAATAAGGATTGCAATCCAAAAAAATATCTATGCCAACAATATATCCCACAAAAAACAGAAAATAAACCAGCAAAAAAATCACCACCTAATTCTAACTCTGACTTCATTATATAAAAATGAATTTCTGTATAATTATAACAATAGTATAGATTTGCACTATCATAAATTAAGAATATTCCAATTAAAATAACTAGAATAGAAAGACCGGAGTTTATGCTTCTCAAATTTTCGAGAAAGTTACCATCATCTTCAGATGGATCGTCTAGAATTTGTTGATTTGTTCTCATATAACAATATACTTACAAATCCATAATCTAACAAATAATCTAGCACAAAATACTTTTATGACATCATCTGATAAGTAAACAAACTCCCCAAATACGCCAACGCCGTCATAAATACAAATTGAATCATCGGCCATTTCCAACTCTTCGTTTCTCGTTTCACCACCGCCAAAGTACTCATACATTGCATCGCAAAAACATAAAAAATCAATAACGACATACTGGTGGCTCGATTATAAATTAACTCGCCCGTGTCAGGATTAACTTCCGTTGCCATACGATCAATCACCGAAATTTCTTCCGCATCACTTCCGATACTATAAATGGTGGCCATCGTTCCAACGAAAACTTCCCGAGCGGCGAAAGAGGTAATCAAAGCGATTCCTATTTTCCAATCAAAACCTAGCGGTCGAATAACTGGCTCGATAAATTTTCCAACGTGACCTGCATAAGAGGCTTCTATTTTTTTAGCTGCAATGAGATTTTCAGTTGCCGCTTCGTCTAATTGTTTCTCCAAAGCCGTCGTCGTTGCTTGCTGCTCAGCGAGTTTCATTCCATCGCCCGGCGCAAAACTTGCCATCAACCAAAGCACAATCGAAATCACAAAAATCACCTTCCCTGCTTCAATCACAAACGTCTTCGTTTTTTCATAAACATTCAACAAAACATTCCTAACCATCGGCATTCGATACACCGGCATCTCCAACATCAAATAACTCGTCTCCTCCGTTTTTAAAATTTTATTAAAAATCCAACCTGCTCCTAGGGCTGCCACAATTCCTAATAAATACAATCCCATAAAGACTAAGCCTTGCAGATTAAAAATGCCCCAATACTGATCTGCTGCCACCACAAAACCAACTAATACAGCATAAACTGGCAACCTAGCAGAACAACTTATCAGCGGCGTTACCATGATCGTAATCAATCTTTCTTTCCAATTTGAAATCGTCCGAGTACTCATAATCGCAGGAATCGCACAAGCGCCACTCGAAACTAAAGCCACAATACTTCGACCATTTAACCCAAATCTTCGCATCGAATTATCAAACAAATAAACTGCCCGAGCCATGTAACCGGACTCTTCTAAAATAGATATCAAAAAGAAAAGGATCGCAATCTGTGGAATAAAAATCAACACTCCACCAAGCCCTGCCAAAATTCCATCGGTCAATAAATCCCGAAACATACTTTCTCCTAACAATGCTTTTACGCCAGCATCTAATTTCCCAAAACCTGCCTCAATCAAATCCATCGGATAACCTGCCCAAGTAAAAATTGCTTGAAAAATCAGCATCATTAATCCGAAAAAAATCACCGGCCCTAAAAATCGATGAGTCACTACTCGATCAACCTTATCGCTAAATGTATCTTCACCAGTTTTCGTTTTCACTAAAGTTTGTTGAACGATTGGGCTAAATTTCCCAAAACGTTGCATCGTCTCTCTCACCTGATATTTTAATCCATCAAACTCTGGGGTGACAATTGTTTTTATTCTTATCCTTTGAGCTGCGGTCAAAAAAGGTAACCAATCATAATGCTGAGCCCACAACCAAGCTTGATATTCTGAACGCAAACCAAACTCTACTTGGAGTTCGTGAGCTATTACTTTTTCTTCTTTTGAAAATTGATACCCAAGTTGATTATTGGCAAAATCATTCTTCCCATCGCCTTCTTTATCAATTTGTAACAAGACATTTACAAGTTCTTTTTTCAGGTCATTAATTCCTTCTCCTGTTCTACCACTTACTTCGATTACAGGGATATTTAATTTTTTGGAAATAACTTCAGTATGAACTTCTATCCCTGTTTCTTTCGCCACATCTGCCATATTCAGAGCTAAAACCATCGGTAAACCGAGTTCTCGAATCTGACTAAATAACAGTAAATGTTTTTCTAATTGAGTGATATCTACCACATATAAAATACTATCATACTTCTCTCCTTCCTCCCATGCATCCATCAATGCTTGAGGGCAAGCAAAAGTACCGACCACAATTCGTTCATCAATTGAGGTAGGATAAAAACTATACGTACCAGGGAAATCTATAAAATTGACTCTGATGTCGTCGGTAAGATTTGCGACACCAGATTTTTTATCGACGGTAACACCGTGGAAATTACCTACTTTTTGACGTAAGCCTGTGAGTTGATTGAAGAGGGAAGATTTGCCACAATTAGGATTGCCAATCAGCGCAACTTTAAAATTTTGCATGAAAGGTTTTTATTAATTAGCGACTTCTTCTAACAATATATTTGCAGCTTCGTTTTTTCTAACTGCCATCCCAAAACCGTTTACTTTAATAAAGAAGGTTCTGCCAGCGCTTGCTTTTCTCACGAGTTCCACTAAGCTACCGGGAAGCATTCCCATAGTCATTAATTTTCCTCCCATTTGAGAATCAGTAAAATTTTGAACGATGCTCTTTTGTCCTATTTTTAAATCACTTAAATTCATTATCCTGCTTTTGTTTAGTAAAAACTTAATAAAATCAAGGTTTTTCCTGTAAAAATAATGCTTATTTGGATTTAGTCAAAATAAACAATAGGCGAATATACGTTACAATTTACATACTTTCAAAAGGTTAAATAAGGTTTCTGAAAAATTACCTAAACATGACTTTTACTACCTAACGTTAGGTAGTCTAAAAGTGATATTCTTTGGTCAGAAACGAGGGTGAAATTGTAAAATTAGGCAGGTTAAAAATGCTGAATAATTTCCCCGTGGTACGGTTCCAAAACCGTGGCACGGATTGAAGGTAAAACTGCACTAACTTGGAAGACCTTTTTTTAAATCTTAAGTCTCCGATTTACCTTTTATCGAGCTTTTTCTTTTAAATATCCGTGATACAGTTTTGGAACCGTGACCACGGAGTGTGTTTATTCCATCATCGCCACTACCCTTGCAGGCGCAGCCGAAGCTCCTTTTATTTTCAAGGGAAAAACCGCCACTTTAAATCCCGAATAAGGCAACGCATCCAAATTAGTCAATTGCTCCATATGACAATATTCCTTGTCCCTTCCGACCAAATGTGCTTCCCAAAACAATTCCGCATTATTCGTCTCTTTCGCTTTTTTTATCAAATAAGGTAAAGGCAGATCCCAGCCCCAAGCATCAATTCCCATCACTTTAATCCCTTGATCGATGATCCATTCCGTTGCTTCTGCACTCATGCCCGTTCCTTTCTCAAAAAACGTTTTCGTTCCCATATGTTTGTCTCGACCCGTTTTTATCAAAACAATCATATTGGGTTTTAGATCCAATTTTTCCCTTTCCAAAAAATCTTGCACATCTTTTTTAGTGATGGCATCAAAGTCTTCTTTGTGTTTCATGTCAATCACGATGCCTTCGCCGAAGCACCAATCCAACGGGATTTCATCAATTTTTTTGGCAGGTCTGCCTTCGCAAGTCGGCCCATAATGCCAAGGTGCATCGATGTGAGTTGTAGAATGTACGCCCATATTTTTAATCGTATCGTCTGCCCAACCAATGAAGTTTTTTGGAAAAAGTCGAAAGGGTAATCCTAAATACCTAATTAACCACTTCGCTTTTCGATGCGCTTTGTGTTTGATTTTTACTTTCATGAAAAATGGGTCGCCAGCGTTGTATTGAATGGTTTTGGAAAGGTCGATGATTTTCATATAATGATTTTTTTTTGCAACTATCTAGCATCTTGTGAAATATAATTAACTGCGAAAATAATTGAACGCGGAGACGCGGAATTTTAATTTTTTCGAAGAAAAAATCTCTGCACCTCCCGGTCTCTGCGTTCAATCACATTTGACTTTAGTCAATATCATATTATATGCTGAATTGTTATATTCTCTTTAGCCATAAAAATTGGTTCAATCTTCCATAAATTTAAACAGTTTGACCATCATTATATAACTACTTCCCATCTAGTTTTAATATATCTAACGAGCGAAGTTGATTAATCGGAAGAACGGTCGCATTAGCTTTTACAAATTGCACCCCTTTGACTACCTGCGAACCTTTCTCGATAAATTTCCCTTTTTTAAAAAACTCAGGGCAAGGAATACAACCTAAAATCCAACCTTTGGATTGGTCATTTAAGATGCGCAGGAAAACGTAATAATCAGCGGACTGTTTGTGAATACCGTCCAAGTTGTGAGAGTTGACCGTACACAAATAATGTGGGTAAGGTTTGAATTTGCAGGAGATGGTTTTGACTTCAAGGCGTTTTCCTTCGTAGGTTAAATCGAAATTAAATTGATCGTCGAGGGTTTCTATTTTCAGAAAATCCATGACCATTTGTTCACCGATGTAGCCGACGATGGTTCGTTTTTTTTCGGAGCCAAATTTACTGAGTCCACGATTTTGATCGAATTGTAAATGTATTGTTTTTTGATTTGCGATATTTCGCATCTGGTCGGAAATGAGGATTTCTTGCATGGTATGTTATTTAATTTATAGAGTAATTTTTCACACCAAAGTTTAAGACAGTTTGTACAGATTTTTCCCTCCTCTGCACAAAACTCTTTTTTTAACTCTGTGGTAAAATTTTAAAAATCGCTTTTGCAATCGCCTTCGCCAACAACGGCGGCACCGCATTTCCCGTCTGCACTCTTGCTTGCACTATTCCTCCTTTTACTTCAAAATGATCCGGAAAACTTTGGATTCGACAACGCTCCCGAATCGTCAACCCTCGATTATCTTCTGGATGCCCCAATTGAAATTGTGGTCGAATCCCACCCGAAACTTGTGTCGGACTCAAGCCATCCCAAGCCAACCGAATCCGTTGTTTAAACCTCGGATACATTGGACTTCCCGGAGCCGTATTTTTAATTTTCAAAATAGTTGCCGCAGGATGATTGGGTGCAAGGTGATTTGTAAGTATATTGTTATGGTTTTTCCTCGCCCACTTTTGATAAGCTGAAAAAGGCGTTTTTTTGTAAGTTATTTTCGACTCATTTTTCTTCAAGGAAGGCAAGTCTCCGATCGCTTCTTTGATCGTTACATATTTATTTTTAGTGCCTTCCCCGTGCGTTTTTTTTATTTTAGAAAAATCGAAATCCTGATTTTTCATCCCGATAAAGAAGAGTCGCTGTCGTTTTTGAGGAACCCCATAATCAGGCGCAAAAAGAAGTTGGCTTTTTACTTTCATGTTGCCTGCCTGACTTAATTCTTTTTCAATAATTTTTACAAAATCGCCAGCGCTTTTCATGCCGGAAACATTTTCCACCACAATGCATTTGGGTTGTAATTTTTCCACAAACCGAATAAATTCTTTGTACAAAAAGTTACGGTCGTCTTGCTCATGACGCTTTCGATTATTTAGGGAAAAACCTTGACAAGGAACTCCGGCAATCAAAACATCAACTTTTCGGTCACCTATAATTTCTTGAATTTGAGCAGGTTCCATTTTTTTTATATCACCAAGAATGGTGGAAGATTTTGGATGATTATGTTGGAAGGTTTCGATGGATGGTGCGTGAATATCTCCGCCCACAGCGATGTAAAATCCAGCCATTTCGAAACCTAAAGAAGTACCTCCACAGCCGCAAAATAATTCAACGACGATTGGTTTTTTTGGAGGTGATTTTTTTCCTTTTTTAATTTTGGGTAGACCATTCCAGTAAGCTGAATTTTCTTCTACTTTTACTGTTTTTTCCCAAACCTTTATTTTAGAAATATCTTCGTGGTGAATGATCATTATTTTTTAAAATTATTTTCTCTTAGGAATCTTTTGCGTTTTCAAAGCAAACAATTTTTAAGGAGAAAACAAAAATTGAAAACATATTTAAATAACAATATGTCTTAGGGAGGAAATTATTGGTTCTAATTTTTCATTTATGCTTAAAATATTTTTCAGCCCAGAACAAATTTTAAGTACTTAACAAATATGATTTTCTAACCTCATCCATAAGGACACGGAGGGAACAGAGAACACAGCGTTTCCAAACAATATTATATTCCTCTGTGGTCTCCGTGTCCAACCTCTGTTTTCCCTGTGGTTAAAATATTACTCTTTCCATTTTTGTGCTGTATTTAGAAAACATTTATCCTACTTTTACCAAAAAAAATAAACCATGCTTCGAAATTTATTAATCCTGATTTCCATTTTTACACTTATTTCTTGCTCTCCAAAAATCCCCAAAGGAACTTACGCTGAGATGCAAATTCCTGCGGTACCGGACTATGCTAAAAAAGAAAACTGGGCTGCTTTACCTACTGAAAAAGATCAAGCAGATCGCACGCCTGATCCATCTTTATTGGATTTACAAGCAACGGCAGAGGCTGATGTATTTTGGCTACACCCTACGACTTACACTAAAAAAAGAGGCAATACATTATGGAATGCTCCCACCAATGATTCGAAATTAAATAAAACAACTGACGAAGGTTCCATTTTAAATCAAGCGAGTATTTTCAATGGCGCAGGAAAAGTTTATGCACCACGTTATCGCCAGGCACATATTCAAGCTTATTATACAGATGATAAAATGGCAGCAAAAAAAGCTTTTGTTCTAGCCTATTCAGATGTAAAATCTGCTTTTGAATTTTATCTAAAAAAATATAATCCAGTCAATTCTGCTACTGGAAAACGACGGCCAATTATCATCGCTTCGCACAGTCAAGGGACGAATCATGCGACACAATTATTGAAAGATTATTTTGATGGAAAAGAATTGCAAGAAAATTTAGTGGCGGCTTACCTCGTAGGAATGCCAATCAAACAAGATACTTTTCAAAGTATAAAAGTTTGTGAAACGCCAGAAGAGACTAATTGTTTTTGTAGTTGGAGGACTTGGAAATATGGTCATACTCCAAAATTTTATTCCCCTACCAATAATATTGCGGTGACAAATCCTTTGACTTGGACAACCGATTCTACTCCTGCTTCAGCGAAATTAAATATGGGAACGGTTTTACAAAAATTTGAGAAAAATTTTACAAAAAACTTAGTTGATGCGAAAGTTCAAAATGGAATTCTTTGGGCGCATAAACCAAAATTTAGAGGAAGTATTTTTGTCACTTTTAAAAATTTTCATATCGTTGATTTAAATTTTTATTATGTGAATGTTCGTGAAAATGCAATGACAAGAGTGAAAGCTTTTTTGAAACAATAATCAGTTAGAATGTTAATTAAATAATTTCATTATTGATATAACAATGCACTTACAAAAATGAAATACATTTTAATCTCCTTGAAAAGGAAAGGTTAGATTTTTTTTTATTAAATTCGTTTCGATAAACCAACGTACGAAGTCAGCAATTTCTTCGTTTTACTTTTTTGAGAAAAATTAAAAACAAAATTATGAATTTAAGAAATGTTCTAGCCATCATTGTTGCCATCCTAGCATTGTTATTATGTTGGACTGGTTACAAGAGTTATAGTTTAGGAAGTCAGGTGACTAAATTAGAAGCGGAGAATAAATCATTAACGGAGAAGGTTGGGAATTTAGAAACTTTAAAAATTGATCTCCAAACACAAGTAGATAGTTTAGAATCTCAGTATAATGTCTTGAATGAAGAAAATGCTGCTTTAGCAACAACAGTTGAAGAAGAGCAAGCGAGGGTGAGAAGAAGAAATAGAACGATCAAAAAATTAAAAGCCGCCGCTTCTACTCAGAAGTCAACTGCAACAGATAATGCTAATTTGCAATCTCAAATTTCAGCTTTGTTGGCTGCCAAATCTCAATTGGAGGCCAACATCAATGATTTGCAAACTGAGAATGCTGCCCTGCGAGAAAAACTTGGAATTGTAGAAGCGAGTCTGACTCAGGCGAAAGATAACAATGCAGCCTTGGATGCGTTGAATAGAACGATGCAATCAGAAATTGCCAATTTAACCTTGTCTAATTTTAAGGCAACTGCCTTCCAAGTAGAAGTAGAAAAAAGAAGAGGTGAAAAAGTTACTTCCAAAAGTAGGAGAGCCAAAACAATCAAGGCTTCATTTGACTTAACTAATGTTCCACAAAAGTATCAAGGCGTTCGACCAATTTACATGGTGATCTCTGATGAAAATTCTAATCCGATTTTTTTAGACAACCCAATCAAAGCGACGGTTAGAGTAAACAATTCTGATAGTCCAATTATCGCTGCGGAGAAAAAAGAAATTAATATCAAAGAAAATCAACGTTTATCTTTTAATCATAAATTAGCTAAGCAATTGAAAAAGGGATATTATCGAGTGATTGTTTATACTGATATTGGAGTTTTGGGAGCGAGTACTATTCGTTTGAGATAGAAAATTAATACGCAAGAAAAAGTGAGGATTGGAATGTTCAATCCTCACTTTTTTTTTCGAATTAAAGTAATCCATATTATTGTATTTTTTATACTTTTGAAAAAATTAAATACATCATGAAACATTTTTATTTTAAAATAGTCCCTACCCTTTTAGTTTTCAGTATTTTTATTTTCGGATGTGTGAGTAAGAAAAAACACCTTGCTGCAATTCAAACATTGAAGACTACCAATGAGGGAATAGTGGATGATTGGCAAAAAAAGTATACTGAGAAACGAAGTGAATTAAATGTATCAGAAGAAAAAGGTAGACAACTGGAATTAAATTTAGCGGAGCGAAAAGGAGAAAATAATATTTTAGTTGGTTTGAGAAACGAGTTGCAATTACAAATTGAGACGATGGAATCTCAAATGAATAATTTGGGTTCTTCTTCTCAGACCGCAGAAAAAAATTTGAGAATAAATATAAAAACCAAGGAAAATGAAATTGCGGCACTACAAAAAAAACTCAAAGATGTAGACGGAGTTATAAAGAAAAATAAAAAAATGCTCCAAAAAATTTCGAGTGATCTAACCTTTGAATTTCAATCGATGAATATTAATTCTGTTGAAGTAACGACTCGCTTAGATAAAGTAGTTTTAATTATGCCAAGCGATTTATTATTTAGAAAAAACAGTACTAGCCGAATTGTTTCCTCCGGAAATACATTGTTAGAAAAGGTAAGTAATATCTTAAGTCAACATCCTCAAGCGATCATTCATGTGGTCGGACATACTGATAATTCTTCTCCTAGCTCTAAAAAATTTCTAGACAATTGGAATTATAGTTCACTCCAAGCTGCAACGGTTGTTCGTTCATTGGTAAGTGATCATGATATGAATGCTTCCCAATTATCTGCCATCGGAAAAGGAGAATTTGAACCAAGAACTTCAAATTCTACTAGAGATGGAAAGGCTATGAATCGAAGAGTTGAGTTTGTTGTTTTTCAACCTACAGAGGATTTGGCGAAAGAGATTAGGAGGATAATTGGAGAGAGTTAAGTTCATGGACAGAATTAATCATAAGTTTTAAGGACAAGGTTTTTTCGATAGTTTTTCTTAAAAAATCCTTGCATAGCCTAGCTCTGGAAGTATTTTTTCAGGAAAAATAGCGGAAAAAGATATTCTTAAAAACAGGATTAATTCTGTCTATGAACTTAAGTATTCATTTTTTCCAAAAAAATACCCATTACGAAATGAATCGCAATGGGCTTTTTTTTATCACTTTTTGTAAAAGTTAATTTACAACAATAAATTTCTTAGAAATTCTTTCATCATTTGTGATTAAGTGAATAAAGTAAACTCCACTATCAAATCGATTTACATCAATTTTAAATTGTTGAGTTCCTTCTTCTAATTTCAAATCACGCATTTCAACTATTTGTCCAGTCAAACTCATCACCATCATTTTCACATCAGAATTGTTCGTCAATTCGAACGCTACATTTAAAATGTTGTTAGTTGGATTAGGGAAAAGGTTAACCTGTTGAATAGTTTTTTCAATTTCTTCTATTTCTTCAAAATCTTTATCTGCAAGAATTTCAGGATCATAATTACTTCCCTCACTACTTCCACTTGGAGAATTCGAACACCCTGTGATAACAATATCATCTAGATAAATCCAATCAGAATTTCCAGAAGCATCGCATCGAAAACGGAACCTAGTCGTTGAAGTAAATGGGCCAGAAATTATAGCCTGTCCAGTATTGAAGGTGTTATTTTGAAATTCATCTCCTCTATTCCATTCTTCCTCAGTTGTATAACTTGCACCACCATTGGTAGAAATTTGTAACCAAAAGTCTTCATTCGAATTATCCATACTTCTTGCATAATATCCAAAATCAACTGTTACCTCATCATAATTAGACAAATCTAAATTATCTGTGGTGGTAGTTGAGGTAGAAGTATTATCTCTTATTCTTACACAATAAGTACCTGTAGTTGCATATTGATTATCATTAGCTCTTCTTCTACAATCTGAACCACCATCATTCCAAATTCCCCAACCAGATTCAAAACCTTCAGTATTAATCGTCTGATAAGTACATCCTCCTCCATTTTCTTCAACTAAAGTAATATCTCCAGTTGCTAAGCAACCATTTCCATCATATATACTTACAGTATAAGTTCCCGCTCCGAGATTATTAATCGTTGCAGTTGTTCCTCCATTACTCCATGAGTAAGAATAAGCAGGTATTCCACCTATTAGACTAACCGTTGCAGATCCATCACTGTTTCCTGCAGTTGGATTAGTTCCTGAGATCGTTCCACCCAAAACAGTTGGTTCAGTTATAATTACTGAAACTGAAGATGAAGTTGTTCCATCAGTAGCCGTAACGGTATAAGTTCCAGCCGCTAATCCTGATGCCGTTGCACCTGTTACACTATTACTCCATGCATAAGTTACGGTTGCAACTCCACCTGTTCCAGCAGCTGATGCTGAACCATCGCTTCCACCATTACAAGAAACATTTGAGCTACTTGATATAGAAACATTTACGGGGTTACCTCCATCATCTGTGATTACTACACTTGAAATCCCAGTACAACCTCTTGAGTCACTTGCAGTTACAGTATATGTTCCTGCACCTATGTTATTGATCGTCGCAGTTGAGCCACCATTACTCCAATTATAAGAATAACTAGGAGTTCCACCACCGGCAGTTGCAGTCGCTGAACCATTATTTCCTCCACTTGCATTAGTTCCTGAAACACTAACTGAAACTGATAAAGGCTCCGTAATCGTAACTGATACTGAAGATGAAGTTGTTCCATCAGTAGCGGTCACCGTATAAGTTCCAGTTGCTAATCCTGTTGCAGTTGCACCTGTTGCAGAATTACTCCATGCATAGGTAATCGATCCCGTTCCTCCTGTTCCAGCTGCTGTAGCTGAACCATTACTTCCGCTGTTACAGGAAACATTACTACTACTTGAAATCGAAACTTCTACATTAGAAGAAGGATTAACTGGTACACAGAAATTAGTAGTTTCGGATGAACCAAAAGATCCACCACTTGCTAGAACTGTTCCCGAAGCATCTTCAGTCAAAGAATAAGATCCATTTCCATATGCACAACAAATTCCATCACCATAGATATCATTAATAATAAAATCATAACAGCCATCAGCCAAACAAGCTGCAATAGTTATAGTCGAACCATCAGCCTCATTGCCATAAGTTCCTCCTGTAGCAACTGTACTACCTCCCGCATTTACGATTGACCAACTTGTTTCTTCAGGATAATTATCCAAAGTGATTGAAAGCGTTACACCATTTGAGCCAGAACTAAAAGAAGAACTTGCTCCATCATTAGCAGAGTTTTCATCTGTTTGACCATTTGGACTACTAGTCGAAGCATCGAAAGTATGATTTCCACTTCCAAAAGAAACACTAGGTAGTGTAACATTAGCAGTAGCATTTTGTGCTAAAGATCCAGTCCAGTTATGAGTATTATTTGATCCTCCGTCTAAACTATAATTAATAGTTACAGAGCTTAAAGTATTTGAACCATAATTTCTTAAAACCACAACTGGTGAATCACTAGATGCACATATACTTCCAATAGGAGAAGTAATTGATGTAACTCCTGCATCATTTGCAGTACTTGAAGAAACTGAACTTACAGCAGCTTCAGCATTGATTCGGCCATGACCTAAATCATTCGACCAAGTGCCATTTGGTTGTCCGCCTACATTAGAATAGGAATATCCTCCTACTTTATCAGTTGTTGATTCAAGCGCTGCACGAGCTTGAGTTTCTGTCAAACTTCCATTGGCAGAAAGTACCAAAGCCATAACACCTGCCGCATTTGGACAAGCAGATGATGTTCCATTAAAATTGGTTACGTAATCACCACTTGAATATCCAGCAGAACCTGAAATATCTGTTGCGAAAATCTTAACTCCAGGAGCGGCTACATCTGCACCTGTTCCATAATTTGATCCCCACCAAGTTTCACCATCACAAGAAGATGGATTTTTTCTCTGGTTACACATACTCATCGCAATCACAGAAATAGTAGGTGCATAAGTTGCAGGGTAACTATTCGCTCCATTGTCATTTCCAGCAGCAAATAAAACCGGTGAACCTAATCCTCCACGTCCATTATTGATTGCATTATCAATGGCACCATTGATAACGGAAGAAGATCCACCACCACCCCATGAATTACTTAAAATATCTGCATTACCAGTATTGACAGACCAATTCAAAGCATTTCCAATCCATGCATTACTAGTCACCCAACTTGATCCAGAAGAATAGGCAATCCTTACTGGAATTATTTTACTATCATAAGCAACACCGGCTCCACCTGTACTATTATTTCCAACCGCTGCAACAATACCTGCACATGCAGTTCCATGCGCATCATCACCTGATGGATTCCCTCCACTTCCCTGACCTGTAGCATCGAAACCTGGTAACATGTTCCCTACCAGATCAGGATGAGTTAAATCTACCCCTTCATCAATGATAGCAACCTTGATGGTTGATGAACCAGTCGTAGTTCCCCATGCATTAAATACTTTCATATCAGCTCCAACAGTTCCTCCGTAGGCACCTGTATTCACTCCATCATTATTCAATGACCATTGATCATCAACATTAGGGTCATTGGTATTCATTCGTTTCATGAGTCTTAAAAAATCTGGCTCAGCATATGCATAATTTTGAGATTCATGAAGTTCATTGGCAATTTCCAATGCATTTTTGTTACCAATAACTTTTACCTCCATTAATAATGGATCAAACTCATTCCGCTCATGATTTAAAACATACAGATTCTTTTTCATTTCACTTTCGAAAAAAGAATACTGGCTTTCACTTTTGAGCTGAATTAAAACACGATCCATTACACCGTGAAGTGTCCCATCTTTATGTGCTAAAAAATGATTAGCATAATCTACTTTTGGGTTTGTGGCAAGTTCTTGTAACAACGTGTACACCTCAGACTCAGAAAATATATCCTGTAAATCTACCAAGGTAATTTGTGGTGCAGGCAACATCATCTCCCGAGTAATCGGTTTTATTTCTTTGTGTTCGGAAAAAAATTGTTGTTGTTCAGTAAAACTTGTACCTGACTTAAATTGCACGAGAATTTTTTGTTGAGAAACTTGAAGAAAAGATTTTCCTTCAGGAGAATAATAAAAATCTTGCGAGTTTGCATTGAATGAAAAAAACATCATCAATACGAATAGGGTCGAAAATTTTTTCATCATAATAAAAAAGAGTTTTAGAGAATAGCAGAACTGGAATTAGTTTTTAAATGTTTTGTTCGATTCCACAAGTAATGCACATCCCTTACTTAGGAAATGTTTTTAATTAAAAAATTAAGGAGATGAGATTATTCGAAATTAAAAGGTCTATTTTCTTTATTTAAGTTCATGGACAGAATTAATCCTGTTTTAAAGACAAGGTTTTTTCGATAGTTTTTCTTAAAAAATCCTTGCATAGCCTAGTTCTGGAAGTATTTTTTTCAGGAAAAATAGCGAAAAAAATGCTCTTAAAAACAGGATTAATTTTGTCTATGAACTTACATAACGGCTGCAGTTATTAAATAAGGTCTGTGTAAGAAAGAGGAATTAAATATTGGTTCAGATTATATTATTTGAATAATTACATGCTTGACATATAATATTCTAACAATATATCATTTTTAAAATGAATGAAAAAACTTTAGGTGCTTTTTCCTCGGATAATAATAATAATAATAATCGGCTTTTAGATATGGATGCAGAAGAAAAAACATTAAACTTTTTTAATATAAGTATCAATAGATGAAATATTCCTAAAAAGGAAATTTAAAAAATTTGAAAAAAAGATTTATCACAGACTAAAAAAATCAAGTCTCTGAGTGTTCAGATAATTGTCTCAACCAAAAATTATAACTTTTTTCAATTCTAAAATACTCTACTATTGTATCGATAAAATAATACATGCGAAATCCCTTAGAATAAAATCTAAACCTTTCATATTATATAATGAAAACTCATTTTTATATTCCCGTAATTCTATTGTTATTTTTTGCTTTACTTTCAATCTCTTTTTTGTTAGAAAACCAAAATATCCTTTTGGTAAAAAATTCAAAGTACCTGAACATTACGCCTACATTCCAAGTGGACAACTTTTCAAAACCCCCGAATTAAAATAGATGTTCTTCCTTTTTTTATGTCAACCATCGAAATTACCAACCTTCATTACAACGAATTTTTAACCGATTTAAAAGTTCAAGGTAAAATAGAAAATTACGAAATCGCCAAACAACATCCAGACAAATGGAACGGCAAACCTTACGCTTACGGCGAACCATTTATAAAAAATCATCCTACACATCCTGCTTATGATGACTACCCTATTTTACCATTTCCAAAAAAGGTGCTGAATTACATTGTCAATGGTTGACTGAAAACTACAACCTCAATATCCTAAATATAAAATAACTTTCAGGTTACCAACAGAATAGGAATGGATACATGCCGCACGAGGTCGTCATGATTTAGCACCCTCCCCTTGAGGTGGATATTATATACGAAATGTTAAAGGTCACTTTCTCGCAAACTTTAAACGGATCGGAACACGGAATATTCATACGAATTGAGAGACCAACGAATATGAAGTCTTTGTTAGCAAAAATCCAGAAGCCCCAGCTATGCCGACGAAGGTCAAATCTTATTTCCCAAACGATTATGGATTGGTTAATATGGTAGGTTATGCTACAGAAATGATTTCCACAAAATCATTGACTAGCGACGGAAATCGAACTAAAGGTGGTTGCTTCGATAGTACAGGTTTTGATAGTAAATTTGATTCAGAAGATGAATTTGATGGATGGACGGAGCCTTCGCCTTCTATTGGATTTTGGACGATTATGGAGGTAAGTTTGAAATGATTTTTTCATCAAAAAGGGCTGTTAGCGCTCGAAGCGCTAACAGCCCTAATCGTTCAAATTCAAAGATAGAAAATTACTTCACCCGCAACTCCTTCTTCAATATCTTACCCGTCGCACTCATCGGAAGTGTCGGTACAAATTCAATTTGTCGAGGATATTTGTAATCTGCGATTCGTTCTTTAGTCCAAGCTTTCATCTCATCTTCCGTCGAAGATTGACCTTCTTTCATGATGACAAATGCTTTGATATTTTCTCCAAATTTCTCATCAGGAACTCCGATTACCGCTACCATCGAAACACCTTCATGTTTCATCATCACCTCTTCCACTTCTCTTGGGTAAACATTTAATCCGCCTCGGATAATCATATCTTTGGTTCGATCAACGATATAGAAACATCCATCTTCATCCTTAGTCGCCACATCGCCTGAATGTAACCACCCATTTTGAATGGTTTTGGCAGTTGCTTCTGGTTTGTTATAATATCCTTTCATCACGTTGTGACCTCGATAAAGCAATTCTCCTTTTTCACCAACCGCAACTTCATCACCATTATCATCCACCAACTTCACTTCAACTCCCCAAACTGGTTTTCCAATCGACCCTGGTTTTCTTACATCATTCTTATGATTAAATGTGACGACAGGCGAACCTTCCGACATTCCGTAACCTTCCATGATCGGCACTTTGAATTTAGCTTCGAAATCTTTCAACACTTGAACAGGCAAGGATGCTCCTCCAGAAAAACAACTTTTCAAGTTCTTGCTAATTTTATCCGTATTATATTTAGACGAATCAAAATTAACCATGCCCCAATACATGGTCGGTACTCCTGCAAAAATCGTCACGTTATGTTTTTCCAATAATCCAAAAACATCATCAGGATCAAAACGTGGCAACAATATATTATGTGCTCCTTTGTAAACTCCTGAATTCATCAAAACAGTCATCGCAAAAATGTGAAAAAGGGGTAGTACAATTATTTGAACATCTTCATTCGTAACTTCTCCTAAATTGGCAGAAATGATTGTATTCAACATGATACCGGAATGCGACAACATCGCCCCTTTTGGTTTTCCAGTTGTTCCCGAAGTATAAATAATTACTGCGGTATCATTTGGATCAGAAGCTAATTTTTTAAAAACTGGAGATTGACCAGCCATCAATGATCCCAAAGTTTGTGTTCCTTCGATTGGACTTGGATCAGTTGGTTTTGCAGTAATCATATAAAATTGCTCGCAAGAATCTACTTCTTGAAAACCACCATACCCCATTTCGCCCATCGGCAAATCTGGAGTTCCCACAAAACAGAAAAATGCTTTCGCTTCACTATCTCGCAAGTGATAAGCTATCTCATCTTTTTTTAATAAAACACTCAAAGGCACGACAGTTGCGCCTGCTTTTAAAATTCCAAAATAGATCATAGGGAAATAAGGCAAATTCAAACAATCGATGGCAACTTTATCTCCTCGTTTAATTCCTTTGCTTTTCAGTCCGTTGGCGATTTGGTTGGCGGCTCCATTTATTTGAGCATAATTTAAAGTAGTTTCTCCAAAGGTAAAAGCTGGAGAAGTCGGATATCGTCTGGCGCTATCTTCTAGGATGCAGGCTAAGTTTAACATTTATAATGATTTTTGTTTCTAAATATTTGAAGTCAATTATTAATGAGTTCCAAAGTACAAAATGAAATTCGAATCTTTATAATGGCTATTTTGTTTTTTATAAAATTCTTAAACAGTTTTAATGAAAGCGACAATATGTAGTTTTGTCGAAAAAAACTAATCTTTAATTTAGATTAACCGTTATTACAATTATATTGAAAAATGGAATGAAATATTCTCCAGTAATTATTTTTGGAATATTGGTTATTCTACTTCAAACTGGACGAGTTAGGTTTGGACATGGTCTCGGGGATATTGTTGATCACGGTTTTGTATATCTTGGATTAATTTTATCTGTGTTCTTATTAATTGGAAAAGAAAATGTTCCTCCTAAAGTTTTTCAAATTTTATCATCTCTACTAATTGGATTTGGTATCTACTTATTTTTGAGTATGACTATTTGGAGAGGTGGTGAATCTTCGTGGAATGGAAATATTTTAGTTCAATTTGAAGAAAATCTGTATAGACCTGACCATCGTTATGAAACAAAAAAAAGTTAGTATCTTGTTTAAACCCAATAATTTATAAAAAATCAAAAATCATGATAGACAAATTAAAAGAAACCCTCAACCAAGCTTCCGAAATTTTAAAAGAACAAACTTCAAATATTGGTGATGCGATCAAGGAAGGTTCTTCCTCATTTAGCGAAGCGGCCAAAGAAAAATCTCAAAAACTCATCGATGATTGGTTATTGGTTTTTCGAAGATTGGAAGAGTATGGATTTAAGATTACCAGCTTTGGTTTGGGAGTTGCGATTTCTCCATCATTGGAAGTAGAACTAGAAGGTTCCGCAGAAAAATTTACTTTGGATAGAATCAAGGAATTGATGGAAGAAAACAAAAACAGTACTTCATTAAATTCAGTTCTTAGAACTATAAAAATGACCTACGAAACCCATAGTAAAATCAGTAGTCAAAAATATGATATCGTTTTGGTAAAAGTTTTGGTAAAAATAACTCCTGAAATAAAGGTCGTTCTCGGAGAACCGAAATTGCATTTGTGAAGGACTTCTTAAATTCAATTTTTGACTTAGATAATTCCTGTGTTTTCAAGTCAATTCAAAATAAAAATTAACGCTATCTTTTGGTCGTTTTTAACTCCAATTTTGAATTGACCACAAGATTTGTCCAAGAAAAAATAAATAAAAACCAAATTTTCTATGCATGAAAATTTGGTTTTTTTTATTGACCTTTGGCGAAAATTTAACGACATATGATTTTATCCATCCTGCGACAACCGGATGTAAATATTTTAGGGATTAGATTGCAAGAACCCATAACAACATTCACAGACTTACTCGTAACCGTAGTATGCTTTTATGCCTATTGGAAAATAAACAAAAGTGGAATTTCTAGCAAGGCGATTCAATATATCAAGTACTATTTTGTATTAATGGGAACTGGAATTGCCTTTGGTGGATTGATTGGTCATGGATTTCAGTATGCATTTTTGCCAGCATGGAAATGCTTGGGATGGGTGATTGGGATGTTTGCAGTTTTATTTTTTGAGTTTTCTGCTTTGGAATATACCGCTAATTTAATCCCTCCAAAATGGCATAAAATATTGGTCGGTTTTAGCATCATTGAAATAGTTATTGCATTAGCTTTTACGATTTCATTTGTTAATTTTAAGTATGTCCAATATCATATGATCTTTGGTTTTATTGTAGTGGTTTTTTCTTTGCACCTTTTGATTTATTATAAAACCAACGATCATGGTAGTCGGTGGATCATAGCTGGCATAGCGATGTTGGTTATTGCAATAAGTGCATTTAGTTATCGAATTACGCCACATATTTGGTTTAATCATAATGACTTATCACATGTGATCATCGCTGTTGCCACTTATTTATTTTTAAAAGGAGCATTGCATCTAGGGGAACCTCCAGAGGAATTGGCTCCGCAAAAATCAGTTAAGAAATAGAGTTGATTCGTTTGACGTTGAGCGTTAGGCGTTTTACGGTTTTATATAATTTCTTTTAGCATGAACTTTTATATGTTCTTTTTTTACATTACTCTTTTTTACTGAATATTGAACGTACAACGCCTTCCCTTAAATGTCTAACGAAAAAACCTTTTACAACCATGAATTTTTCATTCCTATCCAATAAAACTAGCCTTTACATCGCCATTCTAAGCGTATGTTTTTCTACTCAAATTTCAGCACAAGATTCCATCCCTCCTGTTCCTGATCAATTAGACAATACTGTTTATGCTGTTCACATTCATCATACCGATGAAGAAATTGTGCTCGATGGAGAGATGAATGAAGCAGCTTGGCAGCAAGGAAAAGCTTCGGGTAAATTTTGGCAAAATTTCCCTGGCGATAGCATTCACGCTAAGTCCCAAACGGAAATGTATATGACTTACGATGATGAAAATTTGTACATCGCTATTGTTTGTCATAGTGTAGGAACTAATTTTGTCACCCCTTCTTTGCGACGAGATTATGGCTTTGGTGGAAATGATAATTTCAGTATTCATTTTGATACTTATAATGACAATACCAATTCTGCTTTATTTGGACTCAACCCTTATGGTATTCGTCGAGAAGCATTAATCTCAGGAGGAGGTAGGCAACGAAACGATTTCAATTCTTCGTGGGACAATAAGTGGAATGGAAATGCAAAAATTTATGATAATTATTGGATCGGCGAATATGCTATTCCTTTCAAAACCCTTCGCTATAATGAAGGAAGTACGCAATGGAGATTTACAGCCTATCGAAATGATACACAGACTGGAGAGCGATCCACTTGGCTGAGAATCCCTCAAAATCGAGTACTCATGGATATGTCTTATATGGGAAATTTGATTTGGGATAAACCGCTAAAAAAGGCTGGGAAAAATATTTCAATTATACCATTCGTGGCGAGTTCCGCTACTCGTGATTTTGAAGATGTAGAAGAAACAGAACCCGATGGAAATATATCTTTCGGAGGTGATGCAAAAATTGCGGTGACTTCAGGCTTGAATTTAGATCTGACGATCAACCCTGATTTTTCGCAAGTGGAAGTCGATCAGCAAGTGACGAATTTAGATCGATTTGAAATTTTCTTCCCAGAGCGAAGACAATTCTTTTTGGAAAATGCAGATTTGTTTTCAGGTTTTGGTGCTGGTCGAGTGACTCCTTTTTTCTCTAGAAGAATTGGCGTAACTCAGGATACTTCCTCTGGTGATAATATTCAAAATACTATTTTATACGGCGCTAGACTTTCAGGAAAACTCAATGAACGAACTCGAATTGGTTTGCTCAATATGCAAACGGCGAAGCAAGTGGGTAATGATTTGCCAAGTTTTAATTACACCGTTGCGACTGCCGAACAAAACATTTTTGCCAAATCAACTATCGCGGCCATAGTCGTGAATAAACAAGCCATCAACGGGGAAGATTTTAATAGCTCCTTTGATAAATATAATCGAGTGGCAGGTTTGGAATATCGTTTAGCTACGCAAGATAACGTTTGGACAGGAAAGGCATCTTACTTTCATGCCTTCACTCCTAGCGATGAAAAAGATAAATTTTATCACTTTTTAAAACTAGAATATAATAAGAGAAAATACCGGTTGGAGTGGGCACATTATTTTGTAGGAAGTGGGTTTGATGCGCAAGTTGGATTTATTCCGAGGAAGGATATTTTGTTTATCAATCCAGAAATAGAGTTTAATTTTTTCCCAAAAAAGAGTTCAAGAATTAGCCGTCATCAATTACAATTTGAGCCTCGCTTTATTTACAAAACGGGAAGAGATGGAAATGAAATCGTAACGGACTTTAGCAATATTGAAAACCAAGCAGAAGGAAGTTGGAATATTCAATTTAACAATACTTCTAATATAAATGTTTCTGCGGAATATAATGATGTCTTATTATTGAACGATTTTGATCCTACTCGAATTCAAGAGGACGATATTTTTTTAGCAGCGGGTGATCGTTTTCAATTCTCTAATTTTAGATTTAGCTATCGATCTGATCAAAGGAAAAAATTCAATTTCAATTTAAGAACTAATTTTGGGCAATTCTACAGCGGTAATAGAAGTGGTATCGGAGGCAGTATTACTTATCGTTATCAGCCGTTTGGTTTTGTGAGTTTGGCTTATAATTATAATCGAATTACGAATCTAGGAGGTAAATTTGAAGATGCCAATCTTTGGTTACTCGGTCCTCGAATTGATATAACTTTTACCAAAAAGTTATTTTTAACCACTTTTATTCAATACAATAGCCAGTCAGAAAATTTAAACATTAATACTCGGTTTCAATGGAGGTTTGCGCCAGTTTCGGATTTCTTTTTGGTGTATACGGATAATCAATTTTATGATGAAAACTTTAGCACTAACCCTTTGACTGATAGTCGATTTACGACGAGGAATCGGGCATTGGTGGCGAAGGTGACTTATTGGTTGAATTTGTAAGAGTATTGTTACATTTTTTTTATAAAAAAATAGCTTTATGAAAAAAATCACCTTTCCAAGCTTTTTCTTATTTCTAGCAATGATTCAAAATGCTCAAGTTCTACAAGTGAAAGTGAACTGGGGAGAAAAATACTCAGTAAGAGATTTTGGTAAATATATAAATCAAAAACCGATAGGTCATACGGATAATTATATTTTCATTAGACATAAGTATAAAAAGAATAAAGAATTAGTGCAGTATGATTTCGAGAATAAAATAATAAAAAAAACTCCTTTAGATTTCAGATTTAAAGGAGATGAAGTTTTCATTTATAATGATTATCAATACTGCCTCCTGTGATTATTTACTAGGCAGCAATCATGATAAAAAATTACAACGAACTTTTATTCATACTCAATTTATTAAATTCGTTTCACTAAGAAGTTTAATCGTAAGGAGCTGACCGAGGAAATCAAAAACAAGGTGGAAGAGTAGAGACGCAATGCATTGCGACTAACTCTTCTCATAAGATGAATGATTCTTTTGTCTCATTATCCAAACGCTATGCTATTACCCCCCCGAAATGAATTATTCCGTTTTATCCCCATTATAGAGACGCAATGCATTGCGTCTCTACGAAAAAAACCGAATTTCCAAGATGGAAATTCGGTTTTTTATTTTCTATAATAGACTTAAGGTCTGATCACTTTCTTCTTTGCATTTTGCATTGGATTAGGTGTATCAGGGAAATTATGTTTTTTGTAAACTTGGAACTTCGAAGGCATTTCCTTTAACGGAAATTGGTTATTCGATTCATCCACATCCGCAGTTTCTCGAAAAGGATCTAATCGAATAGCTTTCACTTCTTTATTTTTTACAAATACTTTTCGAACCTCATTTTCATTTTTTCTCCAAATCTCAACTGGTACTCTTTCCACTTCTACCGTACCATCTTCGAAAGTCCATTCGATGATAATTGGCATTGGCAGACCGCCTATGTTTTTGAAAAATAACTCATAGTAGTTTTTGCTACCGTATAGTTTTTTCTTTTTTCTTCTGTTGGGAGCTTCATCATACAAAGTTCCTTTGGTAATTTGAACAGAATCTTCCGTTTCCCAAGGTCGGTAATCAGTATAAAAGTCAACTAAATTTTTATCTTTTTCCACTTTGAACTTCGTTCCATTCGTTTGATTTCTAACTTTAGAAATATCGTCGAATGGTTTCTTAGCTGTTTGTGGAAATTCTCTTTCTACTTTTTCTGGCTTGTTTTTCAAATCAACTTGATACCAATTGATGCTATCTAAAGCGATATCTACATTTTCGATACTGTAGAACCAACCTCTCCAAAACCAATCTAAATCAACACCACTAGCATCTTCCATCGTTCTAAAAAAGTCAGCAGGAGTTGGGTGTTTGAATGCCCATCGCTCACAGTACTCTTTGAATGCCATATCGAAAAGTTCTCTTCCCATAATGGTTTCTCGAAGGATATTCAAACCTGTTGCAGGTTTTCCATAAGCATTCCAACCAAAGCCAACAATGTTTTCACTATTCGTCATAATTGGCTCTAAACGGTCTGGATTGCTACTCATATAACCAACTGCCTTACTAGCAGGCCCACGTCGAGAATTATAATTATTATCAAATTCTGACTCGGCTAAGTACTGGACAAACGTATTAATTCCTTCATCCATCCAAGACCATTGGCGCTCGTCACTATTAATAATCATTGGGAAGTAATTGTGTCCAACTTCGTGAATGATAACTGAGATGGCACCTTTTTTCGCTCGCTCAGTGTAAGTTCCATCTTCCTCTGCCCGACCGTAATTAAAGCAAATCATTGGGTATTCCATTCCGTTGGCAGCTTCTACAGAAATCGCAATCGGGTATGGATAAGGAATAGAATATCGAGAGTAAACTTCCAAAGTATGCTTTACCGCTTTCGTTGAATATTTGCTATAAATCGGGTAAGACTCTTTTGGGTAGTAGCTCATACACATTACTTTTTTACCAGCAGTAGTGGTATGTGGCAAGGCATCCCAAACGAATTTCCGAGAAGCTCCCCAAGCAAAATCTCGCACATTGTCTGCTTGGTATTCCCAAGTTTTTGTTGACTTACTTTTCTTACTTTTTGCATTAGCATTTGCTTCGTCCAAGGTTACGATCTCCACCGGCTCTGTACCATCATTATTGGATGCTAGCTCCCATCTTTGCTTTTGAGTGGAGCTCAACATTTCATCCATATTTTGGCATTCGCCAGTTGAAGCCACTACATAATCATCTGGCAAAGTCATTTTCACATTGTAATTTCCAAACTCCAAAGCAAACTCTCCACGACCAGTGAATTGTTTATTTTGCCATCCTTCCACCGCATCGTATACGCATAATCTTGGAAACCATTGAGTGATAGTAAAAATGTAATTATCTTCTTTTTCGAAATATTCATAACCACCACGTCCACCGATTCCGTCCACTCGATCAGTCAAATTGTAGTTCCATTTCACATTAAAAGTAAAAGTTTTTCCTGGTGCTAATTTAGTAGGAAGGTTGATTCTCATCATCGTGTTGTTGATGATATATTTTAATGCTTTCCCATTTGCATCAGTTACCATTTCGATGTTATGACCATATTTGTTTTCTTCGCCATAAGTTTCCAGACTTTCCAATCCATCTTGGCTCATAACTTTTCGAATAGAACTTGGATTAGCATGATTGGCATCGTTATCAGCTCGGTGCTCATTTTCATCCAATTGCAACCAAATATATTTTAAAGTATTGGGAGAGCGATTGTAATATTTAATCTTTTCAGTTCCACTTAATTGTTGCTTTTTAGTATCCAATGTGCATTCGATATTGTAGTCTGCTTGCTGTTGCCAATAATCTGGTCCAGGCATTCCATCAGCTGCGTGATAAGTATTTGGAGTCGGTAAGTCTTGGCCTAATTGCTCAAACCTGTTACCATGGTTGGACGTTTTCTTTTGAGCAAAAACTGAGGTAGACAGAGCTATCATACCACACAAAAGAAAACCTGTTTTTAATAAATTTTTAAAGTTCATCATAAAAGTTTGATTAGTAATTTTATCAAAGGAATAAAAGTCAGAGATTTTTTTCGTTAAAATCTTTACTAGAAAGAATAAAAAAAAATAAAAAGGTTGCTTTACAAGGTTTTTTTTACAAAAAGCTACCAAAAGTACAAAAATCCAAAGTGTTCTCAAAGTTTAATATAAATGATCTGTATCGGCAAAAATTTAATTGGTAAATAACAAAAATAAGCCTCAAAGACTATTTTAGACTTTGAGGCTTACTCTATCTTTTCAGAAAAAAACAATTTTATTTGTTCGATAAAACCACGTATTCCCATGGTTTTAAAACCATTTTAGCTTCTTTCTCCAGTTTCATTTTTTCATTGGAAAATACATTATTATATTCCCCTTTGTAACCTGTTCCTATCAAATTAAAGTTTTGGTTTTTATCTGATAAATTTAAAATAACCACCACTTTATCTCCATCTTTTTCACGCATATAAGCATAAAGATTCTTTTCATTACTAGTCATTATTTTTTGAGGTTCTCCACCAAAATCACCATTCCACAATGCCTTATTATTATGCTTTAAATCAAAAAGCGTTTTATAAAATTTAGCATAAGAATATCCTCCCCATTTAATAGCATCTTTTTCAAAAAACTCTAATCGCTTTCGATTCGCAGATTCCTGACCTGAATAAACTAACGGCATTCCATCATATGTTGCAGCAAAAACCGCAAACGTTTGAGCACCTTCCCCCAATCGATCAAAGGCAGTTCCTGCCCAAGTATTTTCATCATGATTGGAAGTAAACATCATGTGAAATCCTTGATTGAATCTTTCCCGATCTTGCTTCAACCATTCATCAAAAGCAGAGGCAGGTTTTTCTCCTTTCGCCACCTCATTCATGATATGATGAATATCCCAACCATAATCTGAGTGAAAATATCCATTGTTAACTTGGTCTGGCTCCTGCCCTTCTGCCAACATAAAAATATTACCTGCTGCAAATAGTGCATCACTCGCTTGCTTCCAAAAATCAGCAGGAACATCATGTGCTACGTCCATTCTAAATCCATCAATGCCGATTTTATTGACCCAAAAAAGCATATCATCGATCATAGTCTTTCGCATGTCTTGATTATCAAAATTCAATTCAGCAGTATCATACCAGTCAGTTGGATTACCTTTCAAGGTTGGTGATTTGATAATTGCTCCATCAACTTGAGTGTACCAGTCCGGATGATCTTTGATCCATTGATGATCCCAACCAGTATGATTTGGCACCCAATCAATAATCACTTTCATGCCTAAATCATGTGCTAATTTTAGCATTTTTTTGAAATCATCCATCGTTCCATACTCAGGGTTGAAACCCCGGTAATCTGAAACTGAATATGGACTTCCCAAGTATTTTTTCTGCTCTTTTGCATCTTTGATTTCTTCAATCATGATCTCAGGAGTTGCTTTTCGATTAGTCATACTAATGGGATGCAAAGGCATAAACCATAAAATATCAACTCCCATTTCTTTTAATCTTGGAAGATGTGTGGCAAAAGAATTGACCTGTCCATCTTCTGAATATTGTCGAAGATTAACTTCATAGATGGTCGCATTTTTTCCCCAACTTGGCATTTCACCAAGAATTCCATCATGTTTACATGCTGTAAAACTTAAAATGATTAGGGCAAAAATTAAATTGTATTTGTTCATTTTATTTTGTTTTTTCGTTTTTGTAAAATATAATTTCACCTACTTGACTTGGTTAACCCCATCAAAATAAATAGGGTCGGAACTACGTCCCTTTATCCTCTTTTTAGAAGAAAAATTTCTATAGACAGGGTCAGCCCTCCGAGCTTTATCGTTCAAAGTCTGTTAGGACTGACCCCGTCTGTAGTAAGATCTAGGAGCGAAAAAGAATAAGGTACATAGTTCCAGCTCCATTTATTTTGATGCGTTTAACCTACTACTTAGCAGGGCAATCGCATAAAAAAATTAGCGCTGTTTATTTGGTGATTTGTTTTTCTGTTCATCCTGTTCTTTCGGGAAATGGACTTCCTTGTTAAACAAATAAACAAATATGACTTTCTTTCGATTGCCCTATACTACTTAGGAATGCGAACTAAATAGATTCAGAATTTTCACTACTACTTTTGTCCTTATTTTCCCCTTTGAAAGCAATCATTTATCCAGATAAACTCATGCTTTCAAAGCAAAAACTAAGCACAAAATAAGCGACCGAAAATTCTGAACCTATTTTATTCGCATTCCTTAGCCAGCAGATATATATTTTCAAAAATTATTTTTTAACACCTGGACGTTCTTCGACTTTGTCCATTTTAACCTGCTCGCCAGACTTTGTAATATTGGTATTTCCAATTAAAATTAAAACGGGTGAATTCATTTGTGTTTTCCAATGTTCGTTTTTTGTTTTATCTACTTCCTCATAATCAATCGTCAAATAGTTAGTTTCATCTTCTAAAAACCATTTCCCTGTTCCCAACTCCTTTCCATCTTGACCATAGGCAAAAGTCATATCTCTTTTGAATTCAATCCATTCTTCATTTTTAAACCAACCTCTACTACTCGATCCCATGTACTTCCAGATTCCAAAAAATGGAGACAAAGGACTTGCTTTTACGATTTCAGTTTTATCGTGATCATGTCCAGCGTGGTCGTGGCCAGCATGATCATCAACTGCTTTGGTTTCAGTTGGCGCTTGAGTTTGATCTATTTCTGGAGCAGAGCTTGCGTCATTTCCACAGGAAAAAAGAAAAAGACTTAACGCTATCATTAAGGTAATTACAAATAGTTTTTTCATTTTGAATACTTTTTTTATTAGTTGATTTAAATTAATTTTCTCTACCTACGCCATCTCATTATAAAACTTCGCGCTACTTTTTGCAGGAATATCATATTGCTCTTTGTAAATTTCTAAGTGCAGATTCTTACTCGATAAGTTTTTGATTTCAACTTGCTTCTTCCTTACGATAACTTGCAATAATGATTTTTTAAATACAATTTTAAAGGAAAAACTTTTCCATTCATTTGGCAAGGATGGATTTAAAATCAACTGCTCTCCCAGCACTCGCATCCCTCCAAAACCTTTGACCACCGCCATCCAAGTTCCAGCCATACTCGTGATGTGCAAGCCATCTTCTGTATCATTATTATAATCATCCAAGTCTAATCGAGCGGTGCGCAAATACATTTCATAAGCTTTCTCTTTCATCCCTAATTTTGCTGCCAAAATAGCATGTACACATGGAGAAAGAGAAGATTCGTGAACGGTCATCGGCTCATAAAATTCAAAATTCCGACGATGCGTTTCTTCATCAAACAACTCTTCAAAAAAATAAAGTCCTTGCAAAACATCTGCTTGCTTGATAAAACAAGATCGCAAAATCCTATCCCAACTCCATTTTTGATTCAATGGTTGATCCTCTGCTGAAAGGTCGTTCACTTTAATTAATTCTTTATCTAAGAACCCATCATGCTGAACAAATACATCTAATTTCTCATCATGTGGCAAGTAAATATTGTCAGTTATTTTTTTCCATTCACCTATTTCTACGTATTCATAAAATTTTATTTTCTCTTCCAATGCTGCCCATTTTCCAGGAGCTTTTTCCTTCATATAAGTGATGGCTCCGAAAGCATATTTCATACACCAACTTGCAATGAAATTAGTGTACCAATTATTGTTCACATTATTCTCATACTCGTTCGGCCCCGTCACACCATGCATCACATATTTACCCCGTCGTTCTGAAAAATGAACTCGTTGCGCCCAGAATCTCGCAATCGCAATCAAGACTTCTGTCCCATAATCGATCAAATATTCCTTGTCGCCCGTATGTCGAATATAATCGTAAATCCCGTAAGCGATGGCTCCATTTCGATGAATTTCTTCAAAGGTAATTTCCCATTCATTGTGGCATTCCTCCCCATTCATCGTGACCATCGGATACAAAGCAGCCCCAGTTTTAAAACCTAATTTCGCAGCATTTTCAATCGCTTTGTCCAATTGTTTGTAGCGATACATCAATAAATTCCTCGACACTTTCTGATCCGAAGTCGCCAAATAAAATGGAATACAATATGCTTCGGTATCCCAATATGTACTTCCTCCATACTTCTCACCCGTAAAACCTTTTGGTCCGATATTCAATCGAGCATCCTCGCCGGTGTATGTTTGATTGAGATGAAAAATATTAAATCGAATCCCTTGTTGAGCGGCAACATCACCTTCAATGATGATGTCGCTTTGCTCCCATTTTTTTAACCAAGCATTTCGCTGCTCGTCTAACATCAGATCAAAACCTTTGGTAAATGCTTTATTTACAGCACTTTGCGTATTTTTTGATAAATCTTCTTTGGGATGATTCTCTGAGGAAAGGTTAGCTCCGTATTTTAAAACAGTAATTTCATCGCCGTCCGTCACTTCTATTTTTACATCACTACTCACATATTTTTCTTTGGAAAAAACGCCAGCATTGTGATCTGCCGAATCACCATTTTTCAAAATCTGAAACTTCATTCCTGTACAAACTTGAAAAGCGGTCTTCTTCGTTTCTGCCAAAACATACCCTTCTTTTGGCTCCACATGCTGGTCAATTTCTACCCAAAATTTTTCATCATAATTTGCATCTTCATTTTTTACGTCAAAATCAACGTAAGGCGTAATATTTATTTCTCCTGAAAAATTTAACGCGGTAATTTTGTAAAAAATCGCTCCCACTTCATCATCGACGATGCTGCAAAATCGTTTGGCTTCGACTTTTACTTCTTTCCCACTTGTAAGTTTTGCTTTAAAAGTTCGCTCCAAATATCCTTCTTTCATATTTAGCACTCGACGGAAATTATCCACTTCACATTCCGCCAAATCGAAAGCTTCTCCATCTATTTCAATATCAATGCCTACCCAATTTGCCGCATTCAAAACTTTCGCAAAATATTCAGGGTAACCATTTTTCCACCACCCGACTCTAGTTTTGTCCGGGTAATAAACACCCGCCACATAATTTCCTAACATAGTCTCTCCACTAAATTTTTCTTCAAAATTAGCGCGTTGTCCCATGCGCCCATTTCCAATACTGAAAATTGATTCTGAAATTTTATTATGCTTTCGATAAAAGCCTTCTTCAATAATATTCCACTCGTCTTGCTTCAGATAATCTTTCATTTTATTTTT
>Ga0115005_10000285_pt1 | contig 38710 bp, 14 predicted proteins | sample ArcOceMetagenome_FD_87163 | JGI IMG/M metagenome (GOLD analysis project Ga0115005, IMG submission 87163) | Marine eukaryotic phytoplankton communities from Arctic Ocean - Arctic Ocean - Greenland ARC118M Metagenome | ecosystem: Environmental > Aquatic > Marine > Oceanic | place: Arctic Ocean... | reverse complement strand
GTGAAGAGGCATGGAGCGTTGGGGCATGGGCGGAGACCAATGGATTTGAGGACTTTGGTGCAAGTATCATACCAGTGGCAGGGGCTACATTTGAGTCCGTAGAGGGTATTTTTAGGAGAAGGTAGACGTCGGAAGGTGTGATAGGACAGCCTTTACTAGGTGGTTTGATGATGTATTTTTCGTTTTCAGGGAGGACGGATTGGCAGAATGCTTGGCTGACATCGCCAGTTTTGGGAACTATGCAGAGTTTTGTAGCGAGTGAAATCATGAGTCGGAGTTCAAGTGGAGAGAGTACGGGAGCAAAGCAGTCACTGGAGCTCCAGTTGTGAGGATCAAGGTTACCGAGGACAACGATGCAATATTTAGCGCGGTCAGGGTTTCCATCTGCATCTGTTTTTATTTTGGATATGGCCATTGACAGTAAGGCATTGCCTGTCAGTGGACGGAGTTCTCTATATTCGGCTTCTGTGATATATTCCCAGGTTTGGGTGTCTTCGTGGAGGCCGAGATACTCTTCGAGGTATGACTGATCCCAGATGGCTTTGTCATTTGGGGACAGTTTATGATGCTCATAAAGTTTTGGTTCGGTAGGAGATTGAAGGGTTTTTGCGGAGACTCGACGGCAATGGGCAATGATTTCATCTGGTCCTGTGGAATCGATGGAAAATTGAATGTTGGCATCAGTGAGGGCTGCTGGATCTGTGGATTTCATGTAAGTAACGCGGCGAGCAATAAAATCTTTCGTTTTGCGTGCTTCAAGATTTCTGTTGAAAGTTGAGAAATTCTGCCATCCTTGGACAAGGTACTTGTTGGCACAGAGGGAAGCGGCGTCGGCGAGGAAGTTGGGTAGAGGTATGACCTATAGAATAGAGAGGTAAAGATAGTATTAGATGTAGTGAGTACTTGGCGAGGATATTAGGTATCGCTCTTTTGGAGATAGGCCTTTATGGGCCGTCTGTCTGTCAACAAAGGTCCAACAAACAAAAAGTAGTAGTAAGGCTGGGTGGCACAAACAAAAGAAGGTCTTGGAATGGAAGGATTTATTAACAGATGACAAACTTGAAACTGCAACAACGGACTACACCTTAACAATTTATTCGAAGCATCAAAATAAGGTGGTGGAATCTCAATACCAGTTTTGTGGCTCTTTTCAGCAGCCTGGTATGGTACTGCATCTAATGTCAAAAGGTAAAAAGTCTCGCGAACCGGAATCGAACCAGTGACCGATGGATGACAGTGCTTTCTACAGTCCACCGCTCTACCAACTGAGCTATCGCGAGGACGATGGTAATAAGTGCGATATCTACTAATAAAATATAATTTATGCCATAAATGTTTTCAATCCATCCAATGCATTTCTTTAGACTAATCGAAACATTTTCTGGGACATTCTTTGTCCCCTCAGGGGCCTGGATTTCACCGGAATCGTTCGTGAGGATTTGAAAGCAGACATCCTTGAACTTTGCCAATAAGTTGAACTCGCATTCATCTGCTAGAATGGAAGGTTTTTCGAGCGTCCAAGCGAGTGGGTGCATAAAGTGTCCTGAAGCCCTTTCGAAATTTTGATGGTAGGCTTTTCTACTCCATTCACAAGGATCGTTTCTCACTCTAAACTATCAGGTGCAAATGTGGTATTGTATTTGCCAGCGTCTGGTGGGCCATTCTCATTGAAATATTCCGTGCACTGATCGCGGTTTTCAGTAGGAAGGCAATATTGCTTACAAAGTGGCATGGCAACCAGTAGTACCAGCAGCAAAATATTGTTGAAGATAAGTGAAGTTGAAGAACTGGATGCGAAGATTGACTTCTGGTAGATTTAAGACCTCATTAGGTACTAAGTCATCTTTCTCATCTTCCACAATGAGAAATCCTACCAGTAGACAGTGGCCGTTCATTTGAATGATCGATTGTTAGAATGAAGAGGCTACACTTGTGCAAAACGGGTGGGAAAAGAAGAATAGTAAACTAAATTAATTGCATTGCGACTCAAGTCATATATCCAGCCACTTCTTATTCGTGCAGCATTCTTTGTTTATAAGGTTTCCCATCAGTGCCCTCATTCAGATTGCTCATTTTTCCGCTCTTCAAAACTTTTGTGATCTAAAGGAGATTTTGCGTTGTACGATATCCAACCATAACACAGTTCGGCGCCTCCAATCTTTTTCCTTCTCGTCGACTTGGTTCCTTTTTTGCTTTAGAACAAATTCAATTTCTTGTTTTGCTTCATTTTCTATCCTTGCCATATCTCTTTCAAACACCTTAAGCACAATGTTCTTCTTCTCCTCCTCCTCCTTAATAATGCTCTTCCTTACGTCATCTATTTGTTTCTTCTCTAGTGCCACAGAACATTCCAGCCTCTGTTTCTCTTCCTCTGTTCCTTTTGACAAGCGATCAGCGGTAACTTTCAGCTCACTACTTCTTATACTCAGACTTGAAAACTGTCGAACTTCGGTGTGCTGTTTTAATTTTGAGTCAAATTCTTTCCGCTTCCGGGTGATTGTACATTCCAAATTATGGACTGCTGCATTTTTCGCTTCCTCGATGGCCTTAACAGATCGAGCTCCTTCAGCCATACTAATATCTGCATCAGAGCTAAGTATTGAACCTTCAGCTTGAAGTTGCAATCCATCTAATCTCAAATCTTCGCTGAAATACCAATCGTCAATCGGTTCCATTTGAATCAAAGAATTATCCAGTTCAGAGCGCAAGATGACACCTCTTGTATCATCGCGATCGCGGTTGCTTTCCCTTGCGGTAATCAGCCAGCGAGATACGATTACTTTATCGGCCTGTTTCAATTTTATTGGACCCCACTCCTTCGTTGAGTTCTTGGTTGCCCGCTCTGATTTATACTTGACGGCCTTGAGATTCTTTGTTTGAATCCGCTTCATTTTTTGAACGTACTCAGTACAAAAGAGTTCAGCGTTCGGACGAGGAAAACGACCTCCCATTTTTGCTCTAGCAGCGAGCAACCACTTGGTTAGTAATTGACCATTAGATGACACTTTATCAATGACCAAGGGTTCAAATAAAGAAAAATCTTCGTTATCATCGTCGCTACTGATATCTCCAGGTCTTGTGACGCGTTTCTCTTCAGTGTTATTCGAGGCCTGATCTGTCAGTGCTATGCATATATTACAAAGCGTCTTAATCTCAGCATTTTGACGAACGTAAGAATTCCATAGAATGGTGTCATTGCCGGACAATGGAAATTCCTCTTCGAAGTGGGAAATGAGCGTGTCCAGAGCAGCAGGGTTGTATCTACCATCTGTACATAGACAAACACTAATCCTTTCGCATGATGACTTTCCTCTTGCACAATTCAAACATGAATGTTCCTGTTGAGAATGCATTATGTCTCTAATGGAAAGTGCGTACATGCGCCTTTTTCTTGCTTTTTCCAACCATAGTTTGACAATATCTCGAGAAGACCCAAGTACTGTAGAGCTATCCCATCTGCGCCGAACGTCATCAAAGTCGTCTTCGTCGTCATCGCTGCTTATATCGGATCTATCCCCTACCCTTCTGTCGCCATGACCCATTGACACCAATTTTGAAAACACACCTTTAGTGTAATCAATGAGTTCAATTTTCTCTGATTGGGATAAACTATTATTGTTTTCTGTGAGCAATTCAACCAGATGTCGGAGGATCCAGGGTCGGTTCCGTTCGAGGAATCGCTGGCGAAACTTTTCATTGTTCAGGGCCTCGAGTTCCATTCGTTCCTTCGCCAGATCTACTTGGCGGCCTTCGCCAATTTGTAACTTTGCTGCGATCATGTCATCTAGTGTTCCTTCAATTTGTATTGACCCCCAAATTCCTTCCCAATCTAAGTAGTTGATTTTGATTGAAGAGAGATATACAATGATATGTTTGAATGCTTTGACAAGTACTGTAACAGCGGCAATGATGAATGGTAGAGCTGGATCTGACAGAATACTGTAGTGTTTGGAGCGCAGTAAAATTGTCCCTCCAAATAATGTTGTGGTGATACTTCCGGACAATAGAGCAGCGACAAAATAGTACTGTGAGGAAAAACTCATCAAGTCAATGGTTTGTAGAGGGTCGAGTATACTTTCGTCATAGTACGGAATCTTGAGACTCCATCTGCAATCTCTGGATGCAAAACGATGTCGCTGGTAAGCCAGATAATCATAAAGTCGCCATCCATGCACAAGCTCCTGCGTATTGAAAATCATTACATCAACACCGAGTGTCCATGGAATCATACAAAATGCAAACAAGACGTAATATGAAAGCTCAATGGCGCTGATACTGTATTTTTCCGCCACATGGCTTTCGCTGTAGAAAAGAGACAGCAAAATGAAGAATACAGGGGCAAGAATACGAGTGGTCATGTTGATGGTTGATAGCGTGATGGCATCAATCAAGGGCTCGACTCCTTCATTTCGAAGCTCAATTGCCTCGTTAATTTTCCTCCACTTCTTCTCCTCGTGTCGCTTTTGTTGCACAGTCATTCGAATATTAGGTCTCAATTTCTTTATCAAAATGAATTTCCATCGAGGCCATATACTTTCAAAAGATTTTACGCACGGGTCAATGTAGAGCCTATGAAAGACAGTTGATGCAATCTGAAGGAAAAAGATAACTGTGAAATCAACAAAATCTGCTGCTCCGATTGTAGTTATAACCTCGGTGATTCCGATGGCAACCATAAGAGGGACACAGAGTAGTTTTTCCTTCAAAAGTTTTGCGATGGCAATCTCAAATATTACGAACAGTAGCTTTGAGATTATGGTGATTTCACGGAGGTTCGCTTCGAATCCCGCTGAGTAACTTATTTCCCATAAACATAGCAAACAAAGCTCCAGTCCAAAGCAGCATAGCACAAAGTGGGCTCTCTTCCATGTTGTTGGTGACCAAGATTCGCTCTGTGGGGCTTTATTAATGTCGGAATCTGTTATGAAATCTTCTTCGTCCTCGTTTACCTTCACATCGTCTCGATGTTGAATCACAACCGAGGCACTGACTATTGTCGCATATACGCTAAGGGAACAAATTATGGCTCCGGTTCTTCCATGTCGTATATTTTTGATAATCTCGTCATCGGGACTTGAGCTCGCGTACCAGTCACCACTAATCTGCTGGATGAATGCTGAGTTTGGATTGATTGCGATGAAAACAAAAAAGGAACAACATGTAAACGCCATAATCGCAAGACTGGTACCGAAAAGAGAAGGTTCTGCCAACAACTTAAAAAGCTCGGTGCCATGAAATTTTGGGGGGTGTCTAAGCTTCGTAGAAGCTTTATTTATGATCCAAATAATGTATCCAATTGCAATACTTGTACCTCCAGCCATTGTAAAATAGACGAAATAGACAAATCCATGAAATTGAAAACTATTCAGCAGGTTGAACCAGTCCAGCGGATAAAGAGAAATTCGCAACTTGTATGCCTGAGACTTTAGCTTGCCATTGATGTCAGTATCACATGGTAAAATATCGAGTTCTTTCATTTCTCTCAGCATTTCTGCATCCCCTCCAAAATGTTCCGGTTTCAATGTTGTGCAAAGATTGGAGTAGTATAAAGTTGCTCTCACTAGTCGTTTGGTGGATCGATCGACCTGAAAATACTGTAGATCCAGTGATATATCTCTTGGGATTGCATTTTTCATTCCTCCATGATACTTGTCTACTTTCACCGGTACAACGTGCTGCCCGTCAACAAGTTCATCTGCCCTGCCCCATCTACGGGATGTGAATAAATTGTTATTAATTGCGCTGTATCTTGCTACAAACATGTGAGACGGTACAGAATCTTGTGTTATGTAAAACAGTGTATCCTCTGGTTTACTTTCATACCATCGAATGCGATCTGATGCCGAGTCCACCTGCTCTTCAAAAATACAATGAAGAGCGGCACCTTCTTTCAAGGGATCTAATGCTGATAAGGGAGGAAAAGTAGCCAAACAATAGTCCCCCTTCGGGAAGTTGTCAGTTGTAATTGCAAATTGGCTCACTTGATTTGTTTCGTTATGACGTAATACGGTGCAATCTTCATGTTCCTCAAGCAGCTTGCTGAGACTCAAATGGGAGTCAAATCCATCGCAGCTAGAAAAGAATGGGAAATATGGTAACGCAAGTGCCGAAAACTTTGAATCGACGTCAGGGGTAGTTGGCGTAGGATCGTTCATCCACCAATCTTCTGAATGGTACACAGTGGAATAACTGTCCGGGACACACTCATCTCTCCTTCCTACTCGACCATCATCATTATAGGACGTGAGAGCTTCGATTTCTGGTTGAATGGTCTTATGAAAAGACGTGCAAGGTCTGTCAACTAGAATACTATTTTCCATAGATTTGTACCCTTGTTGTCCTACTGGCACCTGCCTCATTGGTAGATTTAAGGGCAGATCCATATTTGAAGTTGCAAACTTGTCTTTTCTGATCACTGAGAGCCATTGGGAACCATTGCCGCCACGAGAAAACCTACTCGGTCTATGAGTGTAGGATGTGAACACATCGTTCTGGTAAAAATGATTGTCGAAAAAGCTATAAAACTGTCCATTTAGCAGCTCGATCACCGTAGTAATTTGCGTATCCTCCAATGCAGTCACTGTGAAACTGATGTTGTGATGTTTGTTGTCGGACAAGCCGCTATCCTTTGCATTGCTTTGAAAGAATTTTGGGAGAGGGTGGGACTTACACTTACAACACCCGTCTGTTTGTTTCCATGGGAACCCTTGATCAGGTTGCTCTGCGCTAAATGGGCTACGGATGCGCACACTTGCATTGAGAGCAAAATTCCATTCTTCAAATAAAGACAACGGGTTGATGTTTTCAGATTCTTCCTGCAGCTCCTTGCTCATTATAAATGATGCTTTTGGCTCAAATTTTGGAGGTGAAAAGCCAAACTCTTTTTCAAAGATTGGGTGAAAGCGATCAGTCAAAACGCGATCTTCTAACTCGTCTAGTATACATGATTCCTTGCTGCAATTATGGTTTTTACCCATTTCATTCTTGACTGAGCAGCAAATATCGTCCTTCCAAGTTTTGTACTGAAACCACTGGTCAACCAGTGAGCATTTGTATACAAGGCTATTTTGATCAAAAGGACCCTCATCTCGACATAGCTTCCTAAATGTGAGATAGTTCCAAGGTTTGTCCTCGCAAAATAATGGTAAGGATAAGCACCTCTCGAGATCGGGTTCCGAGTATATCAATGACTCGTCTGCGAAAGTACCATTTGTGCATAAATCAATGTCGATCGATGTGCCATTTTGATGAACACAAACTTGTTTCCTGTATTTCTGGAGGCAGAGATTGAGTCTAGAATGTTGACTTTCCTTTGATGGACGAGAGCATCCCGTCTGTGATTCGCAACGGTATCGAGTCGGACAAGGCTTGCAGTTTCTATAGATAGACAATTGGTAGTCCTTGCCATATGTCATGTTCCGTGGTAATGAGCTCAAATTTACTGTGTAATGTGCGATATCATACGCTTTCAAGTAAAATGTGCCAAGAGCGAGTGTCTCTGATTCTATTTCATGGTCATGTTGTGAGAGATGTAAAATTCCTGCCGTGACATTATCTTGTACACTTTCCGGTGCTGTAACTGGAACTCTTCGAAGTACCTCGTTCTTTCTAACTATGCAGTCCTCTGTACTTTGCGCTCCAAAACCTTTCGTGTATGTCCCATTGGGGCATTTGAGCAGGTTCCGACATTCGCACACATCTAGGCGGGTTGGATAGAAAATAGTCCCATCAAGTGCATGTAAATCAAGTTCGGTATCATCACCATAATGTGTTGGGCGATAAAAAATAACATCCTTCAGGTCGTTTCCATTCAACTCTACTAGCCGAATCGCCTTCTGTAACCTGAGTAGAATGGCATCTGACCTCTGTTCACGAATGCCACTGTTCCAAAGGAGTTCGCAGTGATTTTTCAAATCGTGGAATGTTTTGAATGTCTGCCTATCTGTTGATGTGACTTGAACATCCACCTGATAATCAGGGGATGTTGTTGTTCCCATATTTCTAAAGTTAATGAAACCTGAAGATAACGGCATTTTTAAGGTGTCAAAGGATGGGATCTTGCCCTTTGCCATTGTTACCTCATCGGCAGCTGGAAAGGAACATGAGTTTCCACGTTCGACAATTGTTTCAGAACACTAGAGGGATATTAGTTACCAGAGCGAGATAGAATGAAGCAAGAGCGGCATAAGCAAACTTACAGTGAGAAAACGTCCGATGGCGAGAATAGTCAATAGCTCAGGATTGCAATCACATTCCTTCCTTTTAATTGCATTGATAACATGCATCCATTTTTTATCTCGTGCGCATTTAGATCTCTTGCCATTAGCTTTGTTGACCACCTTAACATTTGCTCTTTGGGTAACATTTAAATACACATCTGCGTTGAAATAGCGACTGGACAAACTGACCTCCTCACCGTCAATACAATCTGAATCATGCTTGATCAGTAAGTGAAATGAATCTTGACCCAGATACCGCACATGATCTACACCTTTGAATGAATCTACTAATTCATTATCCAGATGTCTGTTGAGAGCGTCATTTGCCAATTTACCTTGGGTGGCATTCGATGTTCCAGCCGGGCAAAAGTATCCCAGAGGGCATAAGTTGTCGTGAGCCGAAATTCCGGTGCCATTTGGACAGAATCTACCAGCAGGACAAATGGTTTTGTACTTGCTCTGTGGAGATTCCAGCGAGGAATCAGGAGTAGTTCCAAAGTCACAGATATACCCAGCAGGACATTCAGTAGAAGTTCCCAGTGTTGAATTCGTTTGTTCGTCGCAGATAAACCCCTCTCGACATGGGATAGCCTCTGTCTCCTCATCGTCATCACTGGAACATATATTGTCAGCTTCGCAGGTTCCTGGGTAGTATTGGTCTCGTGCGAGAAAAATTGATCGAGGCGTCCATGGATCGAGGTTGCAGCAGTCTCCCGCATCATGCAGTTGGAATGATGGGTCGATGTAGCATTGTAGTTCACTGTCAAATCTTGAGCAGCGTTCGACATCCACGCCGCCCTCGTAGTCATAATCTGCACTGGTGTAAACCACTTGCTTGCCTGTTTCAACCAAAGTCGAATTCATCAAAGAGAAACCAGGAGTACAATTGAATGTGGGGTCGAATCTTGGAGCTCGAACCAAAGGAATATATGTCATTCCTTTTGTAAAATAATACTGGAAGCCAGTTTGTGACCCTTCTAGACGCGGGATATCTAGTAAGCGTTGAGTATAAACCCCACTTCCATAACCTTGATGGGGATAGCCCGTCTGAATATCATATTGCGGGCCGAAATACGTGACGAATCTCTCAAATACCATGCTTCCCTTCATTTGGGAATTTCGGTAGCATCTTGCTCCTTTACCATACTTTGCAGATACTTCGTCGGTAACACGCAAATGTGCTCCTCTTCCCAATACATCAATGTAGGGCGGAATGAGTTCACCAAAAAAGTAATTCTGTTCATTCGACTCTTTACGCTTGGAATCTATACCTGCATTAAGTTTTAGACACTGGTCAACTGAAAATGGAGTAGGCCGCCGATCATGCCTGAAATTGTATGCTGGGAATGGTATACCATTCACATTCACAACTGGTTCGAAAGGTCTTGGTAAATCAGTTTTGCTGCAAGGCGTTGTCATACCATCTGCACCACAAACGACCCCAGCTGCACATTTGATACATTCATCTTCATCACGCAAATTCCAGTTCTTTGACCATGTGCCCTGGGGGCAACTTATACAAGGAACACCATCAATTCCAAGAGATCCTCTATATGTTCCAGGGGGGCATAGGTCTGCAATAAAATGACCTTCATCCTCGCATGAAGTTCCAGGAGGGCACGGAACACATTCAGAACTTTCGATTGTCGGTGAATAGAATCCCGGGAGGCATTTTGCAGCCTTCACAGTACCCGGATATCTTGCGTAGTGCCCTTTCTTAGTTGGAATAGGAGTCGCCGTTCCCTTTGGACAAACAAAGGATGACGGGCAAATCCCACTTCCCTTTGCTGAAGTAGATGCAGATTCACAATAAAAGCCTGCACTGCACGGTTGCGAGTGAGTGACATTCCCCTCTACAATTGAATCAGATCCAACCCCACTGGGGCAGTAGCTTCCAGGCCTACAAGGGTATGGCCGCAATGCCGTATCATTTCGAAAAGGGTCAGAAGTTTGTGTACCTAAAGGACAATAGAAACCCGGCGGGCATCTCATGTTCGGGGACTGAAGCCTTTTAAAAGAACACACAAACCCAGGCGTGCAGAGGGCCGGATCAACTCTACCATAGCCAACACAAAAATGACCAAGTGGGCAATCACTGCACTCTACTTGTCCTACCATAAAGTTAAATGTTCCAGGTCGACAAGGGAGTGGATCCCAGAGTCCAGGATCGGGGCAAAAAGTTCCAACTGGGCATGAATGCTTTTTGCCGAATCTACAATAAAATCCCTTTGGACACTCGCCATTATTAGGAGTCGACGATGCTTCTGGACAGTAGTTTTTTCCAAAGCATTGCTGAGAAGTTGAAAAATCTCCGACTTGTGAAATATTACTCGAAGTACCAGCATGGCAGTAAGTCCCATGTGGGCAAGGGATGGGTCGTTGAAGCTCTATTCGACTAAAATCTAAGTCACTATTCAACATGACATCCACGGAAGAATCGATTTCTAGGCATGATTCTTGTTGGCAAAATCTACCCCGGAGAGGCAGTGTAATCTCCATGTGATCGAGGGGGAGAGATCGTAATTCATCCCAAACTCTAGCTGGATACTTTGAGGCCTGTAAGCCGTAGTCATCAGTAGAGTTATCAAAACAAAAAGTCTCTCGACCGCCCATTATTGGAATCGAACCCATGCCTTGATCACCAAAAGCAATTGTTGTTGTTCTCTCCGCAAATGTGAGCCCTAATGACAGTTCGTTGAATCTGTTATATCCACAAAATGTGTCAGTCGATGCTGTTCCAGCTGGACAAAAGAAACCCTGAGGACATGGCTGCTCGGCTCTCTTTGTTCCCTTGACGTCGCAAACATATCCTGCTGGACAAAGTCGTGGGACAGGTAAACCGTCTTCAGGGCACATAAAACCGACATCACAAATGTGGCAGGATTCTTGACCGGACTTTGGTTGATAAGTGCCCTTTGGGCAGAGAGTAAAGTTTTTGTGGTTAATTCCATTGCAATAAGCCCCTCTTGGGCACACCATCAAAGTAGCCTCTTCAGCTCCTGGCTGATAAAATCCATTTTGAGCAGGAGATCGAAAGTCAAACGAATGACGCGAATCTGTGTAATCAATGCCGTTATTCGATACTTCAATCGTAGTTTTCATTTCCGGCCCCAATCTTGGAGAGTAATCAAGATGATGAATACCTGGAAAGTGCCCTGGTTTGTGCTGCAAGAAACTGTTTTGGAATTTTGCATTTGACATAGGTGGGGTGAAACAAAAAATCAGATTGCGAGTGAGGAAAGAGGCCGGAACTTGCTGTTCGCCAAATCTGCATGACAAAGCCGTCGTGTTGACGAAACCTGATCCTTTAATGAAGATTGGTGTATACCCCCCAAACGTTCCAACAGTCTTGGACAGTCCACTTATTACGATATTATCCTGGTAAATGTAGTTTAGGGAATTAGGAGCAAAATCCTGTGCATTCATTGATACTTTCACCTCCACTAGTTTGGAAAGATACAAAGGATATCCGTGGGCATGTTCAAATATACGGCTATCGAACTTTTCGTTGGAAACATGAAACTTGTGTTCTATAAGTGACTTCCAATTTAGTTGAGATCTTTGCACAATGGGCGGAGACCTGCAATTGATTTCCTCAGATGAAATAAATCGGGCGGGGACATGATAGTTGTTAAAGCTACAAATTGAAACCGACGAATTGAAAAAGCTCGACCCATAAATTCGTACAGTTGTTCCAGCATTTGTTGATGGCCCGGATGTTGGAATCAGCTCACTGATTTTAATTTCATCATAAAAATGTATTGCTCCAATGTCACTGAGAAAATCTTGGCCATTAGTCGACACCGAAAGACGGTGAATGCCGCTAGGACGGTGTGGAGCAAGGCATTGAATTTGCATAGACGTGACAAAGGTTGCCGGTACCACTTCAGACCCAAACCTGCAATTTAGATCAGTTGAGTTCTGAAAAGCACCTCCATTAATAATGACGGAAAAGTTGCCACGAGAAGGACCACTGAGGGGATGTGCGCCATGTACTGTAATTGGAACATCATATGTAAATGTAACATCTTGAACGTTGGTCTTTCTGAGGTATCCATCAACAGACACAAAGACCTGCACTTTTCTTGATTTCATTGCTGGTGGAACGGTGCATTCTATATGTGTAGAATTGATGTAGTTGTAAACAGGGACCCCAAATTCGTGGAAGATAGGCAACTCAGGAAAAACAGTCCTGTCCACAAAATGACAGAGCAAATTTGGGCCCCTGACAAAACTATTGCCAATAATGAGCACTGCTGTCTTATGGAAACCATGAGCTGGAAATATGTTGTCAACTCCCATTTGCTCAGAGTAAACGAAACCCGTTTTGCTTCTAGAGTAGTCGTGACCATTGGACGAAACTCGCAAAGAGACCGTAGTGCCGTAGACGCGATCAAATCCCTTCATATCCCTTTTCACGATGTGCTGAAAATGCTTTCGTGTAACAGGGTCATAGGCTTTGGACCCAAGCATTCCCGTTTCATGTACCTCGAAAAGTGGAACATCAGGCTTGCTCTTCTCGTCATAATGAAGAAATTCATTCGCTCCGCACATCCCAACCTTTCGAAAGACAATTCGAAACTGTCGATTGACACCAACTATACCACACTCTTGACTTCCAATTGAGAGGTTTTCATGTAAACTCACATCGACATCCTCAATCAGGGTGAGTTTCTCTAATTCCATTTCAAGGATGGCAGCAGAAGCATGGACTGAAATTGCGTTCGTTTGCTCGGAGCAAGTATGCAAATGACCAAATCCTGTGGGAGAATTATACGACAACGAAAAAGTCCCCCCCAGTGGTGTTGTTGTTCCCTCATATGCAATGGCTGCCGGGAGATACTTCTGAAAGCAGTAACCATTGGAATCCAAGCCACATGGCGCATAGAGTTCTACACCGAGTATACTGGCATCTAGATTATTGATCGACAATGGCAAAATAAGAATTTCATCAAAATGTACTTCTACAGAGTGTCTCTGGCCGCACAAAGAGTCAAGTGCGGCATTCAAAATGCTCGCATCGATATTTGTATGATAAAGATCAGAAACCTCATCCATGTACCTGATTTGAAAATAATGACCCATGGGTATCTTTAGCACATAAACGTTGTTGCCGGATCCCTTCACAACCTCTTTGGTCATAATTTTAGCTCCGGTTCCAGTCAAATTCAAAGTGTCAACGGCAAGATTTGGCATGTCCCCAATATTCCGCATTGAGGTAAAAGTGATCTCCCATTTCTTAGCATTGCTACCCGTCATGTTCTTATCAAGCGATGCGGATGAGACCCTGACTGTGGCAATGGAAGGGAGGGCCTCCAATTCTCCCTTGATCAACGTTGCCGATGCATTCACAGGAATATCACCAGTCATTTCGGCATCAAATTGAGCTTCTGTTGAAACATATAAACGGAAAGACCCAGCACCTTTTGATGTACCTGATTTGGTCACAGATGTACTGACGTTCGCTCCGTCGCCCAGAAGTCGAATGGCGGCACCTCCGTTTCTGACCACAGTCCATGAAGAACCCAACGATGATTTCCCCTGAGGGTACGTCACATGCCACTTATATGACCCGTTCGAATAAGGACCCTCACGGCTTACTTCAATGTCAAAATCATAGGCCCCTGTTAGAAGTAAGGCTTCTTTCATGTCTAGGCTACTTTCATTGTGTTTTAACCAGCGCGTTACCTTCTCGAGAGGGTAACTGGCCGATATCCCTGGAGGTAGGAGACGGAAGCCTTTTAAATCTTCGCTGGTGCTAATGGGAATTGTTCCATTTTCATTCACTATGATTGTAACCTTGAAGCCACAACCACTTAATTTATTGTGATCAAGTGTGAGAGGAGGAAGATCACCCGCCGTTGAGGGAATAAATCCAAATGGTTCATGGCCAACGTAATGAAGAAAAGTGACTTCGAACCTGACGCCTCCCAAGGCGTCCCATTCTGGGTTTAAAACTCTAACACGCGAACCGAAATAAATTGCTTCTATCGATATTTTGATGTCTCTTGCGGTCGCATTCACGTAAATTGGCGCAGTCCACAATTTTTTTACTTTCAGCCTGTAGGTTCCAGTCAAAAAAGATCCTTTTTCTACTTCCTCAACTGAAACCTTCGGATTGTGACCCATTAAGGCTTCATTGGTGGGCTGAATTGAAGGTAAATCGCCATTCATATTAGAGCCTTTGAATGCTATTATCCATGGCCCAGATTTACCGTCACTTTCGTCTTCTCCTGAAACCTCCACAGCACCTTCACCGATCCCTTCCAACGCTTCCAAAGCGTTCTTCACATCAGAAGCTGTCGCATTGTAGAGTATTTCTTTTGAAGTTTCATTACCAAATGTGAATTGAAAGGACCCGCCTGAAACTTTCCTTTCAACACCATCCACCAAAGTTTTGACATGCACATTCGAACCGCATATTAGAGCAGGTCTATCGTAAACATGAGTATCAAAAACAATAACCATTCGAGTTCCACTTGAGCTAATATTGACCTTTGTAACCTCGATTTTGCCATAATATGAACCTTGTGATCCGAAGCCAACGAGAGATTCCATTGTTTCTTTTAGAGTCTCACCGGATGATGTGGAATGAAAGGAAAAGGAGCCTTCTTCGTCCTTCCCGTCTTTACAAGAGATGAGCCCCGCACTTATTCTATATTCTATCGTCTGGACCTCCTTGATGGCAATATCTTGCTTAACGCTAATAACACCATCATTTCGAGAGAGTGACGACATTTTCAACTGAATCGATCCGTGACCAGATGCTGTAAGGATTGGATGTGAAACTACAGGTTCAAATGATATTATGTATCTCGGGTAGCTATTTCCCTCTTCTGTAAAGAATTTCTGCACTCCCAGGGACTTTCTGCTGATAACTGAAACCTTACTCAGAGCCTCTATAACATCTAATTCGGTCGCATTTACTGCTATAGCCTCGGTAATATCAACGCTATTTGAAAAGCCAGAAAAGCTTAACTGAAAAGTTTCTTCATCATAGTCCGGGTGACCCTTCCTAACTTCCTCTATCATTATCAAGGCGTCGTCGTACGGGTTGTCGCTGAAAAGAGATTGTCTATGAATTTCATTTCTCGAATCACAGCAAGGTTCCAATGGTGGTGCATCGCCCTCGTAGGACAAAAAAGATACTTCCCACAAGATTTTGAATTTCCCACTGATGGGATCCAAAAGATTGTGCTTTTGTTCTACATTTACTGTTCCTATTGAAGGAAGGAGTTCTAACGCATCTTTCAAGTCTTGGGCAGACGTGCTCCAGGGAATATCGACGGTTTGGAATCCGTTGAAAGAAACATGAAAGTACCCCTTTACTGCATGCGTGGAAACAACAGATATCCTCTGGATTTCAGGCAAGAATCCCTGCGATGATTCTTCTACATGAATGCTTGCATCAACCCCTATGAGACTGTTTCCATTTACCAATAGACTTGGCACTTCAGCATCAGCAGCGTATGCCACGGTCCATTCCGTTGTTCCATCTAAAGTTTGTGCATAGTTTCTCAATGTCAAACTAGAAATTTGAGCATCTGAAAGTGCCACCAATGCCTCTTTCATTCCTTCGGCTGATATGTTATGAGGTAACATGTCAGATACTCTCTGTCCAAGCGCATCTCGAACCAAAATTTGAAAGGCACCAGACAATCGGTGGCCGTCATTGACGAAAGTAATGATTTTGTAAGTTTTGAAACCCCTTTCTTTCTGTTTAAAGGAGATGTCAACACGGCAGGAATCAGACGGTTCGGACCCAATGGTAACACGTTGAATTTCGTATCTGTCGTTCTTCCCTTCAATTTGAACTACCTGAGTCTCTCCTTTGGGATGGTTAATGCCGTGCGTTGATATTGTATGGATTTCTCTTGTGTAGTCTTCAACATTAAGTTCAACAGATTGAACTTCCTGATTCCACGCCATCCCAAAAAGTGTGATATCTTGACTTTCATACATGTTTGATAGAGGCGGGCTCGAGCAGCTTAGCTCTGTCTCGCTCTTCCATTTGGCCGATGTACTGTCGTTACCAAAGCGACAAGTGAATGAGTCTTGAAAACTTTTCTTAAATGGGCCACCTATTACTCTCACGGGAGTTCCACCTTGTACTGATCCCATGTCTGGAACTACTTTCGCCACAGATATTTCATCATCGTACTGAAATAAAGCTCCAATAGAAGTAAAATCTTCTGGAGCGCCAGTCAGGGATACATCAACAGCAACCAAACCGATATTACCAAGATCTTTAGCAGATGGCGATTTGCAAACAATATATTCGTCGTCTTTAGCCATATGGATTGCATCGACTACAACGTCCTTGAAGCGACATCTTGGTGTTGCCAGCCTCCATTCGCTTATTTGTGTGATATTAGAATACCCACTCATTCGCACTGATGTACCGCCTCCTTTTGGTCCATGAGTAGGAATAATTTCCAATTTCTCAGATTGTTGCCCAGGGATATACATGAATCCGATACCACTTGCTGAGAAATCAACATTATTCCTCGATACTTCCAGGGACACTAATCCGCCCGTAGCATGAGATGGCGGTGCCCTGCACAAAACTAATTGATGATCTTTTATCTTTGCAGGAACTTGAGTCTCATTAAATTTGCAGAAATAATCAATCCCATGGAATAGGTTAGGACTGAGAAGTAGAGATACGATTGTACCTCCCGAACTTGGTGCTACCATAGGATCAACGCCCAATATGACCACGTCCTCATAATAATCGAACAAAATATGATCAATCGCGAAGAAGTGTTTACCATTGATTGTGATACGAACCTGGACAGTGAGATTTAATCCAAGTAGCGGAGGCGTTATACAAATCATTCCAGTATCGGAAACGAAATGACTTTTTACAATTGTTTGTCCAACCTGGCAAGCTAAGGTATCGCTTTCAACGAAATTTTTACCCTCAATCAAGAGTTTCGTTCCTCCTGATCTTGGTCCAGAAGAAGGATAGATTGATGTTACCTCATGAGGTGGTAGAATAGGAATGCTCTGTTCGTTAGTCCAATCTACACCATTCGTTGTCACCGCCAATGATAATTCTGTGCTCCAAAATTCTACTCTTCCATCGAAATTTGGAATTATGCATTGGATATGAGACGCATTGTTGTAAACCGCATCAGTTTCGAATTCCTTCATTAATTGCTTCTCAAAGAATTTGTAATTGCCTACACCCCGCAGACGACATCTCAGAGAGAATGACGAAATGAAGAATTCGCCAAAAACGTCAATGGCTGTTCCAAATGATCCAGGCCGAGAGAGTGTCTTTGGAAATGTTGATACTATTGTCGGAGATGCCATATATTCAAAATGTCCCACAGATTCTATCCTACTTCCATAACCTTGAGCTTTTGCAAACACCTCCAATGTAACAGTTACATTTGCTGGAGCTGGAAATGGGGGGCTTGTACATTCCACAGTGGAAACATTTAGAAACTTAGACTCAACCGCTTGGTCGCCAAAGATGCAATAGATTAAACTTGATTGAGCATAGGGGGTTGAAATCCCAGCTCCTCTTATCTTGACCACTGTTCCTCCAGTCGTGGCACCGTGGTGAGGATCAACTTCAGTGACGAGAATATCGTCATCAAATGTAAATGGAATGATCTCTTTCTTGCCTCCAAAAAAGTCAACCCCATTTGTGGATATTTGAATGTCACAGCATGCTTTACGCAATTCTTCGACAGATGCTTGAAATCCATTTGTAGGAGAGAGGATCGAGACGCCGAAAAGAGGAAGAGGACCAGCGTTGACAGGATTTCCAAGCGTGGTAAAAGTAATTTTGAATGTCTTTTCTACCCTACCGAAAGATTTTTCTGTACCATTGCTCTCCACAATAATATCACCGATGGTCGGTAACAAAGATAGTGCCGCCCTCATCTCAGGTGCATTCAGAGAGCATCTTAGAGCATATGTGGATTCATTCTTGAAGGACGCCACAACGAAAGTGTCATTCCATGCATTATTATTGAGTGTAGTATCAATGAGACGAATGACCTGAACCGTCCTCAAACTATTCCCAGGTATCAGTGCTGGTGTTACGCATTGTATTAAAGATTCAGACTTCCAACGGCCCTTGAACACATTCCCTCCAAAAGAGCAAAGGACGCTATCGTCCGACTGAGGACGATAAAAATCCCGTCCTGTTATCATTATGCTTTCGCCTCCGCCGACCAGACCTCTCTTTGGATTGACATCTGTGACTACATGAGGCAACGTATAAGAAAAAACCACCCCCATTTCAGAGAGTACTGTAATTCCCTTACTGTGCTTCAGTCCAACAGAAATGCCCTCACTGTGTTTCTCTTCCACACCTCGCATCTCTGGAGTGCTGCACGAAATTTCGTTTATTCCAGTCAAGACTGCGGGGCTGGTGGAATCATCCCCAAAGACGCACACAAGATTCTCCAGAGGGGTGAACCTTTCGCCAATAATCTTTAGCGGCGTATTTCCGAGAATAGATCCATTTGATGGTATTAACTTCAGTAGTTTCATTTGTTCAAGATAGGTAAAAGGAACAGATGGATGGTATTGGCCTGTAACGTCAACGTCCCTCCTGTGATCTGGTATTACACTCAGTTCAACAGTTCCATTATTTTGTGAAGGGACGATACACGAGATCCTTCCAGGTTGTACAAACTCTGCGGCCGTCATGAGCTCTCCAAATGCACAAAGAATGGGGATATTTTCGTGAAAATTGGCTCCGTTGACCATGACTGTATCACCTCCAACAACTGGGTTAAACGCTGGTTCAACACTGTATGGGATAGGATCATCTAAATACGTGAAATCGCCTGCGTGGATAAAATCATCCCCATTAACACTGACAAGTACTTCAACTTGATTTGGGACTGAAGCGCCTGGAACTGCCGGGCATCTGCACAGGATATAAGAGGGCAGAATGACTTGGGCGTCCACTACAACGTGACCAAAAGCACAGAAAGCGATGTTCACCTTGGGTAAATTCTCCACACGAATTTTCACTGGAGTGCCCTCTGCCCCTGCAAATTGCCGCTTTGAATCAATGAGTAGCTCCTCGTAGAATTCGATTGAAGTCCACTGAGATGCAAATTGTCCATTGTTGGAAACTGCGACCGAGGATTTTGCTAGCCCTTCATCCATTGCATTCAGATAATTTTCTCTCGATCCAAATATGGAAATTAATGGCGGAACCGGACAACTGACTGAGCTGCTGCTGATATAAACAGCTTCCGTGGCAGCGGCTTTTCCAACCTTGCACGAAAGTTCATAGGTATCTAAAAATCCGAGGCCGATGATCATGAATGAATTCTGGGTACTTGAAATTGTCAGTAACCTAGGAGAAATATCTATTATACTCTCGTCTGGGTAATACTTGTATATCAGATCTTTGTTAGATCCATCCACCGCTTGATCTATTTCTGGCAATAAAAGCTGAAATGCTACCTGCAACCCTTCCAATGTGTCGGAAGTAGTGCTGGTGTATTCAACGGTTGGGGATGTACACATAGCATGAGTATCATTTAAAACAATCATTTCCACCTTTTTCTTTTCAAATGAGCAAGCAATAGAAGTCCCTGCCATCAAAAAGTTTGACCCCTCTAAAGAAATCACCGTTCCGCCCTTAAAACCGCCGAAGAGTGGATGTGCCGCATTGAGAAATATCTTGGGGCTGACTGTGATGGAGAGGAGATTGCTGGAAAGAACCCCCTTAAGGTCGCCATGAATTACCGCAAGGTCACCATGAATTACAGCCACACTGTAACGACCAGGCTTCAAGTCATTTGGAGACTCGCATTGAATCGATGTAGATGACAGCCAGACAGATTTAGTATGTCGCTCACCTATTTGACACAAAAGAGACTTTTCAAGTGCACTTCTCCCGAAGTTCGACCCGTGAATTGTCATGAACAGGCGAGTTCCTTCAAGGATAATATTGGGACTAACAATGTCCAGTTGCAGCTCCGGTGATACGAGGCGTAGGGGCTCTGCAAAACGAACAAAATCAACACCATTTGTTGAAACTTCCAGATGAACTGATCCAACTTTCACAAGGCCATGTGGAGAGCTCGGTAATGTCACCTTTAGCCTCACTTCTGATTGTTTCACCACCGATGCTTTTACAGTCAGTGATGGATCTAAAATTGATACCAATCGCACGTTGTTATGCTCTGGAACAGTACTAAAGTTATTTCCAAAGATGTCCACAATTGTTCCACCAGTAAACAAGGCAATCTTTGGGGACACAGCTGCGATCACCGGAGCTTGTATGAATGTAAAGTACACATTTTCTATGTTGTCATGTATTGGAAAAGATCTCCTTCCGTCTTTTGAGCGTTGTTGAACCTTGAAAGGAACCACGATGGCCTCTGGAAAGGTCGGACTTTCACATATAACCATCCTAGATTCTAGCACTCTTGCATGTACCTGGAATCCACCGAAGTCGCAGACAAGGCCTTCATTGCTTTCATTTGGAAATTCAATATCCGTATCAAATGTTACGTGGATGAGCCCCCCTCCTGATATGTAGGCACTTGCTGGTGCCACGTCCACAACAATTTGACGTACTCGTACACTTAATGGCAACATATTACTGCGATATGCATTGTCCTTGCTAGAAACAAAGACGCGAGCAGCGCCGGGACTCAAATTAATCGGAGTGTTGCATTGAACAATTCTTGATGAAAACGTCGATATGGGAACTTTCCAGTGATTGCCATTTGATGAATAATATTGGCAGTACTTTGCATCTTTGTTCTCAAATTGTCCCAAAATAACCATCTCATTTTGACCCTCAGGTACAACTTTTGGATCCAGAGATTCCAAGGTGTACATCAGACTGTCAAAGAATTGTAGACCATTCGAAAAGAAATTATCAAGGTGACGAAAAATTTGAACCTGGCTGTTCAATACCACATGTACTCTTGGAATAGTACAATGTAACACATCCGACAAGTTGGAAAATTGTGCGTTGAATGCTCTTGTCACCTCAGTGCTCAGTACACAGGAATATTCTGAAAGATTGTCAAAATTCCGACCCATAACTTCCAGGGTTATGTCATTATCCCCAGCGGACGACGTATGAACAGTTTTCAAAACTATGTCTTCAAGATACTTCAGTTCAACGCCAGTATCGAGAAATGAATGACTGTTCACCAGGAACTGTAATTTGGCCATTCCCTTTCCCGGAGGTGCTTCAAATCTAATTTTGCGCGAATTTAAAGTCTCTATCTCATTGCAAAGCGGAGGGATGGACACATCAAATTGAACACAAATAGCCTTCACATTTCCGGCTTCCAATGACTCAAAATTGGATCCTTTCATCACTACCGTATTTCCTGATGACGAAACTGGAATACTGGAAGTATTAAAAAACTCTGGCGGCTGAAGAATAGATAGTGGTAAGCTTTCATGAATGAAGTCTTCTGTATTTAGCGAAATAGACACTGGGATCAAGGGCTGAAATTTGGATATTGCAATTTGTACAGGGCACCGTACCAAAGTATTCGACAGAATTTCTCCAATAGAGATGATATTGCCAATTCGGCATGATGGGCTTCGATTGAATTGCCCGAACCAATGTATATTGGAGATTTCCACCACGATGTCGTTGTGGTACCCCAATATAATGGATGGGGGGTAAATGGAGATAAGGACTGGGTTATCATACAACTCCAAGATGGGTCCTGGTGAGTAATCCGTACCTCCATTAAATGACACTTCCAGTGGTACATGCACAATCGGAACGCCTTTGACAGGCATTAACAAGGAGTTTGTTGGAATTTGGAGTATCATCTGATGACCATGAAGAAAGGCTGGAAGGACAAATAAGTGAGCTCTGACCTTCACATCAGGTGAAAAATACTGTCTATCCATTTCCTGCATCAACCTTGAGATTTCAATTCCTCCAATTTTGATTTCGGATGTACTATCGATTGGAATCAATGTTGGATGCATAGTCCAGTCGGATAGTAAAGGTAGCTTGAAATATCCGAAGGCAATTTTTTTCAGTCCCGGTATCATCGCGCCACCCCCTTGGGAAACACGCACTGCTACCTTCTCCATCATGCCTTGACTAAGATAAAAAGGGCTTGACATGCAGCTTATCGTGGATGTCGACAAAACTTTGGCTGCTGTTGCATATTTCCCAAACCAACAGAGGGTAGAAGAATCCAATTGAAAGCCTTTACCCAGAATCTTGACAAGTGACCCGCCACTTGTTGGACCTCCATGTGGTTCGACACTTTCAATATAAGCGATTGGTTTGAAATTGATCAATTCAGGAACTTGAATGTAATCTATTAGATTGGAAGTGACTGATAGTACAAAAGGATCGTGTCCGTGCACTTCGACGTCGGAGAGAGGTGGACTTTTGCAGGAAATTGTTTCAGACGACACACGACGTGCTTTAACTTGCATTTTCCCAAACCGACAATAAAAGGGAGCAGAACTACTAAACCCTTCTCCGTGGATGTACACTACTTCACCTCCATCTTCATCCAAAGTTCTAGGAGAGACAGAATTCAAAATGATTTCCCTGTCAAAGACAAAGCGTCTGCCAGTGTCGTACCAAGACGCCGAAGCGCCAAGTCTCAAATACACGGGGACTGATGTAGCTTCCTTCACAGATGGAGTAGGACAAGTTATAGCATTCCTTCTGGAATCAATAATCCCAGATGTCTCTCCAAAGTTACCAAACCTACAAGAAATCTTAACTTCTTCATCAGGTACCCGCCCAGCTAGTACCAACGAAACTCGTGTACCTCCATTTATTTGTCCCCTTCCTGGAGACATCGCATCAATATGTACAGCTTCGTAATATTTGAATCTTCCTGTACTTGTAATGTAATCTGCTCCATTCAAGGTGATCGATAAATCAACTGTTGTAGGTCCCACCCCAAAAGTGGATGGTGCTCTGCAAGAAATCAACCACTCTTCTGTGAAGAAGGCTTGCACGATCTGTGAACCAAACTTACACATTGGCGAATAAGTAGCCAAGATGTCATTGTCAATGATTGGCCAAGTTCCACTGATGAAAATTTGAGCTCCTCCGTGAGAAAAACCTGTCAATGGATAAAACTGGATAATACTGAGAGTTGGATAGACGTAAAACTGGGGGAGGTAGGCCAAAATGTTACCCGGGAAAGAAATCATATTTGCCGATTGCTGCGTCTCGAGCTCAAAGTCGACATATCCAGGATACTCTTGACGAGGTGTTTTACATTTCAAAAAGGTTTCAGTAAGGACTGTTGCAGGAACAGTAAGTTCTCCGAAGCGGCAATTCACTGCAATGCCTTCGTAAAAACCTCTGCCAAATACGTTGACATCTGTCCCTCCTTGATCACATCCTGCTTTTGGTACGATGTTTTCAATCACCCATGGATTCATAAACAAAAAGCTCCAATCACGTCGACCTTTTACAAATATTGATCCTAATTGTAACTTGAATTGCACGTGTCCGCTTTCTTTCGATTCTGGGGAAAAGCATACTATTTCTGAATCGGAAATGACTTCACCTGCAACTGAGCTTGACCCAAAATGGCAAGTTGCTGATTCTTCGGCTTGAAAATTCTCTCCCAGCACCCGGACTCTTTGAGACTGCATTCTCAAGCCTTGAATAGGAGTTACCGAGGAAACAATTGGCCGTCCGATGATCTCGAGCGTTCTTCGACCATCCAAGAGACCATCACCCAGCCCAATGATTCCAACAAATATGGTGTGATTTCCCAGTTCAATATTGGGAAATGTCAAGCAAGATACTATTCCATCTGCTACTACCTTTACTGGAAGAGACGTTCCTTCTATGTGACAAGATATTTTACCTCCAAATTGACCAAATGTGCCTTTAATGATGATTGATTCTCCGGCGACGATACGGAGGGGTGCTACCTTTGTTACAATAGGCACAGGAATCACTTTTAATATGGTGTGACTTTCTATTCCATAATCTTTCCCGTTTGTGCTAATTGCAATTTGTACAGTTCCTTCCCTTGAGAAAGTTGGTGTCGGACAAGCAAACTTTCGAGAGTCCACAAAAGTTCCTTTGGAATGATGAATCCCAACTTCACTCGTAAACATACAAGACAAGTACTGCCCGGGCCGGAGACCGCTTCCTTCTATGAGAAGTAGGTGCTGAGTATCAGTGGTAAGTATCGAGGGTTCAACTGATTCCATAACAAACGCAGTATCGCATATAAACGGCTGGTGAAGCGAAATACCAAACTCAGGCGCTTCTAGGACCAATGAAAAGGTCCCCGGTGAATGCATTGGACAGACCGTTTCACACTGAATTTCATTGGATGATATAGAAATAACTCTTCCTACGGGAATGAGCGAACCAGTCTCCAAACGGCATCTCCATCCCGTTCCAAGCCTCGGAAAGCCACCCTGAAGTCGGACAGTAGTCATGTTCCCAACAATTCCCGATGTAGGAAAAATGGAGGAAATTTCAACCCTGTCCAAAACTTGATATACGAGAGGAGACTCAGTAAACTCCTGTCCATTCAATGATAAGGCAATCGACACATTTCCAGACTGCCGGAACTGTGGCAATGGGCAAAGAACTGTGGATGCATTGACAACTTTACCTGGTATAGTGTGATTTCCATGCACATCTCGAAAGCAGCATTCAATACGGCTAGGTTCGTGAACCTCAAATGGATGCAGCAGAGAGATATGAATCTCGGCTCTTGAACTTATCAATCCTCCCCAGGGACTAATGGTATCCAGCAGAGGAGGCGACATGTACATAAAGCTTCCAGCAGCAAGTATATAGTCAACTCCATTTTCTGTGAGTTCTAAGTTGACTTCATGTTGACTCATGGCAGGTGGGGAAAGGCAAACAATTTCAGTCTCAGATATCCAGTGAACATCAACAAGTGATGGACCAAATCTGCACTTTGCAGCATCATTATTCAAAAAGATTCCAGAGTTTGGTTCGAAAGCGATCGCAACAGCGGTAGAACCAGCAAAGTCCCCAACGATTGGATCCACTTTTGCTATGGTAGGCATGTCTTTGAACGTGAATTTCATATCAACTTCAGAGAACAAAAATCCACTGGATGAGGAATACAACCCAACATTGGCGCGGACAAACCCGGTTTCTTTCCGTTCAAAAGGTGGAGTGAGGCAAGTTAAGGTTGTTCTGTTTTCTACCTGGGCGATGGTTTTATAGTGGATTCCCTGAATGTCAAAGATACAATCAATCTTATCCTCCAATTCATATTGCTCTTCCGTCGAAATTGAAATGCGAGTCTCGCCATCCATTTTGCCATATTGTGGTCGAATGTGTAATTGCGGCGAGGAGACGAATTCCAGTGGAATAGATTCAAGCGTCATTTGTGTTCCGCCAACAATTATATCAAAGTGAAAAAGCCCCTCAAGCGCCGATCTAGGAGATACACATGTCATCTCTTTTTCTGAAACAATCGATGCTGGGCGTGATCCCGCATCACCAAACGAGCATTTAATTCCATCCTTTGCCACAAAATTGGAACCGTAGACATGAACTAATATATTTCCTACAGAAGGAATCTTTTGTGGCTCGACGCGCGAAACATCAAACGGAATTTCGTATGTGAAGGTATAGCCGTGATCAGTCCAATCCAAGCCATCATTGGAAAAATCCAGTAGAATCGGCCCTGGGCGTTTTGGAGGCGGTGAAAAGCACTCAGCGTTTTGCGGGGATATTACGAATGCTTTCACTACGATTAAACCAAATCGGCACGTCGCGTTAGGATGAGGAATGAAACCGTGTCCAGAAAGAGAAACCTTTGTACCTCCAATCTCCAACCCAAAGGCAGGAGAGATGGATGCGACTGAAGTTTGTTTTATAATCTCTATTTGGGGCCCTGGCAACGAGTAATCTGAACCTCCATTCGTGCTAACTTCCACTGGAATTGTTAGATTACTTTCCCATTCCAGGTCATGAGAAATTGAAAATTCTAGATAATCACCGTTGTCTGAAACGAAATCCACCCGAGCCATTAAATTTCCCACTCGAGCGACGGTGTTACCTAGTTCGTGTCCTAGATATTTGCCTCTTATCGACGATGGAGATACGATGTCAATTTGCGGTCTATGTACGTATGTGAATCGCCAAGCTTTGGGGGAAAGTGACTGGCCATTTTGAACCAGCCTGAGCTCAATTTCGTGAGGATAGGCATATTGGGCAGGAGGAGACCAGCAGTGAACCTCTCGGGACGAAACAACTTTTGCAAGAACAGGCTGATCATCAAACTCGCAAGAGATTACCGTCTCACGAAGAAAATTTTGACCTGAAATCAGAACTCTGGTTCCACCCGATAATGGACCAAGCGGAGGGACCACTTCATGAATTTCAACTGATGGATAGACATCAAGCTTCAAGTCGCTAACTGCATGTATGAAATCACTCTGAATAGAAACTGAGTACGAACCAGGCTTCAAGGTAGGGAAATTGCATTGAACAATTTTACTAGAAATATACCACGCCTTTGTGGTCACAACTTGGCTGCCACCAGTAATACGACACGCCAACAGATTGTGACGGTAAAAGTGCATGCCAAATATTGTCACATTAGTGGCGCCTTCTTCCATGACAGCCTTTGGGTGCATTTCCTCTAAATGGAATGGATTTCGATGCTGAAAGGACAATCCATTGGAATAATCATGACCATTGTTGGAAACGCGAATGTTTGACAATGTTATTCCCCGCTGGGAGGAAATGGCTGGGACATCGCAAGAAATCTGAGATCTTGAGCGATAAATGGCAGTGGTTTCAAGGCGCTGATCCTCGAATGCAAAAGAGCACCGGAGCTCCTGCGAGGCATCAAAGTTTTTGCCGTATATATCCACAGCAATATCTCCACTTGTACTCGCAGTACTGGGAATGACCTTGTCCACCTCTATAGCATCATAGATGGAAGCTCGCAAGATACTATTGACTCCAGCGGTTTGGTAAAATGTCTGGCCATATTTGGCAACAATCGAAATATCTAAGGAAGGTAGTGGCGCTCCAATATCAGCATCCTTGAAATCTGGGGTCAAACACTGGAGGACTTCGTTTGATTTAACGTCTGCCTTGGCGAAGAATTGTTTTGGATCGTTCGGGCCATCAATATAAAACTGGCAATATAAATCATTACCCAGCTGCCCAAAGCCAAGACCAGTGACATTCAGTTCCGTCTGAATATTGCTTTGAAGTGATGGCGGATATACGGACAACATGAATATTGACGAGTGATAATCGACCTCAAATATGGGATTGTCTGGAGATGAGATTGCAAAGTAAAGCACTTCAACTTTAACGCGTCCAATGCATGGAGACTTTAGCTCAGGTGCTATGCATTCCATCACATTTGGTGATAAATATTTTGCTCCAATCGTCATATCGGCATTGTCAAAATGAAAAATGCAGGATAGATGTGGTATATTCACAAAATCTGTTCCTGTAATGGTAATTGGTATACCTCCCTCTTCATGTGAAAATGGAGGGCTTATATCAACCACCATAGGCGGCTTTAGCACTGAAAAAATCGGACCACTAGGGGAAAAGTCCTGTCCATTTAGAGACAAACGCAGATAGTTCGACTTTGTGTTCTCAACAAGAGGCGACCTGAAAGAGATTGATCCATCATTTGAATAAATTCCGTCTATGATGATGCTTCCAAACGATATTTTTATCTCGCCACCTCCAATAGTGTCAAAATGTTCACCATAAACTCTCACTGTTGTGCTTTCTCTCGCAGATACATAGCTTGGAACAACACTGGTAATTACTGGCTGGATTACATAAGTAAAAGTTGAATCCGAATCAATAAAGTGCATTCCCTCGTCAAATGTAACCTTAACCCGCACAGGCCCGTTCGACATCGATGACGGAGTTCGGCATCTGGCGAGAGAACTGCTGGTAACCCTGGCTTCAGTCAATACGCCACCAAAAGAACAAAGAGCTCCTTGTGAGTTATTTACCACAAAACCTTCTCCACGAATGGCTAATAGAGTACCACCACTGCTTGGACCAAACTTGGGAGAAATGTTTGCAACGTGGCTAGCTCCAGCATATAAAAATTTGGCTGCATTCTCAAAATCAACGCCATTTAGCGCAATGGATACTTCAACCAAGGGAGAGGATAGAAAGGACCGTCTTGCAGGTGGCGTGGAACATACAATAATGTCTTTGCTTACCCACAGTCCTGCAAAAGGACTCGGGACATTGTCAAATTTGCAAGCCACAATACTCGATCTTGAAAAGGATCCAAAAACAGTCACATTGGTTCCACCGAGCTCACTACCAATGGAGGGAGAAAGATTTTTTACCTCAAGCTTTGGATAAACGGCAAAGGTGACCGCATTACTCGCAAAGGCAATATTTGCGTCATTAGTCAAAGCAATATCTACCTTGGCAACCTTGAAACCTCCCTCCAACGATATAAATCCAAATGGCGGAGATGAGCATGTGATCTCTTCATTTGACGCAGATAAAATATTCGAAAGTAACGTGAAGGTCCCATAACGAAATCGACATGACATTTGAACCAAGTCTACACCTCTGAAATCGCCAATAATCGACAAGACTGTACCTCCCGATACCGGCCCCATTGTCGGTTCAAGATGCTTCACGGTGAATGGGGATATGTAAGTGAAATAAATGTGGCTCTGCATTGTCCAATCATGACCATTGTTTGCTGACACTTCAACATTGGCACTGGTTTGATTCTTTGTAAATGAATCGAAGCTGGGAACTTGGCAATAAGCGGACGTAGAGTTGACAAAAGATGGGTAAACAGAGACTGAGCCAAACCGGCAGAGAAAGACCGACTCCGTCTCAAACCCAGTACCGCACAATTGAACAAAAGATCCTCCACCGAGCGGTCCCATTGTTGGACTTATTGATGTCAGCGTCAGAGCATCAGAAACGAAGAATGGAATGGAATTGGTCACGCCTACATTCTGCCCATTGGTAGAGACTCTTACGGTGGTTTCACCACTTCGAATTGCAGGAACTTTGCATTCCAAAAGAGACCTGGACTTCCACACAGCAACCACAGTCGTATCACTCCCAAATTGACAAGCCAAATGAGAGCTATCTATAAAGTTCCCTCCGAAGACCTTGATATCCGAGTTACCATTCTCTGGTACAGACTGCGGATATACAGAGAGCAATACGGGTAAAGGATGTACGGTAAGAAATACACTTTTGTCAGAGTGATAGTTGTAACCTCCATCGATAGCGACAGCCACAGGAACGCGTCGCTCAATGCTTCCATCCAATGCAGGCACAATGCACAAAATTTCATCATTACTGAGAATCGTTGCATTCACAATGAAATCACCAATCTTACAAAACGAAGGGCACGCTACTTTTTGCTCAAAGTTGTTTCCTCTCACAAATAACATAGCACCGCCATGCATTGGAGCAGTGGCTGGGTCGATTGAAGAAATCATCACAGGCTCTGTATACGTGAAAACGATGTCAGCCCAATCTCCTTCCAAATCAACGCCATTATTAGACACCGCAAGAGGGACAGGATTTTTTTTATTGTCGGCATTGGAAATGCTTGGTGTCATGCAAGTTAGTTTTGAATCGGAGATGAATTGTGCTGGAACCACCACTAAACCAAAAACACACTGCAATTCTGGAGTATTCCGAAATCCACTGCCAACGATTTGTATCTCAGTATTATTAGACCCAAGGCTTGGACTTGATGAAAATAAAGTAGCCATGATGGTATATTCATATGTCGCCGCGGAGAATGATGGCTGCACTTTTGATCGATGCTGCGGCTTCTCCACTAAACATTCATGATTATAAGACAGCCAAAACAATACTGCACCAGGTCGATTCGGCGGCGATACGCATGCCACTGTCGATTCCACAGCACCCAGATCAATTATGTTTGCTTCCACCGAAATATCATCGAAGCAGCAAAAGAGTTTGTTTGTATCATCAGGTTCTAAAATAGTATTGGTCTTTATAACAATCTTTGTTCCACCCAATTCAGTTCCTTGTTGTGGATTAAAGACGTAATCAAGTTGGAGATTTTGAGCATACCCCCAAGCTGAGAAGACAAAAGTCGATAAAACTGTCAAAGAAATGAAACAGCGCAAGTGGCATGTAACAAGCAATACATGAATGACGTTTAGCGGTGAACGGAATAGCAGCATTTTTTAGATCCAAAAAGACTCACTCGTGACGGAGAAGACATACATCCGAACCAAAACCCATCTCATGGTCATGGGGTAATCCGACGGAATCGACTAGGATTTGGTATTCGTTTTAAAAGATGAGAATGACAGAACAAGCAAGGCGAAAATATTTCGAATTTCAAAATTCGTTTTTTAAAAATCATTCTCTTGTTTTTTAAAATAGCATTACGAGCACTACTGTACTGAGCACTGATCACTTCATTTTACTGTACTTGTATATACTTTTCAAAACACCTACACGTACTCAACCTCTTGCATTTCCCGCTATCAGATGAATTGCAAATGTCAGACAACGACGTATAATATCAAGAAAATAAATATCATCAAATTGCTATGTCCTGCTATTAGTTTATGATTGGCTCTTCTTCATCTGCCTTGCATTCCTGAGAAGTTCCCTTGCGCGATTGATATTATCTTCAGTCGTTGGCTTCAAGTCTGCAAATCTGACCTTCTTTGTTTGCTTAGTTGCACGAACGACGAGGCTTGATCCAAAAGAAACACTAATTTCCTCCAATGTATTTTGGTAAGCATCGTCATCATCATCCGATGATTCCTTTTCAGTGGCAGATGCATTATCTTTTGTTGAAAAATTCTCCTTGTTTAAATCACTCATTTTCCCCCTTCTCCATGTAGTAATGGAAACGCCTAGCGGTCCTGAAGCATCACTCGCCAATTCAGAAGTTGTTACAACGACAGCATCTGAACCGTCACTGAGATCGGAATCTTTTGAACTAAAAGACATATTTTTATAATCTTCTTCACCATCAGCATCGTATGCTCCTGGAGAGAGGGCTGAGATGTTGTGCGAGGCCAATGATTCCACAGCACTTTCATCAACCGAATCACTATCATCGAACTCCAGCAAGACACGATTGACATCCTCTCGAATAGAATCGTTATCCCCAGCCGTTCCTACATCCGTCCGGACACTATCAGTTTGTTTTTGCAACATCTTTAGCGTTGCAGCTAACTGCTTCGTCAATTCTTTGCGAGCATGCCTTTGACCGAAGGTAGAAAACCCTGGTAGACACTTGGAGGTAACGGAGTTTTCAAGCACCATTCCTACCATGGAGTCATCAATTGCTGAGATTTGCTGTCGAATATCATGCAGTTCTTCTAGTTTCTTCTTCTTCTTCTGTGGAGTGATTGTCCAAGACTTTTCAAGACCATCAGTGACCAAATCAATCATCTGGAGAGCGGCGAGTTTCTCATCACCAGCGTATTGCTGGATGGGATTGGAAGTCATTGTTCGGCCCTTGGGAACGATGTGCAATTCCAAGGTGAAGCGGGATTGAAGATAGATTACGGTACTACACGTTTAGGTACCTATACTTTGAACTTGATCACTCTCTACTCACTTCAGTACGGTTGGTGCGAAAGCTATGTAAATCACGATTGAAAGTCAGATGATGCGAAGGCGATAGAAATCACGATTGAAAGTCTGATGTGTATGATTTGTTATGACGAGGGCCATTGTTGGCCCCGAGCCGTGGTCCGTGGTGCTGCAGGAGCGACTTTTACTGAACGAACCTGACCTTTTAAATTTTAAAGCTCTTTGAAGACAAAACATAATAAATTATTGTCTTGAATATTACTAAAATTACCGATTATTTGATTTGTTTAAGATGAGATTCTCTGGACCTGTGGTACCGTCGTACGAGCACTACCGGCGGTACACATTCTTTAGTGACATTATTGTGACGTTTAATGAATTTGAGATTAAAGCTTTGTTTCGGATGTGATTGAAGCACTAACTTCAAACTGCGCTGCTATCTACGGTATTGAAATTGAACATTCCATTTTGCGATTTTCTGATTTTTATGTTACATTTGGTTTGGCGATGACATTCACTAGTGTTCAATGAGTTCACTGCCTAATTTAAATTTCCAAATTTCCAAATTTCCAAATGCTTCCAAAATTATTGCAAGCTTGCAAGAAGCTTGCGAGGGGTACTACTACCGGTACCTACTACTACAAGTTTAGTAGTACTGTCTGTACTACTACTTGTAACCGGGAGCGGGCGGCGGGACTACTGTGCTGTACCGTACATGTGCTAGCTGTCATTCACATTGAACATACCTATTGAATATCGGTACTGTGGGTACTAGTAGACTGGCCTCAAGACCATACAACATACAACGGCACCAGTAACCTGCCAGTAGTTGGCCTTATATCACACCAATACATTGGGCAATAGAGAACCTCTACATACTGTTGAACAGCCAGTTATAGTTGCTATCGGTAGAGTAGAACACGAAACTGTGGGCCTGTAGTTTTCTGCTCGCCTACTAAAACGAGCCTCCCTTCTCATTGAATCTCGATCATCTCCTCAACACGCTGGTAGAGTTGCTAGACAATCAATTCACAATATGGAGCCACTATTACATAGAATTCAAAACACATGGATGGCTACTCGTCAAGAATTCCATTTCCCTTTGAAACATGAAGGCAGGATAAATAGCCTTCATCATAGATGGGAGAACTGTATCAACACCATTCTAAAGGTTACTGAAGCTTCTCCTTCGTCAACTGAATGCATTGCACAGTGGTTTGATAAATTGATAGCTCTTCATTCAGATGCAGAACGTCATTATCACACCCTCTGTCACTTGGAAGAAATGTTTGGATTCGTAGATTTGTTGCTTTCAGAATATGAAACAAATTTTGGTATGTCTGATGCAATTACGAGTGCACCCAACACCATCAATTTTGATGCGTATAAAGCAATCATCGAATTATCTGTTTTCTTTCATGATGCGATCTACAATCCAAAGTCCGGGACAAATGAAGAAGATAGCGCGAAGCTATTTCTCCAGTTTGTCGAGGATCTCTTCGGTGATAATAATGATGTTGTTGCCTCTGATTCCCTTTCCAAGCTCACCAAAGGCTGGTCAGGTTTCAATACAGTCAAGACGTTTATAATTGCTACGAAATCGCACAGTCTAGATGATACAAATATCAAGCATGAAGAAATACCATTCCTGCAGATATTTTTGGATGCTGACATGGCAGTTCTTGGCAAAACACCGCAGGCCTATGAATACTACGCATCACTCATTCGGAACGAATACGTACACGTTCCACTCGATGTATACTGCGATAAAAGAGCTGAAATCCTGCAATCATTTATTGGTAGCGTTGGAGAGAATTCGAAGACTATATATTTGAACGAACACATGAGGGAAGCTCTTGAAGATAGGGCCATAACAAATTTGAAGCGAGAGATTGCTATACTGCAAAAAGGCCAGATCCCTGGAAGCCATGACAATAACGTATCAAAGCCTGAAGTAACAAACAACAGTAAAACATAAAAGTATACTACTTAGCGTACATTTTACTGTAGTAAACGTTACTCACTTCTGTTATTTTACCATGCGAAAATTTACTCTTCTGCTGCTGCAGCAGGCTCTTCTTCAGCAGGCTCCTCTACTGCCACAATTTGCCTCTCAGGGTCAAAAATTGCCTTGAAACTAGCAGTAAATTCAATTGATTCACCGACCTTGTATCCCTTGCAAATATCCTTTACATCTTCATGAACCTCAACAGCTCCAGCTTCCCCTGATAGAGACTTTAATCCATATGCGGCAACAGCAGCCTCACAAGTCTTGATAATTCCCTCCTGAACAGAAAACATTGTCATCTGAGGCTGTGCATAAGGAGGAATCTGTCCCTTTCTAAATCCTGGAAAGTTTGCTTTCCTGGAAGCATCCTTTTCTACCTGTGTTCTGAACGACTTGATCATTTTCCCGTCTGCAACAGCCTGAACCCAGAAAGTGTGAACATCACCTTTGTCATCTTTGGTGTCTGGGGCTGCCCCCATATTTTTCATTTTGGAGCCTGTCATGGTGTCGACTGATTGCATTTCTTCTCCTCCCTCTGGTTCAGCTTTGAGCTCATAAGCCATCATTTGACTGGAGGAGATGGCTGTGGCGCGAGTTGTGAATGCCTGAGGAGAAAAGGCTGAGCATGATGCTGCAAGTGCAAGAGTGGCAAAGATTGAAAGCTTCATTTTACAGTAAGTGGAACGTATACACGGGAGCTATTCAATGTTTAGTTGCAACAGAGAGCAGCACAACAACAGGGATTGAAGATGCACATCATTAGGGTTGGAAGGTTCTTGGTTCCCTGCAATGAGCAATGAGTGGTTTCTCAACTAAAGAAAACGTCAGCCGCAATCATACTTTTCGAGTCCATGTTGATAAAGGAGATGCGAGGGCAGATTTAGCATTTGTCCATGTTGGTAAAGGAGATGCAAGGGCAGATTTAGCGTTGTCGGTCATGATGGTTCAATGATGTGTTGATTTGCAAAATAGCTGCAGCAAGCAACGAGCAACGAGCAACGAGAGCTCTATCTTGAATCTAGCAACATCATCAATTCAACATCGCGACTAGAAGAACGAGTGCACTAGCTAGTAGGTTCCCATCCAGCTCAATAAAGAGCTGACACTGCAACGAATCTATTCATCTATTCATCTTCCCATTCCCACCTAGAGTACTGATCTTTGATTGATTTAGAATCAATCAATCTTCTTTACCATATAATTCAGAATGTCAGCCTCTTCTCCATCACCGCGATTAGACCTAGATGCATTCCAAACCCAAATAGAATCTAAACTGCGCCAGACCTACTCTTCCCTCGAGCTCCCCAAATCACTATCACAATCAAACACCGCTGGCAACAGCAGCACTACACCCAGAGAATTCATTCAAAATTTACAACAATGTTTCTCTCGAATGCCTAAACCGATTCAGCTCCGTTGTCTCATTGGTTTACTAGGATTCGAGCCAAATGTTGCACAATTATACAACGATGAGCAATTTGACAACGTCATGAGGGATTTCTTAGAAAGTCTCGATGGCGAGAAGACCGACAGCAAAGAGGATAAGTGGGATAAATGGATCATTGTCATGGCGGGCATCATTCGTGGGAAACTGTTTCGAAATGATGTGGATCAACAATTGAATTCAATCGACCATCCTGGAGAGGAAGAAGATCGTGGTCGGAATAAAAAGACAGATTCTATCATCAAGAAGGCAGTGGAAGGTATTATACAGACAATCATGGAGGCGAGTAAAGATGCAGCTGATTTTCGAAATGAAGCAGAAGTCGCATTGACTACGACGGATCCTACCGAAGAAGATGAGAAAAGGATGGAGAAGTTATTAGATTCATTCCATATCGGGACAGACGTCAAGCCTCATTTTGTACCTTGGTGTTATAGGCTATGTTCAGGCAAGATGATAAATGCAGCCATACCAGAACTTGATGAAAGGTGCGACTTTATAGTTAATGAAGATGCGGATATTCTTAAAGTTGATGAAAGAATGGACAGGAAAAAGGCAGCGTTAATCATAGAGGAAGAAAAGAGAGAACAGCAGCAAAAGGAACGAATGAAGGCTTTGGCGGAGGAGCGTAAGATGAACACGAATGCCGCAACTTCTAATGGTACTACGAATGGTGGACGGCGTCCAGGGGGATTGGGGAATCCTGCACGAAGGGGAGTTGCTGGGAATGCTGGGAGGGGGATCTCTAGACCATCTGGGTCCGATACTGCAGCATTGATGATGAGATCCAAGAAACCTGGAGACAGACCCAATGCTTCTATCAGTAGTCGACTAGGTTCCAACTCTGTAGCTGGCGGAAAAGTCCGTATCGCAGGTTTGGGACGTGGCGCAGCAGCAGATGCGGTTGGAGGCAAATCTTTAGCTAATCCAATGTCAACACTTCGGAAATCTGGAATCGCACGAGCTGCACTACCAAGCGCGAAGCGACCAGGGGCCGGTCAAGGAGCTGCATCGAGCACTACAGTAAATGCCAGGAGAGCCGCGATGAGGAACAAAACTAAAATGAAAGTGCTTGATCTCGCTGAAGTCGAAGGGCTGAAGAAAGAAGGCGAAGAAAGAAATAAGAGACTCACGGTCGAAGAAATCAAGGAGAACAAGAGGAGAAAGATTATGGAGAAGGCAATTGCCAAAGGGCTCAAGACGAAGAAGAAATGGACAGGCACAAATAACGACACCAACAACAGCAACCAGGATGCAAGTGCAAACATCGCATCTGATGCAATGCCAAATAACTCCATTACGGACACAGATCAGAACGGAGATAACGGGATGGATTACAATGGAACGGGTGTGCATCCGCTTGATCAACATGATATTCCCTTACTGGAAGCATCTATTTTCCAAGATCAGCGGAACAACAATGGACTTCATGTGTCGGAATTAGATTGGAATATGGACCAAAATCACGAACAGCAAGTGAACATGCAGCAGCAACAACACAATCAGCAGCAGCAGCATCACCACCAGCAGCAGCAGCATCACCAGCAGCAGATTCCTCAACAAATGAGAACAGTTTTACCAACTTCACTTATTGATCCTTCTTATCAGCAAGCACATGTGCAGCAAGATCAAACAGTAGCACAAACTCCTCAATGGCAAAGTCTTCTAGAAAGATCAAACAAACTTACTCACGAAGATCGTGTGCGAGTTGAACAATTCTTTACCAGTCGTTATAATCCAACGCCGCACATACTTGTATACAAGATGAAACTGAATGAAGATAGAAGCTTTGATCCTCAGACAAATCAATACATTAAAGAAACATTATACATTGAACTTGACTATCAGACAGGTGGGCATAAAATGTCAAGAAAAATCAAAAAGAAGGCAGAAGAATAGACAGTTTGAAGTTGGCCTACAGCTTTCTTTTTTGGCGGGTCAGAAACACTTGTACAAAATAAAACTAAGTTCTTAAAAATCCTATTATCAGATTTCATCCCAAGGAAAGGGAATGAAAGTTCCCTTTTCCTTTTTTGGAGTTGTTATCAAAGGAACACTTTCCCTTTTACTTATTGCAACGTTTGAGCGCTTCTGAAACAAATCCTTCTTTTGTTGTACTGCTTTTGATGAACGAGAGCTTGCGCGCTTATTTGACCTTCTTGCACCCTTTTCTTGCGTTCGAGTACTTAGTTCACCACCCTTCCCGATCTCAGGCAACACGCAAAAATCTATCTTTCTCAATGCTTCAATACGTTCGCTATTCAAACCTGGAACTATCGAATCACATTCGCTGCTCAAAATCTGCTCCTTTGAACTAATTATTTCGGAGAACTGCCTGCATTTTCGTCTAGTATTGTTTGCCCAATTGTAGAGTTTGCGATCGTGGTATGTTTTTGGAACTATACAATTGCAAAAGTTCTCTTTGAATTGGCACAATGCTTCGTAATTCTCCCACCAATTAATCTCATTTTTGTCACCCCAAACAAAATCCAATTTCTCCAAAAGTCTCAATCGTTCCTTATCCATGCTATCTTTGCTTCGTCTCTGATGCTGAATCCATCGTGATAGAGATGGATCATCTTTGTATCTGGATTGAACATCGGCATGACCAAACTTCTCCCTGAAATGAGCTAGTTTCTCATATTGTTCCATCCAAATATCCTCCTGTACATCCCAAGAAAAGCCGTCAATAGAATTCAGCAATTCTATTCTCTCCTCTGTCAAAAAGTTGTACATTTCCGGATCAGAGTCACCGCGATCGTTATCGCTCGTGGCTTTATTCATCATCCTATTGTACATTGTACGTTGATTTCTAACCCAGAGCCCTAGCTTATACCATTTGCCTCCGTCATGTATAGGCACCCTTGAATGGCCGTGGATTTCTATGAACTCTTTTAGCTCTTGCAACCTTTGCGACCACACATCTAATCTCAAGTGAAAGCTAAAATCTACATCCATCAGTTTCTGAATTCTATACGTTGTCAAATCATCACTGTGTTTGAGAGCATCTTCTTCTTCTTCTTCGATTATAGCACCGTAATGTAAGCGCTGCCTACGCACCCATCTGCCCAACGGAGTGTTTCTTTTATAATTCTGCGGCACGTTAGCATTTCCATGTTTTTGTTTGTACTGTTCAAGTTCATTGTACCTTTGTTCCCATTGAATGTTTCGTTTATTATGCGGTATTTGATACGACTCTGATCCACACACGAAGAAGTAAACGTAAAAGATGCTTTCAAGCCTTCTTGACTTCATGCTTCTGCTTGTCGACGCGAAACAGATTTATAAATACAGGAGAATATTTCCTATCAATCTTTACGATATACGAGATGCGGTAAAACAGGGATGTTTGTTGATACAGTTGGTATTGCTTGTTAGTACGTTACAACGGAATGCGCTCTTAACCCTTTCCTGCCCATGGGACTTTAATTTTTGGCGATAAAATAACGACAACACACAACACATCACATTAGTAACATACTCAACACACATCTTACACTAAACCAAACCACTCAAAATCT
>Ga0115005_10000283_pt1 | contig 38990 bp, 33 predicted proteins | sample ArcOceMetagenome_FD_87163 | JGI IMG/M metagenome (GOLD analysis project Ga0115005, IMG submission 87163) | Marine eukaryotic phytoplankton communities from Arctic Ocean - Arctic Ocean - Greenland ARC118M Metagenome | ecosystem: Environmental > Aquatic > Marine > Oceanic | place: Arctic Ocean... | reverse complement strand
TAAAATTTTGCCTACAGGCACAGCGGGGTTCATGGATTCACTGCTATGCTGCAAGATCATTCGAATATCGTGAGTGCGTTTTTGCTTATTGTCTTTCGACTGATACTTCGCTAAATACTTGTGTGTGTTAATTTCAATTTCACCAGCATCAGCGGGTAAGGCGCCAACCAAAAGTTTTGCAAGCAAAGATTTTCCAGAACGGTTTTCACCGATAATAGCGATTGTTTCTCCACGCTTTACACTCAAGTTTACCGGACCGAGTTGAAATACTTCTGGGCGTTTTAACCAGCGCTTTTTCTCGTTGTGAATAAAAGTGAGGTTTCTTACCTCCATAATATCCATCACAGCTTCTCCATATGTAACGGGTAGTGGCAGCTATAACTGTGATCATGAATCTTCCGAACGGCAGGTGTTTGGACGCATGCTCTTTGTGCGCGAGGGCAGCGAGGACCCAATCTACAGCCAATAGGTAAATGCTGAAGTGTAGGAATAGAGCCGCTCAACGTAGGCAAAAGGGATTTGGGCGGCAAGTCTTTCCTGAAACTCGGAGCACTGTCGAGTAACGCCTTAGTGTAAGGGTGAAGCGGGCGTTTTTTAATGTGTTTCATTTTTCCCGATTCGACGGTTTGACCCGCATAAAGCACCGTCATTGAGTGAGACATACTGGCAATGGCTAACAAGTCATGACTAACAAACAATATCGACAACGAACGGGTTTGGTTCAAGCGAGTAAAAAGCTTCAAAATTTGAGTTTTGGTCGTCGGCTCCATACCGCGGGTAGGATCGTCGGCAATCAGTAATTTAGGCTGAGATACTAACGCCATGGCAATCATGAACTTCTGACCTATATCCGCGGGTATTTGATGCGGGAAAGCACTTAAGTAGTGTTTGTGGTGTTTAATCCCTACTTTGTGAACAGTGCTAATAGCAATTTTTTTACGATGCTGTGCTCGTTGCCAAAACCAACTGCCCTCTACAAACTCATCGGGAATGCTTTCTTCTAGCTGCTCGCCTAGCGTGGCTGAGGGGTCCAAACTTGCCTGAGGGTTTTGAAATACTACCGCGATTTCACGGCGCATTACTTCACGACGCTGTTGCGAAGACATGCCTAAAAGGTTCTCACCATTCCAGCTCATCCTGTCCGCGGTTAAATGCCACTGATTGGGAAGGGCACCACAAATTGCTGACACAATAAGGCTTTTGCCTGAGCCCGATTCACCGACTAATGCACGAATCTCCCCAGTACTTACAGATAAATTCACTTTATCTAAGGCTTTAATAGTGCCTTCGCTACTCTGCATTTCTAGCGTGAGATTTTTAATATCAAGCATCGGCATATTAATGACTCACTCTTTTTCTCAGTGCAGAACGCAAACCATCGCCCACAATGTTGATTGATAAGACCATGAAAAATATTGCCATGCCCGGAACGGCGACATTCCAAGGAGCCAAATAAGTAACATCTAAACCATCAGCCAGAATTACGCCTAATTCGGGCAGGGGGGATTGGGCGCCTAAGTTAAGAAACCCTAATGCTGAGATGTCGATAACCGCAATGGAAAGGGCAAGCGTACCCTGTACAACGAGCATTTCAGTCATATTAGGTAAAATAGAATGTACAAATAGCTGCCATTTGCTCGCGCCATCCAGTTTTGACGCAATGATATATTCCTTCTTCATTTCAGCGCGTACGAAGCTGCGTGTGTGATGAACAAACTGAGGGATCAGCGCTAGCGTAATCGCCCACATGCTATTGACCAAGCCAGTACCTAAAATCGCTACTATGATAATAGCAATAAGCAGTGTTGGAATAGCCATTAACGCATCTAAAAGGTGGTTGGCTACGCTAGAGCGAACACCCCGCAGCATACCAGCAAACGCGCCCAAACTTACGCCCATTAACATAGCAAGAACGACGGTGATAAATGCCGAACCTAGCGTTACACGACAGCCATATATTATCCGCGTAAATAGGTCACGCCCAAGCGCGTCGGTACCAAACAGGTAAGAAATGGAACCATTTGCCATCCAGCTAGGCGGTATCAGCAGACCATCAATGTTTTGCTCTAGCGCATCATAGGGCGTGATCACAGGGGCAAACAGCGCAAATACAACGAAAAGCGCCAGCATTATTAGGCCTAGCATTGAAATGTGGCTAGCTCTAAATGATGCCCATGTTCGCTGCCACGGCGACGGATGGAACTCTTCGTCGTATAGACTAAACTGCGGCACGTTCGTATTTCTCTCTGCTAGGGTCAATGACTCGGTTAAACAAATCGACGAGAATGGTTAATGTTATGACAAGGGTAGAAACCGCCATCATTCCTATCCGTAGGGCAGGGTAGTCACGCTGATAAATGGCTTGAATTAGCCAGTTACCAATACCGGGCCACGAAAATAAGGTTTCCACGATCATAGCATTTGTTATGAGGGTGGTAATCTGAATCGCCATCAACGGCAAAATTGGCAGTAAGGCATTGCGCAAAATGTGGCGAAAGAATATTTGCCAGCTTGAAAGTCCTCTAGAAATTGCTGCAGCAATATAAGGACGATGCCTCACATCGATAACAGAACGCCTTGTTATTCTAGCCATAGACGCTGTAGCAATTGCGCCAATAGCAAAGGTGGGTAATGCCAAGTGTGAAAGCGCATCTTTTAATGCCAAGGATTTGTTTTCGATATCTGCAAATAATATATCGAGAAGAATAAAGCCAGAAACAGGCTCAATGTTATACAGCAGGCTGATACGGCCAGATAATGGAGCCACGTCCATCTGTAAGCTGAATACAAGGATGAGCAGTAGCGCAAACCAAAAAACCGGGAACGAATAAATCGTAATACTGGCGCTGTTGATTAGATAATCTGAAGTTGAGTAACAACGAATTCCTGCGTAATACCCCATCGGTATCCCGATAAATAATGCCATTAGCATTGCGTATGTTGCCAACTCTATTGTGGCTGGCATCGCTATTCCCACTTCATCTCTTAGCGGGAGACCTGAAGTAAAACTATACCCCCAGTCACCTGTTAGTAAATTGCTTACATAGTAAAAGAACTGATGTACGTAGGATTGGTCTAATTTGAACTGCTTTTCTAACGCAGCGCGTTGAATTTCATTTTGCGGTACCAAGCCTGTCAGATTTTCTAAAACGTCGCCTGGAAACAGGTAGGCCAAAGAAAACGAAATAATCGCTAATACAAGAAGCGTTAATATAAATAGCGTGCAATATCTAACGAGAATCTGGGTCACAGTGTTTTTTCTACTCCACCAAAGCGCACGCCGCCAAAGGGATTTATAGTTAACCCCTCCAGTTCGCTTCTATACGCCTGATAACGATAAGCATGGGCGATGGGTACCAGCGGTAAACGTTCATACAGCAGTCGGTTTACTTGTCGATAAATGGCTTTGCGCGCTTCAATATCATCAGTCTTAAGGGCATCGTTAATTAATTTATCATAATCTGGGTTACACCACATGGCTCTGTTAGTGCCAGAGGGAATAGCGCCGCAGCTCAATAATGGGCGGTAGAAGTTATCCGGGTCACCGTTGTCTGCAGACCAACCTATTAGCACAGAGTCGTGTAACCCTTCTCGTAAGTGTCGCCTAAACGTAGCCCAGTCGTAACTTACAATCGTCGCTTCAACGCCCACATCTCTTAGATATCGCTGGATCAGTTCAGCCATTTTTGTTGCATTAGGATTATATGCGCGCTCTACCGGCATGGCCCAGATAGTCATTGAAAAGCCGGGTTCTATTCCTGCGTCAGCAAGCAGTTTGCGGGCTAATACAGGGTTGTAGGCGGTGTCGTCAGCATCATTTTGAAATGCCCAACTGGCCGCAGGTAACAAAGTTTTTGCCCGAATAGCACTGTCAAAGTACACGGCCTCTAACAAGGTGTTTTTATCGATAGCCGCTGCCAGCGCACGCCTTACATCTGGGTTGTTAAAAGGAGGACGTTGAGTATTAAATGCCCAAAACCCGATATTCAACCCCGGTTTCTCTGCCAGAATCAGGTCTTCCTTTGCACGAATAACTTCAAGTTCGGTTTGCGCTGGAAAGGCGGTGGCATCACACTCACCGGTCATTAACTTGGCTAGTCGAAGTGAGCTTCGAGGCGTAATATCAAAAATAAGCTGTTCTACGGCCGAGTATTCGCCCCCATTTGACTGAAAGCTAGAAGATGCGGGTGTCGAGGCATTCTCAGGTTCTTTGGTAATTTCAGTATTAGTTTGTTCAGACGCGTTTTCACTGTCCTCAGAGGATAAAGACAAACGCCAATAATCTTCGTGGCGACGATACTTTATAAAGTGATCTTTTCGATAGCTTTCAAACTTAAATGGGCCTGTTCCAACAGGCAGTTCATCAATTTTGCTTGGGCTACCGGCTTGCGAGAGCTGGCTGGCATATTCTTCTGAAAGGATCACCGCAAAATCAGTGGCTAGATTAGCCAGAAAAGAGCTGTCGCGGCGCTTGAGCGTAATTTCTACCCGGTAGCCATTTACGCGCTCCACTGACTCAATGTTTTGTGCAAGACCAATGCTTTCAAAATACGGATAGCGCCCGCCTGATATATAGTGATAGGGATGAGATGTGAGTCTCCACCTGTCTATACTAAAAAGAACGTCATCAGCGTTAAAATTTCTTGTCGGCGTAAAGTAATCAGTGCTGTGAAACCACACATCTTTTCTTAATTGAAATGCGTAGGTCAGGCCGTCGTTAGTCACTAGCCAACTGCTCGCTAAACTTGGCACTATCCGTCCAGTCTCTGGGTCAAAGTCAAGCAGACGGTCGTAGAGTTGATGGGACGAGGCATCGGATGTTGTGCTTGAGGTATCTAATTGAGGGTTGAATGTAACTGGATTGCTTTCCGAGCAGTAAATAATTCCCGTATTGTAGAACGCTTGTTTATTCTGTTTAGCGCAGGATGCAACGACAAGCGCCGTACACAAATATAATGACAAACGCTTCACCAAACCATAGGACATACTTTACGCCTCGACGTTTTCAGCGGAAGAATCTAGTAAGTTATATTTCTTGAGATAGCCTCGGAGCTGATGGTATGTCAGGCTCAATTTCTCAGCCGTTTTCTTTTGATTAAACTGACTGTCTGCAAGAGCCTGTTTTATCATATCTATCTCATATTGTTGAGAGCGTTCTTTCAAATCTATGGGATATTCGACGATTTCTTGCTGATTATTGGGTGCTAAAGGAGAAACATCAGCTTTTTCAACAACAGCATTTGCTATGGGTGTGTCGGTTTGGGTATCGTGCTGGGGCAATTCAGCGCTTTTCACTCTGTCATTGGTCTTTACTCGACCTTTAGGGCGAAATGCAGATTCAAAAGGATCCAAAATAATTTCATGCACAGGTAAATGAGGGTTATTGGTTCTATATACTGCTCGTTCGACCACGTTTTTAAGTTCTCGGATATTACCTGGCCAGTCGTATTCTAGAAGCGTTCGTTTTGCTTTTTCCGTAAAACCGCTAAATAACTCCATCTCCATTTCACGTGCCATATTGATAGCGAAATTTTCAGCCAACATCATGATATCTTCGCGACGTTCGCGAAGAGGGGGAATAGTAATCACGTCGAAGGCAAGTCTGTCGAGAAGATCAGCGCGAAACTCCCCTGCTTCAGCAAGCGCGGGCAAATCTTCGTTAGTCGCTGCAATAAGGCGGACATCAGTTTTTACTGATTTACTGCCACCCACGCGTTCAAACTCACCGTATTCAACCACGCGGAGAAGTTTTTCTTGAATAAGCCCAGATGTATTTGCTAACTCATCTAAAAAGAGTGTGCCGTTGTGGGCTACCTCAAAGCGACCTTCACGGCGTTTTGCAGCACCAGTAAACGCGCCCGCTTCATAGCCGAAAAGCTCACTTTCGAGCAGGCTTTCGTTTAGCGCCGCACAATTGAGTTTGATGTAGTTCTGATCCCAGCGCTTGGATAGAAAATGCAAACGCGCTGCAATGAGCTCTTTACCCGTGCCTCTTTCGCCAATAACGAGTACCGGTTTATCGAGTGGTGCAATTTGTGAAATTTGCTCTAGAACTTCTAAAAAACTATTCGCTTGGCCAAGCAAATTATCTTGTTGTCGATACCTACTCATTAAATCCCTCAAAAGTTAGTCATTTCGACCAATTAGTAGTGTAGAGCAAAATTTATTGATAAACGAGTATTATTTGAATATAAAAAAATCTATTTAAAATAGAAGGTTAGCGCGAGAGTAAAGTTGGCAAGCATATTGAATACTATCAATACCAAGAGAAATCTATTTATCACGAGTGGTGTTTTTAACACTGACTATTTTTAGCAAGAGGTAATTATTATGGGTATCTTCTCGCGTTTTACAGATATTGTGAATTCAAATATTAATGCGCTTTTAGACAAGGCGGAAGATCCTGAGAAAATGGTTAGATTAATCATTCAGGAAATGGAAGACACATTGGTTGAGGTTCGCTCAGCATCTGCGAAGACATTGGCCAATAAGAAAGAAATCGTCAATCAGATTTCAAAGTACGAAAGCGACGCAAGCGACTGGGAAGCGAAAGCTGAACTAGCGTTAAGTAAGGATCGGGATGACCTAGCGCGTGCTGCACTGCAAGAAAAGAAAAAGTCCGCTGAAGCTGCCGAGGTATTGAGTAAAGAGTTGGCAATTGTCGATGAGCAAATAAGCAAGCTTCAGGATGAAATTGGTCAACTTCAAGAAAAGCTGGCCGATGCGAAGAGTCGTCAAAAAACGATTATTATGCGCCAGAAGACGGCGAGTTCTCGTCTTGAGGTGAAAAAGACGCTAGATAGCACTAAAGTAGATAATGCAATGGGGCGTTTCGAACAATACGAGCGCAAAATTGATGACCTTGAGTCGCAAGTCGAAGCCTACGATTTAGGGAAAAAGACATTGCAGGATGAGTTCGCTGAGCTAGAAGCTAGCGACAAAGTAGAAGACGAACTTGCCGCACTTAAAGCGAAAGTAAAAGGTGCAAATAAAAGCACTGAAAAATCAGAATAAAAAGAATAGGGTGGGCCCTCCTGGTGTTCAATTTACAGGAGGGTAAGTACATCAGAGTTTGTAGGAGAGATTGAGATGGATGAAGGTACAATAGCAGTGTTGGTCATGCCCCTTGTGGTGTTCTCAATATTTGTTGCTCCGATTTGGCTTATTTTGCACTACCGTAGTAAAAAACAAGTTAATCAAGGACTAAGTGTAGAAGAGCACGCCGCTTTACAGGACCTAGCTGAAAAAGCTGAAAAGATGAGTGAACGCATCGAGACGCTAGAGGCAATTCTAGACAGCGAGGCGCCTGAGTGGAGGAATAGAGCATGAGAAACGGTAAACAGCTCTATCGTAATCCAGAGAATGCGCGAATAGCTGGGGTGTGTTCAGGTGTTGCCGAATATTTTGGTTTAGAAACGTGGTTAGTAAGGATTTTAGTTGTTACCGGATTCTTTCTACTAGCCGGACCTTTCATATTTGTCGCCTATATCGCCGCATGGTTTATTCTCGATAAAAAACCAGCGGGATTGCAGAGCAACGCAGCAGCTCCAGTATTCTCAAAAGGGAAAGGTTGGACAAACCCAAACGCCGGTCAGGTAAAAAGTGCCAAGGTAGAGGTAAAGACCAAAGTGTGGCAGGCTGGAGAGCCTCCAAAACAAGCATTTCATGATATACGCAATCGTTTTGAAAAAGCTGAGGTGCGTCTTCGTAAAATGGAAACGTATGTGACTTCTCGAGAGTATCAGCTTAACAAAGAGATAAGTCGCCTTTAACTTTGTCTTAAATCTCGCAAGCTAAACGTATTTAAGCCGCTTCTTTGAAGCGGCTTTTTAGTATATAAAACAATACCTTCAATCTGCATTGTAAAACTCTTGTTACAGCTAAATCATAAGCCACATTAGGCAGGCTGCTTTTCGCTGTCCGGAATTTCATTACACTGATAGACAAGTTACACAACACTTATTGGTTAAAGAAGTTATGCCAAAAGCTACGCAATATCAGTCGAGACAATCGGATGACAACGGCATCATTCATTGGTCAGATGAAGAGAATCAAATCTGGTCCGAACTTTATGCCAGACAAATACCACTAGTAAAAGAAAGAGCATGCCAGCAGTATCTAGACGGGCTTGATTTACTGAAACTCGACGAAAAAGCAATTCCTCAACTACCGGATATCAATAAAGTATTGATGGAGCAAACAGGTTGGCAAACCGCTGAAGTTCCAGCGTTGATTAATTTCGGGGAATTCTTTAGGTTGCTGGCTAACAAACAGTTTCCTGTAGCAACATTTATTCGCACGAGAGAAGAGTTTGACTATCTTCAGGAGCCGGACATCTTTCACGAGGTATTTGGCCATTGCCCGTTGTTAACGAACCCTGCGTTCGCGCACTTCACACACACCTACGGAAAATTAGGCCTTGCTGCGAGCAAAGAAGACAGAGTATACCTGGCGCGTCTTTACTGGTTCACCGTAGAGTTCGGTTTAGTGAGAGCTAGAGATGAATTGAAGATATATGGCGGCGGCATATTATCCTCCCCTGGTGAGACAATTTATGCGTTAGACAGCGATACGCCTCTGCGCAACCCGCTCAGCGCAATCGACGCGCTTCGCACTCCATATCGCATTGATATTATGCAACCGCTTTATTACGTATTGCCTGAGTTTGATTATCTTTTTGAACTTGCCGAAATGGATATTATGGCTCTTGTAGAAAAAGCAAAGTCTCTCGGGTTATTTTCCCCGCTTTTCCCTCCGAAAGAACAAAAAGCAAGCTAGCACTATTGTTAAAAAAATGTGTTTTGTATAGGATGCCGCGTCAGAAGAGCGGCATCTTTGTTTCTGATGCTTAGTGACCCTAATTTACTTGCCTTTAGAAGCTTTAGCACCTGACTTCCTTAAAATTTAAACTTCTGTAACATTTCTCTTGTTATCTTTTTGTAAAAGTATGATACTCTGTACATATATGTTTACAAAGTAGCCTTAGCACCCTATGCGTCTAGAAATAAGTTGTCAGGACCGTCTTGGGATCACTCAAGATGTATTAGATATTCTCGTTAATAAAGAAATTGATTTGCGCGGTATAGAAATCGATCCGGCGGGAAAAATTTTCCTAAATTTTCCCAACATTGAGTTTGCCGATTTTCAACACCTCATGCCTCAAATTCGTCGAATAGATGGAATTGATGATGTTAAGACCACCCTTTTCATGCCAGGAGAGCGAGAAAAGAATCAGCTATCTGCTATTTTACGCACCTTGCCAGATCCTGTTTTTTCAATCGATGCTAAAGGTAACATTTTACTTTGCAATGAAGCCGTATGTGCAGGACTTGAAATTTCATATAGCGAAATTGAGGGGACTGAGATAGGCGAGGTAGTGAAGGGGTTTAACTTTACTAAATGGATGGATGGAAAATCACCGGGGCCGCAATCTTCAAAAGTAAAATTCATTCAGCAAGATTATCTTGCCGATATGCTTCCTATTACCGTACCTGATGGCGAGCAAAACATGATCATGGCAGGCGCTGTGGTCATATTGAAATCTGAAATGCGATTAGGACAACAGTTCACTGCGTTTCACCAATCGCCAACAGATAGTTTCGATCGTTTCGTTGCTCAGTCACCGTTAATGAAGCGCGTGGTTCATGAAGCGAAGCAAATTGCTGACTTAGACGCTCCGGTACTCATATTTGGGGAAACCGGCACGGGAAAAGAAATGATAGCTCGAGCCTGCCATCAGTCTAGCCGTCGCAGTGAAGGGGCATTTTTAGCGTTAAATTGCGCTTCGTTACCAGATAGTGTGGCTGAGACCGAGCTCTTTGGTTATGCCGCAGGTGCCTTCAATCAACCGAATGCAAAAATAGGGCTGTTAGAGCAGGCCAAAGGCGGCACACTTTTACTGGATGAAATAGCCGACATGTCTTCTCAGCTGCAAGCTAAGTTACTTCGGGTTTTAGAAGATGGTGAATTCAGAAGAGTGGGAGACTCAGAGCCAGTAAAAGTAGACGTTCGATTTATCTGCACGACATGTCGCGACCTTGGTCAACTTGTAGAAGAGGGACGATTTAGAAAAGAGTTGTATTATCGCCTAAACGTGCTCAGTCTGGTTATGCCGTCTTTAAAAGACCGCAGGCAAGACATTGTGCCCTTAGCTGAGTCTTTTATCGTTCAGCACAGCACTAAATTAGGGCGACGCCCGGCAAAGCTGAGCAAGTCATGCGTTGATTTTCTTCAGCAGTATCCATGGCCTGGCAACGTAAGGCAGTTACAAAACGCCTTGTATCGTGCTTTGTCACTGCTGGACGGAAAAGAAATTACAAAAGAAGATATCCAGCTTCCAAGTTGCGCACCGAGTGTTACCTACATTGATGAAAACTTTGAAGGTACGTTAGACGAAGAAGTGAAAAAATTTGAGAAGGACTTGTTAAAACGTCTTTATCCTTCCTATCCAAGCACACGTCAGTTGGCTAAAAAACTTGGGCTTAGTCATACAGCTATTGCCAATAAACTGCGTGAGTACGGCATAAACAAAGCAACGGTAAAGTTATAAATTTTCGCAGACGACGCGCTTTTTCTAGTGTTTAAATATCACGCTAAAAAAAGCGCGCCTGTCTATTGCTAGCAGCCCCTCCGAACGCCTCGTATTCCTGTTACGAAAAATTTACATCCTGCTCGACGCCTGCCCACTATGGCTGCAAGAGTATTACGCGAACTTACAGCGTACACCCTTTATTACAGCTAAATAAAACTTCGTACAGTGAATGCTTCTCAATGTGTGTCAACTAATGGCATAACTATACCTATGTAAATTTAGTTGCTCGTTGGCCCTTTTGAATAGTGTGTACCTCTCAATCGAGTAAGCCGCTTTAAGAAAACGCAAAGGCCAATTGAACGACAATCTTCGAGGGAATTTTAATGAAACTAGCCACCTATAAAAATGAAACACGAGACGGCTGCCTTATGGTGGTGTCGAAGGATCTTTCTCGAGCGTGCAGCGCGCAAGATATTGCAATGACAATGCAAGATGCATTAGATAACTGGAAAGAAATAGCGCCTCAGCTACAGATGAAGTATCAAGCACTTAACGATAATAGTTGTGACAGCGTACCATTTGATGAATCTCGCTGTGAATCACCGCTGCCAAGAGCCTATCAGTGGGCAGACGGAAGCGCGTATGTTAACCACGTAGAGCTAGTAAGAAAGGCGCGCAATGCAGAAATGCCCGAAAGCTTCTGGACTGACCCGCTAATGTATCAGGGTGGTTCAGATGATTTTATTGGACCAAAAGACGACATTATTTTACCTAGCGATGATTGGGGAATTGACTTTGAAGGTGAAGTTGCAGTGGTTACTGACGACGTGCCGATGGCTTGCACACCTGAGCAGGCTTCAGAACAAATTCGACTAATTATGTTAGTCAATGACGTGTCGCTTAGAGGGTTGATTCCTGGCGAATTAGCAAAGGGTTTTGGTTTCTTTCAGTCTAAACCCGCATCGAGCTTTTCACCTGTTGCTGTAACACCAGATGAACTAGGCGATGCATGGAAAGAGAGCAAAGTACATTTGCCATTACGTTCCACCTACAACGGGGAACTGTTTGGAAAGCCCGAAGCCGGGCAAGATATGACTTTTGACTTTGGTCAACTTGTAGCACATGCAGCTAAGAGTAGGAATTTAGGTGCGGGAGCTATAATTGGTTCAGGTACCGTGTCGAATAAACAAGGCACAGACCATGGCTCAGCGATTGCTGAAGGCGGTGTGGGATATTCCTGCATAGCGGAAGTACGTATGATTGAAACAATCAGAGACGGAAAGCCATCTACACCGTTCATGCAATTTGGCGATCGCATTCGTATAGAAATGCTGGATAAAGATGGGAACTCGGTTTTTGGTGCTATCGAACAGCAGGTAAAACCGCTTAGTTAGTTTTACGCGTGGAAACTACCTCAGCATTAGCAAGTCTATATTTTTAGCTGGGGCAGTTTTCAAAAGGCTTTTTTCAATACTGCTGGTCTATCGCTATTTCTCGGCGATTTGACAAATCATGCTTAGGCAATGGAGTCGTTTATCAGGCAAACGTAACATTGTCTAAAGCATTGTAATTAACGTGTAATCAATGACAGGTGTTGTTATTTCATGAGTATTAAACTTTACGGCTACTGGCGCTCAACTGCGTCTTATCGAGTTCGCATTGCGCTTAACTTAAAAGGCGTCGAGTATGAATACGTGCCAATACATCTTGTAAATAACGGCGGCGAGCAGCATAGCAGCGAATACAGCCGTCTTAATCCCGCACACTTGGTACCTACCTTCGTTGACGAAGATGAAGATATCATTCTGAATCAGTCTCTATCGATCATTGAATATCTTGATGAAAGATATGAAAGCGATTATCAACTTATTCCAGAGCACCGCACAGAAAGAGCAAGGGTGAGAGCGCTGGCGCAAGATATAGCCTGTGACATTCAGCCAATAGGAAACCTTCGCGTATTAAACGCTTTAAAAGGAAACTTTGACGCAACACAAGAGGATGCTGAAAGATGGGCGGCCCAATGGATAACACTGGGTTTTGACGGAATTGAAAAACGACTTCAGACCCAAGCTGGTAAGTATTGCTTTGATTTTGATGTGACGCTTGCTGATATTTGTTTAGTACCGCAAGTTTACAATGCGCAGCGGTTTAATGTAGATATGAGTCGCTATCCGCTGATCAGCAAAATAGCAAAAAACTGTAACGAGTTGAGTGAATTTGAATTGGCTAAGCCCGAGAATCAAATCGACGCGATTTAAATAGTGGGGTCAGAGTAGGAATGTACTCTGACCCTATAATTTTAATTATTGGCGCTTTATTGGTAGTTCAGTCGTGTTCTTAACTTGCTTCAGTGCAAACGTAGAGCTTATATGGTCTACCAAAGGAAGATGTGTCAATTTCGTCTTCAGTAAAAACTCGTATTCTTCAATACTCTCCACGATGACTTTTAATAAGTAATCTTTTTCACCGCTTGTGGTGTGACACTCCACAATTTCGTCGATGTTCTGCACGGCATTTTCAAAATCGGTTAACGAGTCACCGTCGTGGTTTTTTAGCGTCACATAGATAAAAACCGACACACCCAAGTTAAGCTTTTTACTGTTTAAAAGGGTGACTTTACCAAGAATAATGCCATCAGCTTCCATTCGTTTTACCCGCCTCCAACATGGAGTATGAGACAAGCCTACACGTTGGCTCAAGTCAGCCATTGACACCGTGGCGTCTTGTTGAAGAACGCGTAAAATCTCACGGTCAAATTTATCCAATTTCATTAACACTGTTTCCGTCGTTTTTATGATGTTTATTATATATCAAAAAAAAATCTAGGATAGCCATCCTAGAAAAATTGTATTCAATTCTATTGCGTTTCAGTTTGTAAATTTCATTAACAAACTTTGCAAGGCCTGTCCTCTGAATTATCGGATACACTTTGCAAAATGTTGATGAACCTCGCGTGGCCGGTAAGTGTAACGCAAAATGTCATCACACTCTCATATCAGCCCAATCTGGAAGCGTGTACTTTTCGTGACAACAGCATATTGGGTAGGTTTCAATTCATCACGGTTTTAATAGGGAATATATGTCAGTTTTTGATCACCCAGAGTTCGATAATCACGAACATGTTGCGTTCTATCACGATGAAAAAGCGGGCTTGAGTGCCATTATTGCTGTGCACAACACCAACTTGGGACCAGCACTCGGTGGTTGTCGTATGTGGCCCTACGTAAATAGTAGTGAGGCTTTAACTGATGTGTTGAGATTATCTAAAGGCATGACCTATAAAGCGGCAATGGCTAACCTAGCGCTTGGTGGTGGTAAATCTGTAATTATCGGTGATCCGAGAAAAGCAAAAACGCCTGAAATGATGAAGGCGATGGGTAAGTTTGTAGAGTCTCTTGGGGGCAAATACTTCACCGCGGAAGATTCAGGTATATCGGTGACTGATTTACAAACAATGGCGACTGAATCTGATTATATCGCTGGCGTTAATGCAAAATATCATTACTCAGGCGAAGTGCCTGATGGAAATCCTGCGCCCTCTACTGCTTATGGGGTGTTTGTAGGGTTAAAAGCGACGGTAGAATATGGTTTGAAGCGAAGCTTGGACGGTGTGAGTGTTGCTATTCAAGGTATGGGCCATGTGGGCTATCGTTTGGCGAAACATCTGCACGAGCACGGGGCTAAACTCTACGTTGCTGACATTTACCCTGAAGGTGTGGAAAAAGCAGTTGCTGAGTTTGGTGCGACAGCCGTGGCGCCGGAAGAAATATTGAGCCTAGATGTTGATGTACTCGCACCTTGTGCATTGGGAGCAGCCATCAACGACCAGACATTACCGGCAATAAAGGCAAAAGTCATTGCCGGCGCTGCGAATAACCAACTTGCCCGTGAAGACATGGGAGAGCTACTTCAGCAGCGCGGAATTCTATACGCGCCTGACTATGTAATTAATGCAGGTGGCGTTATTGATATTTTCCATCAGCGAATGGAATCAAGTTCCAATGAAGCGTTGCGCGCACACATAGAGCAAATTGGCGATACGCTGAAAGAAATTTATGAACGTGCAGAGCAGGACGGCGCAGCAACCAACCGCGTTGCAAATGTCATCGCAGAAGAGAGATTTACTATAAAGGGTTGAAAACTCTCGGCCAAGTAGTCATAATGCGCCCCGCACTCAAGCAGGGGCGAATGGCTCTGCACTGAATGCGATTTTCTATGGTGGGCTTTTGGTCCTCCCGCAATGATACTCTGTGAACTCGGTCAGGCCTGGAAGGGAGCAGCCGCAGCAGACGACTCATGTGCCGGGATGTGGCTGGAGGCCCGCCACCCAAATTCCTTTATTCTTCAGTTCTTTTGCTTTTCTTATTCTTCTCTGTTTCATCCAAGTATTTCAGTGCTTTACTAATGGCGTGCTCCACGTTCATTTCCATTTGATTACGCTCGCTTTGCGGCAAATAAAAAGCCATATCTACCTCATATCGAATATAACGAGGTGGGACTTGATTTAACGCCAAACAACACAAGTCGGCTAAGTAGTCAGGGCTTTTGGTTGTGTCCAATCCTAACTTGGTAATTCGTTCTAATACCAGGTGCTCATAATAATTATGAATGTCGTCATCTAGCTTCATGATTCTTCCCCATATAAATCTGACAGCGCTCTAATGTTGTCGTTTTGAATTAAGCTACAGTAATTTTTATCAGATGCAGTATCCATTTTTAGCTATGGACACATTTTTATACGCACACAGTGGTGTAACACAGCATTTGGATGTATGTCCTTATAATGTATAGCTTGTATTCTGTGGATGTCGAGGTGACGATGATAGAATAATAGCAGTCCGCATAGATAATCACCCACTCAGCGAGACTTAAATAAGCGCAAAAAGGCGAGAACGACATGAAAAAGAATATAGAGCCCTGCTACTACGGCGACTACCTCCAGCTAGATAAAATACTGGGGGCGCAAGACCTCCAAAGTGAAAAATACGGCGATGCCGCGCACGAGGAAATGTTGTTCATTATCGTTCATCAAGTTTATGAACTATGGTTCAAACAGGTACTACACGAGCTCAATGCGGTTATTGATACCTTCAATCAAGAAACGGTGAAAGATCAGCAGTTGACCTTGGTTGTGCATAGACTACATAGAGTCATACAAATTCAAAAATTAATGAACGATCAAATTGCCATCATGGAAACCATGACACCGCAGCAGTTTTTGTCGTTTCGAGATTACCTTGTCCCTGCATCTGGGTTCCAAAGTATCCAGTTTAAACGTTTAGAGATTTCGCTCGGCTTAAAACGAGACTTTAGAATCGACTTCGATAAGCAAAGCTTCTATAACCGCCTTACAGATAAAGACAGGGCATTACTCGAAAACCTTGAAAGTAAACCAAGCTTGTTTGAGCTAGTAGATAAATGGCTGTCGAGAATGCCACTTTTAAAAACCGAGGGGTTCGACTTCTGGCAATATTATAAAAATGCGACAGACGAAATGTTAAATGATGATCATCACACCATTTCAACCAACGACATGTTATCTGAGACAGAGAGACGCCAAGAGTTAAAAGACTTGAAAGCGACTAAAGAGAACTTCGATGCTCTGTTTGACGAAGCTAAATTTGAAAAACTGAGGGGCGAAGATAAATTTCGTTTAAGTCATAAAGCATTGCTTTCGGCGCTATTTATCAAGCAGTACTCAGAAGAACCCATTTTTAATCTTCCTTTTCAGCTCATCACTGCTCTGACTGAAATTGACGAACAACTCACTATCTGGCGCTATCGCCATGCGATGATGGTTCAGCGAATGCTGGGCACTAAAATTGGCACAGGAGGCTCATCTGGGCATCATTATCTCAAGAAAACGACTGAATCGAACCGCATCTATTTAGACTTCTTTAACATGGCGACTTTTTTACTACCTAAAAGTGCGTTGCCAGACTTGCCAGAGACTGTAAGAAAGCAATTGGGCTTTTATCTGCAGTAAATCTATATTCGAAAAAATGCATTTAAATTAAATGTTTATTGAAAATTTGGGCCGGTTCAACCGAACATCGCTCAAAAGAGTTGTTTCGTCGCAAGCCGCGCATAAATGAGTTGATTATTTTGCTCTGGTTAGTCAATTATCCTTTCGGATAATATTTATTATCTTTAATAAATACAAAGGTTTAGGTTGGCTTAATTGATTTTTCATAAAAGCTTAATACTGGACCATGACTAACCAGGGAATACGTACATGTATCAAATCAAGAGAAGTGCAGTTGCATTAGCAGTTGCACTGTCAATTGGTGCAACTGCACCAGCTTTAGCAAATAATACCAATGGCTCAATTCAGGGAACATCTGTTCAAGTAAGTGGCAGCAGCCTTGCAAATGTTACTGTTACCATCGAAAACTTAGATACGGGTCTAACACGCTCTGTACAAAGTGATGAGTCAGGAAACTTCCGCTTTCCATTACTTCCTGCTGGTAACTACAAAGTTACCGCAGAAAAGAATGGATTTCGTACTACCATTCAAGAATCTGTAAAAGTAGGGATTAGCGGCAAAACAAACCTAGATATGCGTCTTGCCAGCGATGATGTAGAGCGTATTGAGGTTACTGGCACCACTATTGCCATGGTTGACGTGACGAGTTCAAGTACTGGTATCGTAGTAGATAGCGTAACGTTAGATAGAGTACCGGTTCCACGTAACCTAACTTCTGTTGCGCTATTAGCGCCAGGCACAACTCAAGGTGATTCTGCTTTTGGAGATTTGCCTTCAATTGGTGGTGCATCAGTTGGCGAGAATGGTTATTACGTCAACGGCTTGAATATTACTAATTTCCGTACTGGCGTGGGTTCAAGTGAGCCACCGTTTGATATGTATGAAACGTTTGAAGTCAAAACGGGTGGTTATTCAGCAGAGTTTGGGCGTGTAACAGGCGGTGTTATAAACGCTAAAACCAAAAGTGGTACTAACGAGTTTAAAGCGGGTGCTAACTTCTATTGGGAGCCAGATTCACTTCGTGAACAGCGTGATTCTTCACGCAATAACGTAAATAGCTTGTACCGAATTGACAACACGCAAGATGAAGTCGATGAGTGGGACGTTAACGTATGGGCAAGTGGCGCTTTAATTGAAGATAAGTTGTTCTTCTATGCGTTATTCAACCCTCGTTCAGCAGAAAATAACTACGCTGGTGCGCAAACTAATACTTCTGATGGTGTTCTTCAGAACGGCTATTTCGAAAAAGATGACGATGCATTTTGGGTAGCCAAAGTTGATTGGTATGTTACAGAGAACAATATTCTTGAAATCACAGCCTTTTCTGATGAGCGCTCGACAGAAATCACGACTTATGATTCCGTTGACGCCGGTGGTTACACTAATGGACGTGTAGGCTATGAAGACGAAGGCGGCTTAAACTATACCGCTAAGTGGACGAGCATTATTAATGATGACTTCTCAATTTCTGCTCAGTATGGCATTAACAAACAAGACAGAACAGTACGAAGCGAGTTAGACGGCAACCCAGTGGTTTATTACCGCTATGACAGCACCGCATCATTCGTTCCTACAAACACATGGGCTAATTTCACCGCGGAGCAAGGTGATGATGAGCGCGAAGTTATTCGACTGGACGCAGACTGGTATGCGGGCGATCACTCGGTACGATTTGGTGTAGACTACGAAAAACTTACTTCAAACAGCAACACAGTTAACTCGGGTGGCGCTTATTATCTATATTACGTAGATGACAGTGATGCTGCTAACGAAGAAATTTATCAGGTCCGTTATCGCGACTATAACGTTGGAGGCCAATTCGATTCTGAAAACTTCGCTTTTTATGTTCAAGACCAATGGCAAGTTACAGACACCTTAGTCATTAACGCTGGTCTTCGTAACGATACATTCGAAAATTTCAATGCTGATGGCGAATCTTTCGCAAAACTCGATAACCAGTGGGCACTTCGTCTAGGCGCAGTATGGGATGTATTTGGTGATGGTGAGACCAAAGCATGGGCGAGCTACGGTAGATACTACTTACCTATTGCAGCAAACACGAATATTCGTCTAGCAGGCGCGGAAACTTACACACAAGAGTACTACGCGTTTGAAGGTTTCGCTGATGAAGCTTTGGGCATTCCTAATTTGACGGGCGCTAAAACTCAGCCTGATGATGTATTTGCTGACGGTACTGCAAAGTCTCCAGATGAAATTGTGGATCAAAACTTGGATTCAATGTACTCGGATGAATTTATCGCAGGTTACCAATTCCAATTGAACGATGAATGGAGCATGTCAATTCAAGGTACGTATCGTGAGCTTTCAACCACTATCGAAGATATGGCTATTGATGCGGCGGTTATTGAGTGGGCGGCAGCAAATGGTTACGGTGACGTATCTGATATCTGGGATGGGTTCCATCAGTATGTTCTAACAAACCCTAATTCTGATATGCGCATTGGCACTACTGAATTGCCGGGTGCAGAGGGTGAGTTAGTGTACATGGACTTGTCTGCTGAAGATCTAGGCTACCCAGATTCAATTCGTAAGTATGCAGCTGTTGATTTTATGTGGCAGAGAGCATGGGACGGTGTGTGGATGCTTAACGCAGCGTATACGTGGTCACATAGCTGGGGTAACAACGAAGGTTATGTTCGCTCTGACAACGGTCAAGATGACGCAGGTCTCACAACGTTGTTCGACCAACCGGGACTGCTTGATAACGCCTATGGTGATTTGCCAAACGACAGACGTCACCAAGTGAAGTTGTACGGTGCTTATGCGGTGACTGAAGATCTAACCCTTGGTGCCAACCTTCAATTCTGGACTGGCCGTCCAATCAATGCCTTTGGCTATCATCCAACAGATATTTTTGCTCAAGCTTATGATTCAGAGTCATTCTTCGCCGGTGGTGAGCCAGCACCTCGTGGGTCTCGTGGCCGCACCAGCAGTTATTACTCTATCGACGTATCTGCTTCCTACAATATAGATATAGGTGACGAGCAGAAGCTGGTTGTTAGAGCGGATATTTTCAACCTTCTTAACAACGACCGCGTTACAGAAGTTAATGAAATATATGATGACGAGGGCTCAGCTGATCCAACAAATCCTGACGTAAACCCGAATTACGGTCTGCCAACTGCGTGGCAAACTCCTAGATACGTTCGTTTCAGCGTGAACTACTCGTTCTAGAGAGCAGACTTAATCAAAATTTAGGGCAGGGCGCGAGTAAATCTTATTTACAGGCTCCGCCCGTTTTGATTAGTGTTTAAAAATCAACCAAGGAGCGTTGTTTTATAGAGGCTTAATGTTAAATGTAAGTTAATATTTACAAATTGCGGTGAAAATACAAAAAAAAATTGAACTTTCTTGGAACACCCGTCTGATCGCTGTTGACCACTCACTAACGATGTGGTTATTATCAAAGTGAGGCTTCGACCTTACTAATAAAAATTCGTTATATAAACGATTTACGACACACACTAATAACGTTAGTGGTCCAGGGAGACAATACATGTTTACAAACTCTAAGCTGGCTAAGTCAGTGAAGTTAGCGTGCGCTTTTGGTGCGGTAGCTGCGACAGGAATCAGCGTACCTGCGTACGCACAAGAAGATGCTCAAGTAGAAGAAGCTGCAGTTGAAAAAGTGCAGGTTGTTGGTTCTCGTATCCGTAAAGTAGACTTCGTCAGCAACGCGCCAGTTGCTACGGTTGGTATAGAACAGTTTGAACTAACTAACTCAGTTAACACTGAAGCGCTTCTAAACACGCTTCCTCAAACAATTCCAGGCCTAGACCGTTCTTCAAATAACCCAGGCGGCGGTATCGCTACTGTTGACCTTCGTGGTCTTGGTACTAACAGAACACTAGTTCTAATTGATGGCGTTCGCGCTGTACCTACAACTTCTGGCGGTACAGTTGACATCAACACAATTCCAGCTGCGCTTATCGAAAACGTAGAGGTACTAACAGGTGGTGCATCTGCGGTATATGGTTCTGACGCGGTTGCGGGTGTTGTTAACTTCGCACTTAAAAAGAATTTTGAAGGTGTAGATTTCAATACTAGTTTTGAAACTACTGAAGAAGGTGATGCTGAGATTTGGAACGGCTCACTAACGCTAGGTGGCAACTTCGCTGATGACCGCGGTAACGTAGTTGTGAGCATGCAGTATACTGAGCGTTCGGCGCTTTTTGCTGATTCTCGCGATATTTCTAGCATCGCACTAACAGATGCTGTTGGCGATGACGGCCGTCTATTCCTAGAGCCTTTCGGTTCATCAGGTGTACCTGGTACATCTATCTTCACTGCAGGCCTACCAGATTCTTTCAATAGCGGTGCTATATTCAATCAGGACGGTACTATTCGTCCATTCGTTCAAGGCGGTGCTGAGAACGATTTTTATAACTTTGCTCCAGTAAACTATCTACAGTTACCACAGCAACGTCACAACATCACTGCAATCGGTCACTTTGAAATCAATGACACTACTGAAGTTTACATGCGCGGTAGTTTTGCTAACAGTGACGTACCACAGCAGCTAGCTGCGACACCTATTTTCCAGACGTCAACATTTACGCTAGACGGAAACCCGTTCATTGACCCAACAGCACAGCAGATCCTTTCTGACGCAGTTGGCGGTGACGTAGATACCGACGGTGACGGCATTGCCGATACTGGTACAGCATTCTTACGTCGTCGTTTGTTAGAAGTTGGTCCTCGTATCGTTGAAGACGACAACACAATGTTCTCTATGCTTGCTGGCCTACGTGGTTCGTTTGGCGATTCAGCATGGACGTACGACACGTATTTCCAAACTGGCCGTGTAAACCAAAACTCTATCCAGTTAGGTAACGTAAACCGTGCACGTTTTGACCAAGCGCTTATTCTTGCCACAGATGAAGCTGGAAACGTTATTCTTGACGCAAACGGTGATCCAAGCTGTGCGAACACAGCGGCAAATGGCTCACTAGTAAGCTGTTCTCCAATGAATCTGTTTGGTGAAGGTAATATCTCAGCAGAAGCTGCTGACTTCCTTCGTACTCGCGTAAACTCTACCTCTGAGTACGAGCAGAAACTTTTCGGTTTCAACATTTCTGGCGACACCATGGACTTCGTAGAACTTCCTGGTGGTCCAATCGGAATCGCGTTTGGTTTCGAACGTCGTGAAGAAAGCTTCTCGTTCGACCCATCACAAGACCTTGCTGCAGGTACAATCGCTGGATTTAACGGTTCAGGCCCTGTTGCTGGTAGCTTCGATGTAAATGAATACTTTGTAGAAGCATATCTACCTCTTGTTGAAGGTGTAGAGTTCGCTGAACTTATCGACCTTGAGTTAGCATACCGCTATGCAGATTGGTCAACAGTAGGTGGCGTAAATGCGTATAAAGTAGCCGGTTCATGGACTATTAACGATACACTTCGTTTCCGTTCAAGCTTCAACCGTGCGGTACGTGCGCCTAACATTGGTGAGCTTTTCTCTCCACAGAACGAAGGCTTCCCACCAGCGGAAGATCCATGTTCATCTAAAGCATCTAACCAATCAGATGCAGTTCGCGCAATTTGTACAGCGACTGGTGTACCTGCTAACGCGGTATTCACTCCTACGCTAGACGCAGTATCTGGTCAGACTCGTCAGGTAAGCGGTGGTAACCCTAATCTTCAAGAAGAAACTGCTGACACAATGTCTGTCGGTTTTGTTATTACGCCAATGGACGACTTCAGCGTGTCTGTTGACTACTTTGACATTGAAATTGAAGATGCAGTATTTGGTTTTGGTGGCGGTACTAACAACGTACTTTCTACCTGTTACGACCCATCAAATGAGCTAGGCGGTGTTGGTTCTGCATTCTGTGATGTTGTAAACCGTCGCCCTGATGGCTCTATCGATTTCGTTGAAATCCTTAGCCAGAACGTAGGTTCAATCAAGCTTACAGGTGTGGATATCGTTGCTGACTACGCAATGGAAGTTGCGGGTGGCGATATGCGTGTTAACTACCTTGCTACTTACACCACTGAGAGCTCGTTCCAGTCATTCGCTGGCTCAGAGGTTATCGACTGTGCGGGTACATTTGGTAACACTTGTGGCGAGCCTACTCCAGAGTACGTTCACCGTATGACTGTTGCTTGGGGCATGGATGACTTTGACGTTCAGCTTCTATGGCGCTTCATCGGTGCAACGGAAGATGACGACAACGGTACTGTTTTCTTCCAAGAAGATACAGGTTCATTCAGCTACTTCGATCTGTCTGGTACTTACCACATTGGCGAAAACTACCGTCTAAATGCAGGTATTCGTAACATTGCAGACCGCGAAGCACCTCGTTTCGGAGACAACGCTGAGCAGTCAAATACATACCCTGCAACATACGATGTATTTGGTAGAACTTACTTCGTAGGTATCTCAGCTAGCTTCTAATAGCTTATTGCTTTTTAAAAAAGTGGGCATTGCCCACTTTTTTTTTGCTTTTTGTAAGGAGAACCATGGGCACGATAGACGATTGGAATCAGTACTGGAACGAAAATCCTGATAGTAAAGTTTTGTTCACCGGAGACGATGGCAAAAGTATTTTAGATTTTGAGCACTTTTGGTCTAAAAACTTACCAAATGAGACAGCAATGCAGAGCGTAATCGATATAGCATGCGGTGCTGGCGCTCTCTTTCAAATTTTTGGTGATAAACGTTTTCATCGCAAAGTAGGTTTAGATTGTAGTGTAGATGCACTAAATTCCTTGAAAAAAAATGTTCCTGATGCACAGGTTATACTGAATAAGGCGTCCCAACTTCCAAAAGAAAAATTGATTGAGTTCGATTTGATTGTAAGTCAGTTTGGTATTGAGTATTTAGGTGCCGAGGCAATTAAAAATATGCCAACGATGATGAAAGAAGGCTCGAGGTTCATTGCTCTTTGTCACTATAAAAACGGACACATATATTCTCGATATAATCGTGAAAAGGAGGGGATGGAGACGCTGTTTGAAATTCATGCTTTCGAAAATGCATTGCAGATAGCTGATTTGATTGTGACTGACCCAAACGTTTATGAAGATCGCGCTAAGCAATATCTATCTCATCTATCAACATTGGACAACAAGTGGTGTGCGGGTAGTCTTCATTTCGTCAATGGAATTAAACAGTTATTTCTAGCTTACAAACACTATGAACATTCTGATATATTGGCATGGATAAAGGGCTTTGAGCAGCAGTTAGAAACGATCTATCGCCGCGTCTCAGCTATCTGTGACGTAGCATTATCAACATCTGACATAAAAGAGATAACCAATGGTAAATATTCAGATAGCTGGGTTGTTCGCCCGTTTTTACTCAAAAATAAAAACTTACCGGTAGCTTGGGATTTGAGATTTAAAAAAGAGTGAACAATGAAAAACCTTCAAAGCATAATGAGCCTTCATCAGAGGGGCCATTTGGCAGAGGCTGAGGCAGGTTACAAGTTACTGTTTGATAAGAATGCTTCTGATATAAACCTGAATTATCTGTACGGAAAATTGCTTCTTGATACAAACAGGGCCGCAAACGCCTTTCCGCTTTTGGCATATGCATACGAAAAGACGCAATCCAATATTAACGTACTATATGAATATGCCAAATGTCTTCTATCTCTCAACAGATATGAAGACGCCTACCGCTGTCTAACGCCTTTTAATAACAAGTCACTAGAAACAACAAAGCTGTTTCTTCGAGCTGCTAGCGGTGTTTGCAGTGATATTGAACTTGAGAGCTGGTATAAAAAACTAAAAACGTCTCAAAATACTATTGCGTTAACCAATTATGTTGCAGGCCTATTCGATAATAGAGGAGTGCTTACAAAGGCCTCCGAACTTTATAGAACAGTTCTCAAAGCGGATGAGAATAACACTACAGCGCTGCATAATTTAGCGACAGTTTTTAGGCGTTTAGAAAATCCTGAAGAAGCGCTAAACCTTTTAAAGCGGGCTCAACTAAACGGGCTCAATAATTTTCAACTGTATCATAACCTAGGCAATGCGTATTCAGACCTGAATATTCTTGAAAGCGCAATAGAGTCATATGAGAGAGCCATTCAGTTAAATCCCTATTACGTTGACAGCTATAAAAATCTTTCATCTATATACATAGAAGTTGGTCTAATTAATAAATCGTTATCGATTTTTGAGTCTGCCATTCAAAGCGGGATTACAAGCAATGATATGCTTATTGCTTTGGCTGAAAACTATTTGCGGATGGGGAAAGTTGAGTTAGCTGAAACTTTATTGAGTAGCCACCCTAATTTAGATCGTTCGTCAGTAGCATACTTGCAATGCAAGGCACGTCTATATCATGCAGATGAAAATTACCAAGAAGCTTATATGCTGTTAAAGGATAAAACAGACTCAGCTTTGATTCTAGACGCCGCCCAGTATGCACTACAAATAGATGAGCCAGGTTATGTACTTAACACTATGCCATCATTAACAACATCTAGCGATTCATCTGTTATGGCAAAAGCATATTTGGCTGTGGCAGAGAGACTTTCAAAACGCAATCAACATCGAAAAAGTTACTGTCACTATTCAATGTTAGTGAGATCCTACCAGTTACCAAACGTGGTTGGAGGAAAAGCATCTAGTGACTTTATCGCCTTGTTAAAAGAGCATGTATCTCAGTTGCATAGCGCCAAATCGGCACCTCTTCAACAGACGGTCAATGGTGGTACTCAAACCCGTGGGAATATCTTGTCCTCGAGCAATGAGCACCTAACAGAATTACGTCTTTTCTTTGAAAATTCGGTCAGGGAATACATATCAGAAGTCAAAGCAATAGACGATCTGCATGAGTTCGTTGTTTTGCCGAACAACGATTTTAGAATCGTAGGAGCATGGTCCGTTTTTCTATCTGATAAAGGGTACCACACAAATCATGTTCATCCAGAAGGACGCTTAAGTGCTGTTTTTTACATTGAAATACCATCTGAGTTAGCACATGAGAAACATGAGGGATATTTGTCTTTTGGTACTCCAAATTTTAAACTTAAAACTAATCTAACTCATGAATACACTGTTCGGCCTGAAGTTGGCAAGTTGGTTATTTTCCCCTCTTACTTTTGGCACGGCACCATCCCATTTAAATCTGATGAAAAGCGATTAACTATAGCATTTGATATCTCATCTTCTTGAATAATAAAAAGAGACAACAATGACAAATTTTTGGAACAAAGAGTTAAACTTCGATGAACTTAAATCGAGCTTCGCTGAAGACGGCAAAGTGCGTGTTAACAAAGTATTGGACTTCGAGTTTGCTGCACTTTCATTTAAAGCATTAAACGAAAGAGTTGAATTCGATACCGCTATGTATGTGGACGGTAAAAATGCTGTGATGAGCAAAAAAGAATGGAACGGGTTAGAAGACACGCAACGCCAGCAGATATATTTTCATTTAATGGAAAATGCAGCAATGGGTAACGGTTTCTCTTACGGACGCAAGTACATAACAGCCGAAGAAAAAGACTCGTTTCTGCTCAATTTTTATAAAAGCATAAACAGTGAAGAAGTGTTAGACGTCATTCGTAACATAACGGGAAAAAATGATATTAACTACGCTAGTATGCAAGCAACAAAGTACATCCCAGGCCAGTTTTTAACTCGACATAAAGATGATGTTCAATCTGAAGGCAGAAAATTGGCATATGTTTTTAATTTGTCGCCTGAATGGCACCCTGATTGGGGAGGACTGTTACAGTTTTTCAATAACGATGGTGAGACTTTAGAAAGCTGGACTCCTACATTCAATACATTAAGTTTGTTTGACGTAAAACATATACATAGCGTCACGTATTTAACACCGTTCGCTAAAAAACCGCGATACGCTTTAACCGGATGGTTTGGAACACGTTAGGTTTTTGACTAACTCGTGCAGTATCAAGCTACAACTTAACTTAATTGATTTAGAAAGAGACGCTTAATCATGTGGATATAATTTAAGCGATCAACCTCGAAAGTTGTAGATGTAAAGAGGTCGTTACTTGACTCGTTACACCGTTCCATGTGAGTATACTACGTTCGTAGTACTGAACATTGACGTCAGTGCTACATTCCTGAAACAAAATTGTGAAAGTTTTATACGCCCCTTGCCCGAATATTTTCCTTATCGGCGAGGATTCAAATAAGAAATTTGGTTGGGAACTATGTCCAAAATGAGCAAGAGAACTCTTATTGCTTCTACTGTTATGGGTGCATTCGCACTAACAGGTAGTGCAGTCTCTGCAGATACGCTAGAAGATCTTCATAAAGAAGAAGCGAAAATCCACGCGGCTGCAGCGAAATCTCAAGAAAAAATCAACACGTTGTTTGAACAGTCTCAAGAACTACTCGTTGAGTATCGTCAAACAGTAGATGAGACAGAAAACCTTAAAATCTACAATGATTACATCGCTAGCCTAGTTGCAGACCAGCAGCGCGGTATCGATTCACTTCAGCGTCAAATCGACAGCATCGAACAAACTAAGCAGGGCATTGTTCCTCTTATGTTCCGTATGATTGATAGCTTAGAGCAGTTCATCAAGCTAGATCGCCCTATCCGTTTGGAAGAGCGTTTACAGCGCGTTGAACGTCTTCGTGACCTTATGGCTAACTCTAACGTTACTGTTTCTGAACAGTTCCGTCAGGTGCTAGAAGCTTACTTAGTAGAAGTTGAGTACGGTACTAAGATTAACTCATACCAAGGCACTATTGATGATGCAGGTACAGAAGTTACTGTTGATTTCTTTAACCTAGGTCGTACAGCGTTACTAGCTCTTTCACTTGATCAAACGCACGCGTGGGTTTGGAACAATGAAAGCCGCTCTTGGGAGAAGCTAGGTGATGAGTACCTTTCTTCGACTATTGACGCAGTGAAAATGGCGAACGGAACCATTCCTGCGGCTCTTGTTAAACTACCAATTAGCGCAGCGGAGTAATTGTTAATGAAACCAGTATTCAAATCTCTTTTAGCCGCTGTGACAGTTGCAGTTGCGGCAACCGGAGCGCAGGCTCAGGAAGCAAAGAGCCTGAAAGACCTTCTAGATCAGGTTCAACAGAACCGTGTTTCTGAAGCGAAACTAGATAAGCAACGCGAAGCTGAATTCCAATCAGCTCGTGCTGACAAGCAAGCGCTTCTTCGCAAGGCTCAAGCAAATCTTAAAGCCGAGCAAGATCGTGGTGATCGTCTACAGAAGCAATTCTCAGACAACGAAGTGACACTTAACGAAAAAGCGGCTGAACTAGACCAAGCAACCGGTACGCTTGGTGAAATGTTTGGTGTGGTACGTCAAGCATCATCTGAAGCTTACGGTCGTATTTCTACTTCAATCGTAAGTGCTCAGTTCCCTGGCCGTGGTCAGTTCTTAGCAGAAATGTCTGAAGATTCTAAAGGCCTTCCTAACATCAAAGAACTAGAAGACCTATGGTTTGCACTTCAAAAAGAAATGACTGAAGGCGGTGAAGTAGTTAAGTTTACAACTGAAGTTGTAAACCTTGACGGTGGTTCTTCACAACAAGAAGTTCTTCGTGTTGGTACCTTCAACCTTGTTGGTGAGAATGGTTACTTAGCATACGATGCAGAGTCTGAAGTTGTTCAGCCTCTAGGTCGTCAACCAGACGGTCACTTTGTTGCGTCTGCAGAAGAGCTAATTGACGCGACTTCAGGTTTCACGCCTTTCTATGCTGACCCATCTCAAGGCGGTATCCTTGGTCTATTGAAGCAGAAAGCAACAATGTCTGAGCGTTACCACGCTGGTGGCCCAGTAGGTTACACAATCACACTAATGCTTGCTGTTGGTCTATTAATTGGTCTTTACAAAATGATCACGTTGACGATCACTGGTGGAAAAATGCGTTCACAGCTTAAGAACGTAAACAATCCTTCAGAAGGTAATCCACTAGGTCGTATCCTTAAAGTTTATCAAGAAAACAAAACTGCTGACGCAGAAAACCTTGAGCTTAAACTTGATGAAGCGATTCTTCGTGAACTTCCGAAAATTGAAAGCGGTATTAACGTAATCAAGATTTTTGCAGCGATTGCTCCACTACTTGGTCTACTAGGTACGGTACTAGGTATGATCGAGACGTTCCAAACCATCACACTATTCGGTACTGGTGACCCTCGTATGATGGCAGGAAGTATCTCAATGGCTCTTGTAACTACTGCTCAGGGTATTATCGCGGCTCTGCCACTAATCCTTATGCATAGCATCGTAGCTTCACGTAGCAAGTCAATCATCCACATTCTTGATGAGCAAACTGCTGGTATCATAGCTGCTCACACAGAGTCGGAGAAAGCGTAATATGAATTACCTGATTGGATTATTCGAATCGGTCAGGGACTTTATCGCTACCGGCGGTGACGTACTTTACTTCGTTGCTGCCGCGCTCTTTCTCATGTGGGTTTTAATGATTGAGCGTTACTGGTATTTAACCTCGGTCTTCCCAAAGGTGAAGAAAAACATCATCGCGAATTGGGATGCCCGAGCAGATACCACATCATGGTATGCGCATAGAATCCGTGACGCGTGGATTTCTCAAGCGTCAGACGATCTAAACGCTAGAATGCTGATTATCAGAACCATTATTGCAATGTGTCCACTAATCGGTCTACTTGGAACAGTAACCGGTATGATCAGTGTTTTCGAGACAATGGCAACGCAGGGCACCAGCAACGCACGTCTAATGGCAGCTGGTATCTCTATGGCAACTATCCCGACAATGGCGGGAATGGTAGCCGCGCTATCTGGGCTGTTCATCAGTTCACGTCTTGAAGCGAAAGTGAAGCTGGCAAGAGAAGGGCTAGTTGATAGCCTGCCACATCATTAGAGAGAGAGATTATGGCTCGAAAAGTCAGAACCGAGGAAGAAGATGCACAGATAGACATGACGCCCATGTTGGACATCGTGTTTATCATGCTGATTTTCTTTATCGTTACCACTGTTTTCGTTAAAGAAGCAGGGATCGAAGTCAACAAGCCAGATGCGAGCCAGGCGATTCTTCACAAAAATGCAAACATTTTCATCGCCGTAACTGAAGACGGAAATGTATGGCTAGACAAGCGTGAAGTAGCGCCGGACAGCGTAAGAGCGAATATTGAAAGACTGCTAACCGAGCAGCCAACTGACTACGTAATCATTCAAGCTGATGTTAAAGCGAAGCATGGTTTAGTAGTTGAAATTATGGATCAGGTTAAAGCCGCTGGCGTTAACCGAGTCTCGGTAGCGGCAAGGGGATAAGATGTTACGTATACTTGTATCTATTGTATTAGGTGCTGCGGTTGCATTTGCCCTTTTCGTTCTGATGGCTAAGTTGATTGAAAATTCATCTAGACCAGCAGACGAAGTACCGCCTGCACCGGTTATCGATATTGTTATGCAGGAACCAGACGACCAAACGCAAACGCGTACTCGTGTTCCACCGCCACCGCCGCCTCCACCTCCACAGCCTCCAAAAATGGAGCAAGTAGAGCCGGAAGCAGCAGAACCTGACGCAGATGGTTTTAGTTTAGCTATTCCATCTATTGACACAGGTGGTGTTGGTGTAAATATTGGTGGCGTTGGTGCAATGCAGCGTGACGGTGAAGCAACACCTATCGTTCGTATCGATCCGAAATATCCACCTGATGCTGCCCGCGACGGTCGTGAAGGTTGGGTAAGACTGTCTTTCACTATCAACGAAGTTGGTGGTGTAGATGATATTGAAGTTATTGATGCTGAACCTAAGCGTATTTTCGACCGTGAAGCACGTCGTGCTCTACGTAAGTGGAAATACAAGCCTAAGATTGTTGACGGCAAAGCTGTTAAACAACCTGGCATGTTCGTACAGCTAGACTTTAAACTGGAGCAATGATCATGATGAAACGTACATTCAAAATGTCAGCCGTTGCTTTAGTGTTAGGTGCAAGTGCGGTGCTTTCAGCACCCGCTGCCCTAGCGCAGACATCACCTGTTGTTTGTCCTGGCTATGAGAAAGGAAAAACGACGCTTGTAGGTGAGCGTACCGGTAAGAAAGTTCAAAAAGCCTTCGAATTTTACAATGAAGACTTAGTAGATGAGGCATTAAACGTTCTTTATGAAATCGATCCTTCCGACGATTTTGATAAAGCTTACGTTAATCGTTTCATTGGTAACCTACTTGCAGCGCAGGAAGGTCAAGGTGGAAAGGCTTACAACTACCTTGTTGATTCTGTAAAAAATAAAGTACTTAACGACCTAGAGCACGCTCAAACACTTAAGCTTTTAGGTGATTTGAGTATGCAGGAAGAAAAGTATAACGACGCTGTAAAATGGTATAACAGTTGGATGGACTTCACGTGTAAAGAAGATGCCGACGTTTATACTCGCTTGACTCAGGCTTATTACGAATCTAAGCAATTAGATAAAATGATTGAGCCAGCAGATAGAGCAATAGCTTTATATGAAGAGCCAAACAAGAACCCGTATGTTTTGAAGCTTACCTCTTATTACGAGCGTAAGATGTATGACCAGACGGTGCTTGTTGCGGAAGAACTTGTTCGTAAGTTTCCTGAAGAGCCACGTTGGTGGACTCAGTTAGGTATGTTCTACTTACAAGTTGAGGAGTATAAAAAGGCATTGTCTTCATTTGAACTTGCTGATATGCAAGGTTTCTTGAAGAAAGAAAGTGAAGCTAAAGCGCTGGCCCAGCTTTATCAAAGCAATGGTATGCCATACCGCGGTGCGAAGACGTTGGAAAAGTTCATCAAGGCTGGTGTACTTAAAGAAGACGCTCAATTAACGGCTAGTATAGCGAATGCTTATCACGCCGCAAAAGAGTTCAAAACTGCAGCTAAGTTATATGCGAAAGCCGCTGCAGAGACTTCTGATCCAGAATACTATCGCAAGCAAGGTACCTTGTTGCTTATCGCTGAGGATTACAAAGGTGCGGTTAAAGCTCTTGAAAATGCTCTTGAGCGTGGCATCGAAAATCCTGAAAAAGTTCACTTTACGCTTATGGAAGCGAACTTTTATGCTGGAGATTATCGAGCTGCGTACAAGCATGTTCAAGAAGCCAAAAAAGATCGCTCGCTACGTCGTAACGCGGCAGCGTGGGAACCTTACATAAAAGAGAAAGCGAAAAACCGTGGTATTAATATTTAATAACTGGTTTTAGCTATCAAAGCCTCCCTTGGGAGGCTTTTTTTGCTTTTAGTTTTAGTGTATTACTTAAGAGTAGAAACTAAATTGTCGTGAAAGTGATTTGTTAGAATGGCGACAGCTTACTTCGGATCTAACGGTACTTCACTTAACAGTACCCAAGAAAGTTATTTGAATGCGGGGCGCAATATAGCCCTAATTGCTGCCGTTAACCCTTTCAACCCATCTACCTTAACACCGTTGTCTTCTAGCACCTCTTTAATAAGCCTCATATTTATATCTGAGACTTCAAATAGTGATACTAGGTAACTATTCGTATTCATTATTTTTATAAGCTTATTGAGTACGTAAAGGTTAGTATTAAGTAATTCAGCGTCATTACTGCGTTTGTTTTCGTGCCTGTCGCTTATCGCTTTAGGGCGGAGCTCTGCCTCGCTCGCTAATTTATTCAATATAGGCCAAATATCATCAAGCGTTCGCGTTCCTTGGGTAAAGTGGTTTAGCTTACTTATATAGATTTCAAGAACAGAAATGGGTAGCTCGTGCAGACTAAGTGCACTAATGAAACTCGCTTTGAGGGCTACGACTTTTTCAACCAGTTCATCGGTATAAACGTTTAAAGGTAGCACAGCCAAAGCGCTGGTTTCACCACTGGCTTTATTAGGCTTTCGGCCATAATCAACGATTTCGAAGCCATTGTTAGACCAAAATCCATCAAGTTTGTTTGTCGTTCCGTAAGACGTTAATATTGCATCAATAGCGCGCTCATGGGCTTTTTTCACTATTTTTTTGATTAGTTGGCTGCCAATACCTTTATCCTGAAGCTTTGGGTGAACAGCAATGCGGTTTATTCGCCAATAGCTCTGTGTTGCAGCATTAAAGTCGGCAGACAGTAATGTTAATCGTTGCGCTCCTAAATGACCTTTTGGGCGTCGCTTACCCTCTGCTATACCAAGAGCAACATCGCTTAGGCAGTCTCCACCCTCTATGTTAATTATTGCTGTAGCAAGTACTAGGTCTTTAATTTTAAAAGTCACGACCAGAACATCTGGACTGTCCATCAGGCGCATAAAATCGTCAGGCGTGGTCTGGTAGTGAGCAAGTGAAAGCAAAGACATGATTTGCTGCAGTATGTTTTCGTCTACATTCTCAAAAGAGCAAATATCAAACTCGCAAGCCGTTATTAGCTCAGAGTTATTGAGCGATGTAAGAAAGGCTATGCTATTTTGTCTGCTACTTTCTGAGTTTACGTTCCAACCAGCATCTTTCACGCAATCATTTTCAAACAGACAGGTGTTATTAAAAAAGGCTTCAACAGGATCGTTTTTAAACCAACGTAAAGGTGTTGTCAGCGTTAGATGTAAAGTCTCGTTTGGTAAGTTGGGAATGAGTTTATGAATAAACCCTCTTCCTGAGCCTTCGTAGCCTAAAAGTGTGGTGCTTAACACCCATTGTGGGTTATACGCCATTATTCGATTAATAACGGGAAGTGGCATGGACGCAGCCTCATCTACTATAACGAGGTCATATTTCGTGTTTTCTTTACCAAAAAGCAACTCGCTATCGGGCGGCACCCACTTAACCAAGCCTTTTGGCGTAGTTTGCTGTACCGCTCTTTGTGTTTCTAAACTTGCCACTTGCGACGTATACAATTTTACATTCTGATTGTCTGCTTCTTCAGATTCTGTGAAGCGAGATAAAACGTTTGTTACGTTTTCCCTGCGTTCGCTGGTAAGCAAAATGTGCTTACCTTCTTTGACAAGGCTATCGATAAATAGGCCTAAAAGGGATGATTTACCTCTACCTCTTGGTGCTGTAATAAGCGCATTAAGCTGATTACGCATGTATGCTTGATGCAACTGATGGTAGGCGTGCTCTTGCTCAACAGAGCGAAAACGGGTATTTGTGTGTTCGTTGTGAATTGATTCTTGTTCTACACTGTAGAAAGAAATATCGGGAAGAACAGTCTCCGTTTCAGTATGAAAACCCACGTATGGGTTTTTACGCAAGTTTTCAATGAAGCGAGAAAGATATCGACTGTAGTTGAGCGTAAACCCTTCTGATAAGAAAGGCACCGCTATATTGTCGACCCATGCGTTAAATTCTGGGCAAATAAGTATTAAGCAGCCACTACGCTTAATAACGCCCGACACAGCCATAATATCACCTGGCTTAAAAGAATCGCGGCAATCCAATAAAGCAATGTCACACTCGACGCCAAGCACTTGTTTTCGCATCTTTCCTTTTAATGCGTTGCTAGCGAGGTTCGAAATACTTAATGATGCCAGCTCATCCGTTGAGCTTCGAAGGCTAGATATCGCAGCTTCACAAAAGTCATTACCTCCTGAAATAACCAGCATTCTTCGGTGAAGCAGGGGAGTAGCCTGTGAGCCGTTTTTGAAGCTGTCTTCGCGATAGGGGGCTAGAAGCCATTCGCGTAATTGAATTAGCGCCATGAATTAGTTTTTTCGGTATAATCTGACGCTATAGTAGCGATTTATTATGAGGAATTCGAATGCGCTTTCTTTCTCGGCGTCTAGTAATGCCAAACGATCTCAATTATGCCAATTCTTTGTTCGGTGGGCGCGCGTTAGAATGGATAGACGAAGAAGCTGCCATTTGGGCAATTTGTCAGTTAGAAACCAACTGCTTGGTAACAAAGCATATTGGTGAAATAAGCTTTGAGTCACCCGCTATGCAGGGGGATATCGTAGAATTTGGCCTAGAAACTAAGGCTGTGGGCCGCACGTCTATTACTGTAAGCTGCTTGGTTCGTAACAAAGCCACCAAGAAAACTATTTGTTTTGCAGACGATATCGTCTTTGTAAAAGTTGACCCAGATACGCGTCAACCAACGGCACATGGCAAAACGTTGGAAGGTTTAAAGGCTCAGACTGACGATGAAGTTCGTCGTCTAAATATGAATATCGACGCGGACTAGCTGCACGCTTCTAATGCTTTATATCATATAAAAATTATGACGTTAGCTTAATGTCTTATCTGCTTGACGGCGTGTATCGAACTGGTAGACTCCGTCGCAGATGGTAAAGCCTCCTCACAGAGTGCTTTAACGCAATACCAAGGGGTGTCCGTTTTCGGTCTGAGATCCACATGTGTGGGAACCCTTAAACCTGATCCGGATAATACCGGCGTAGGGATGGTTCACAATATAGCCTTATCACCTGCCGTTAGACCCGGATCTTTTTTCTTGAGTAAGAATAAGAGATCCCATGTATAAAACACTTTTCACGCTTTCATTACTTTCGAGTTCTGTTGCAGCCTATGCGCAAGAAACTAATGTGAGTAACAGTTTAAATAGCACGCCAACCGATATTGAACGCGTCGTTGTAACTGGCGATTTTCGTCAAACCACGCTGGATCAGCTAAGCGCCAGTGCGACTATTTTAGACCAAACGCGTCTTCGCAGTAGGCAGCCTAGCCATATCGACAGTGTGTTAAACAGTATTCCAAACGTTAATTTTGCTGCTGGCGCGTCTCGTGGCCGCTTTGTGCAAATTCGCGGTATTGGAGAGCGTAGCCAATTTGCCGAACCAATCAATCCTTCTGTGAGCTTTATTGTCGATGAATTCGATTTTTCTGGTCTTGCCGCAGCGGGCCTTATTTTTGATACCAAACAGCTAGAAGTCTATCGCGGGCCTCAGGCCACGCTGTATGGTACTGGCGCACTGGCCGGGGCAGTTAAACTTTCCAGTAACAATGTAGGCAGCGATGGGCCAGACTACGTTGAGGCTCGCATTGGTAACAAAGATAGCTACCGTATTGAAGGTGCCACTGGCGACGATATTAATTCTGGTTGGGGATACCGCGTTGCGCTGGTTCATGATCGTAGCGATGGTTTTGTAGAGAACACGTTTTTAGGTAGAAGCGATACAAATAATATCGATGAAACCGCATTGCGCTTCGCTGTAGAAGGCAGCGTCGACGAAAGAACCACACTCGCGCTTACTTATCGCTGGTACGACATTGACAACGGCTACGATGCGTTCTCGCTTGATAACGACAACAAAACACTGTCTGACGAGCCAGGTTTTGACGAACATCAAACTCACGCAGTAAGTGCGCGCTCAACAACGAGTACGGCCGCGGGCGATCTCATTCTTATTGCTACTCATGCTTCTCATAACATCGCTTATGGATATGATGAAGATTGGACATTCACCGGTTTTCATCCGTGGGGTTACACCTCTTTTGATGCATACTACCGCGATGTCGAAACCCAAACAGGTGAGTTGCGTTTTGTCTCGTCTGACAGTGCCGCGCTTTTCAATGGCATGACCGACTGGACCTTAGGTGTATTCTATAAAAACACAGAAGAAAAGTTGCTGCGTCAGTACACGTATTTAGACAGTGACTTTGCCAGTGAATATACACCAACAACCACTGCTATCTATGCACAAACAGAAAGCCGTTTGAATGATAACCTAGTACTTGTAGCAGGTTTAAGAGTAGAAAACTACGATTTTGATTACGCTGATAATAATCAGCTTACACGTGCTTTTGATACCACCATGGTAGGCGGAAAAGTAGCGCTTCAGTATACACAAGGCGAGCACTTCTATTACGGCAGTATCTCGCGCGGCTATAAAGGCGCAGGCTTTAACCCTGACAGTCGCGTGAATGACGACCAGAGATTCTTCGGCGAAGAGTATAATTGGAACTACGAAGTAGGCGTAAAAGGCCCGTTATTAACGCCTGACCTTGTTGCTCGTGCAGCAATTTTCTACATGGATAGAAAAGATACACAAGTCAGTGATTTTGATGTTATCACTCGTGATGACGGCACGGCAGGTTTTGTGGATATTATCGATAATGCTGATTTAGGCACTAACAAAGGGGCCGAACTTGAGCTTAGCTGGATTGCTAGTAATGCATGGCAGCTAGATGCAAGTGTTGGTTACTTAAGTGCCACCTTTGAAGGATATACGCTTGCAGACGGCACTGAAGTATCAGAACAACGACAGGCTCAATCACCTAAATGGACGGCAAACCTTTATAGTGAGTACGCACTTACAGATGACGTGCTTTGGCGCGTAGATGTAGACTATAAAAGCGAATACCGTTTTTCTGACGGCCATGATGTAACCGCACCAAGCACAACACTGGTTAATTCTGAAATCGTAGTGTTACGCGGTGATTGGCAAACCTCGCTGTGGATCCAAAATGCATTTGACCGCGAGTACTACACTCGAGGTTTCGGTGGTTTCAGTAACGACCCTCGTGATGAATATGCCTTTGAAGAGCCATATTACCAAATAGGTAATGGTCGTCAGTTTGGTATCACTGTTAAGTACGCGTTTTAAAATAAAAGGAAACGAGCATGCAAGTTATGGTTGAACTGTCGTTGTACCCACTGGTAAACGAATATATTCCGCCTATTCAAGATTTCATAGATAGGTTAAATAGCTATAGTGAGATCACGGTTTCAACAAGTTCAACCAGCACGCAGGTTACTGGTGACTATAGTGTGGTAATGAAAGTACTTGGTGAAGAAATGCAAAGAACACATGAAGAGGTGGGGCAGGCTATTTTCGTGGCCAAGTTTCTTAACTTCGATGCCATGCAATCTAGAAAATCGTCTTAATGGCTAGCTTCTTTTCTGAGTTTACCTCACAAATTGCCGCTACTTCACTGTTAGAGTGGGTAGCGGTTGTCCTTGCTATTGCCTACGTACTGTTAGCTGCAAAACAAAATAGCTGGTGTTGGCTATGTGCTTTTGTCAGTACGGCGATTTACACCTGGCTATTTTGGCAGGTGACTTTGCCATTTCAGTCTGCGCTTAATTTCTTTTACATGATAATGGCGGGGTACGGTTATTATCAGTGGTCGAAAGGAGCAGAAAACGGCGATATTAAGCCGGTACTTCATTGGCCGATTTGGGTACATTTTCTCATTGTACCTAGCATGTTACTGCTCGCTTGGGTTCTGTCTGAAGTAGCAGGCTCACAGTTTAATAGTGAGTACCTACTATTAGATGCGAGCATTAATTTACTTAGCGTAATAACCACATTTATGGTGGCGCATAAGATTCTACAAAACTGGGTTTATTGGTTCTTCATCAATTTGGCTTCTGCGTATTTATACCTGCAAGTAGGTTATGCATTGTCAGCTTGCCTATTCTTGGGTTACGTGGGCTTTGCGGTGTTTGGCTATTATCAGTGGTTGGTGCAATATAAGAAACAAGGTGAACAAGTTGGATATCATCGCCACGCTGCAAAAGGCGCTTAACCTTAGCGAAAGTGCCAAAATTTCTATACATCCAGCTGGTGCGGTAAATCGTGTTTATCGCGTTCAAGACTCGGTGACTAACCCATTACTTTCAAGGAACGGCAATCATCGAAGTAGTAATAATCTGAAGCTTGAAGATACCCCTGTCGATTTAGCCGTTAAATGGATGTGCGATGATGATTTTAGCGGTGTGGAACGTCAGCATCAGTTTGCTTTGCAGCAACAGCTTTACGGATTGGGTGTAGCGCCGCAGCCCATATGGTTAAGCGATGATGAAACCATCTGGGTTGAAAGGTGGCAAAGTCACAGTGAAAGTGCAACGCTCTCTTCGCATAGACTTCCTTTATATACTTTGGCAAAGACTCTCGCGCGTATTCATTCGCTACCTGTAACCGCTAGGCCATTAAATTTAGCCGCAAGGTGGCTCCATTACAGTGATGTTGCACAGCTTGATATAAGCAGTGAGCTTTATTTAAAGGCGCAGGCGTTTCGGAAAAAAGCAATAAAGAGCGAAGAAGACGATGATGACTATGTGTTGTGCCATAACGATTTGCTGATTAATCACCTGTTAATAGGTGCAGACAACACTGTAACAATTATTGATTGGGAATATGCTGCAATGGGCAATCGCTACTTCGATTTAGCTAGCTGCTGCCTTATCAATAAACTCGATAATAAAGAAAGTGATGAGTTGATGCAGCATTACGCCGCCATCATGAATATAGATGAACATAAGGCGCTCGAGAAATTTGAACTGCATACCGAGATTGTCGCTATCACGAATGATTTGTGGTTTGCTGCGCTCAATGCAACGAAAGATATATAGGGAAAGCAGGGGAGACTTCTATCTAATAAACCCTAGGTATTGCCTTTTTCAAACTTGGGTAAAGGGCTGAATGAAAAGTTGCGCATCACTTAAACTCAGCACTATTCGATTGAAAAAACAGCGCATTGCGTGTTAATTAAGCATGCAGTTGTATGTGATGATAAAAAGGCTTTACCTTTTTAATGTCATCCGTATAATGCACAGCGCGCTAGGGGTGTAGTTCGAATTGGTAGAACAGCGGTCTCCAAAACCGATGGTTGGGGGTTCGAGTCCCTCCACCCCTGCCACTTT
>Ga0115005_10000282_pt1 | contig 39076 bp, 33 predicted proteins | sample ArcOceMetagenome_FD_87163 | JGI IMG/M metagenome (GOLD analysis project Ga0115005, IMG submission 87163) | Marine eukaryotic phytoplankton communities from Arctic Ocean - Arctic Ocean - Greenland ARC118M Metagenome | ecosystem: Environmental > Aquatic > Marine > Oceanic | place: Arctic Ocean... | reverse complement strand
TAATATCCATTATATTCTCCTAGAGTTGTGTTTTTTTCTTTTTAATTTCTTTAATAAACCACTTAACTAGTTGATCATACATTTTATCTCCCAAAACAAGATCTTCAACACCGTCATCTAGATTTGGATTATCATTTATTTCAACAACGTAAACATTTCCTTCTGCATCTTCCTTGAGGTCAACTCCATAGAGCCCATTTCCAATCATTGAAGCTGCTCTTACTGCTACATCGACAACTTTAGACGGAGCCTCAGAGATTGGCATAGTGACTGCATTTCCAGAAAAGGCATCACTATCCTTGTCTTTTTCATGATTATAAATTTGCCAATGGTTTTCACTCATAAAATATTTACATGCAAAGAAACCTTCTTTACCAAGAACTCCAATTCTCCAGTCATAAATTGTATAGAGAAATTTTTGAACTAAGATAAGATCACTTTTTTTAAGCATTTCTTCTAGTTTTGAAGAAAGTTCTTTTTTATCATTAACTTTCGAGACACCAATACTAAAGGATCCATCAGGAATTTTTACAACAAGAGGTAATCCAAAATCGTTAATAAGTGTATCAAGAGTTGATTCTTTAAAATCAGAAACAAATCGTCCAGGAATACTCGCAATCCCCATTCGACTTAAGAGATTTGACATAAAAATCTTATTTGTACATTTTAAAATTGATTCTGCATCATCAATAACAACTAAACCTTCACTCTGAGCTTTTTTCGCAAAACGATAAGTATGATTTGAAATAGATGTTGTCTCTCTAATAAAGAGAGCATCGAATTCATTTATTTTAGATAAATCTTTTTTTGTAATTAACTCTGCATACACCTTATTTCTCTCACAAGCATTAACAAATTTTTCTAATGCTTTTTGATTCGAAGGAGGTAGTTTTTCATCAGGGTTAACTAGTATTCCAAGGTCATAGACATAATTTTTTTGTTCTTTTGGAACTCTCCACATTTTATTACTAAACATATCAAGTGAGTTTGCAAAAAAAGTTTCTTCATCATCTGTTAGGTCTTTAACACTTACAGGCATAATCGATTCTATTTGCCAGATTTTATCAAAAAAAAGTTTTACTTCCAAAATAGGACAAGGATAGTACTCGAAAATTTCTCGTGCAAGATTTCTAAATTCTTCAATTTTAGTTTTTCTAAAAAAGATTCTAAAAGAGATGGTTTTTAAATAATCTTGATTCTTAAAGAGTTTGTTTGTAACTTTTGTTGTCGTTTTTTGAAGTTCATCAATATCACTTATATATAAATTTTTCTTTGATAAATCATTAATCGTTTTTAAATTAGGAATGATCTTATGTCCTCTTGCTTCAGCTAGAAGTGAGCAATAATAACCTTGACTCAAGTATTTTAACTTTCTTGAAAGGTTTATAATTCGAACACCACGATTCTCTTGATACTTATCATCAAACAAATAACTTTTTACAGTAATAACCTGTTCAGATGGAAAGAAGGGCTGCCAATCTTCAATTTTATCAACTAGTACAAGAAAATTATCCACAAAATATCCTTTTAATAATACAATAAGCTCATTCTGAACTTAAAGGACTAAAAAGTGAAGCCTAAAATAAAATATAGAAAAGCAAAACTCGCTGATATTGATCGACTAGTTCAAATTGAAAACGAATGCTTTAACTACGACCAACTCGATGCGAAAAAATTTAAATATTTTATAGAAAAAGGTCATGATGACCTCGTCGTTCAGACAGTTGATGATACTATTTCAAGTTACGGACTTTTACTTTACAGACGTGGGACTTCTTTATCTAGACTATATTCTATAGCCGTTTCTAAGAGCTACAGAGGAAAGAGTCTGGGGGAAGCACTTTTAAAAAGTCTTGAAACATTTTCGTCGGATAATGACAGCAGTTATATTCGTCTTGAAGTTAAAGCATCTAATAAGCCAGCTATGAAGCTATATGAAAAACTAGGTTACAACCGCTTTGCCATTAAACATCAGTATTATGATAATGATGAAGACGCTATATGTTTTGAAAAGAAAGTTCAAGTCATTGGAAAAAAAGAAAAAAAACTAAATGTTCCATTCTACAAACAAACAACAGAATTTACATGTGGCCCATCAAGTTTAATGATGGCGATGAAAACACTCGATCAAAATACAAAAATCACAAGGGCTAAAGAAATAGAAATATGGCGTGAAGCTACGACTATATTTATGACATCAGGTCATGGTGGTTGTGGGCCCCATGGACTAGCTATTTCAGCTCATAAAAGAGGGTTTAGAGTTGAATTATTACTTGTGACAAAAGAGCTACTTTTTGTCACAGGAGTAAGACAAAAAGTTAAAAAAGATATAATTAAAATTGTTCAAGAACAATTTAATGAACAAATTAAAGAAAAAAATATACCTGTTATTTATGGAAAAATAAGTTGGACTGATGTCGATAATATTATTAAAAACAATGGAATTGCTATCATACTTATTAATTCTTATCGATTAACAGAGTCCAATACTCCTCATTGGGTTGTTTTGACGGGTATGAATGAGGATTTTCTTTTTTTCCATGATCCTTATGTCGAAGAAGATGATTCCATTTTCACCAACACAAATATCCCTATTAGAAGAGATGAATTTGAAATGATGACAAAAAAGGGATCAAAACAAATCTTATCCTTAGTTGCCATTTACCCCGGGAAATAATACGTCATTAATATATTATATAAAAAAGGAAATACTTCTGCTGCAATAAGAACGATAATAATGAGTTCCATCCAAAAAGACTTATTATTATTCACTTCAGCTTGATAGAGAGAAGAAACTGTTATTAGATTTTTTAACTTATTATCTACATTCTGTTCCCAATCTTTTATACGTAGACGCTCAATGGAAGCTCTGAAAATTTTTGCATAATAAAAATCTCCGATAACCTTTAATGAATTCTCTATTTTCTCAATTACTTCTATCGTCTCGACATAAATCTCAGCAGCTTCTTTTGAGATTTTGTTATAACTCTTATTAAAGATAGATGGGCTTGTCGTTTGAATAGATTTATACAATGAGGCCAATTTTTTATCTAAAAGATCATCATAGTATCTCAGTTCTAACAACTGACAGATCGAAAATTCTAGAACATCAGAAATATCTCTTGAATCTCCTTCTGAGCAAATATAAGCCGAATTCCAATCAATAACGACAAAATCATCAGTGTGGTATTGAAATATATTTTTTTTGATAGGCTCCTTCATTTGATTAGAAAAAGTTCCCCGATCATCACCAAGAATCAACTCAAATAAATCGTCATTTTTAATTAGTTCTTCAATTTCAAAAATGTCCCTAGTTGTATTTTTATCTACGTAAATAATATAGTCTTCAAATTGCTCCCAAATGTTCACATATTTAATCGATGACTCAATTTCAGAAACTAATGTTTTAACCTTACTTAAAGCTAAGTCATGAAGTTCATCACTCTCTTCAATATATTTAGCTAAGGTTTTAAGTTCTTTGAAATTCAAATTTTCAACTTGAATTGAAAAAACAACACTAATAGCACCAAATGGCCAAACCTTTAATGTTCCATCACATTGAAAGTTCTTCCCATCAATCTCATAAATCCATTTATTTAAACTAACAACAATTGGTGTCTCTTCAATAACAATTGCTCTTGAGGTCGTCTTTAATTTAAATGTTTGAACTTCATTATTAGTAGAACTCAATGTATTGAGAACATTACTAAGATCGATGTCTGATCCAACATCAAAAAAACGATAAAAATTTATTGATCCATTAAAATCTTTTAGCATACTATCTCTTTACAGGTCGTTGAATATTATTTTTATTTAAATGTTTATTTCCTCTTTCAGTAATATCACTTAGAAAAGCCTTTTCATACTTAACGTCTAAAACATAGGCCTTTACACTAACCTTAATGACAAATGTATTTGAGATTGCAATTTCTTGATAAGTTATTGAAACTGGCTTTTCTAAAAATATAAATCGACTTGTGATAACTACTTCATGAAGTATTTCTTTAACAACATTAATGTTTTCATAGAGCCCTACGTAAAAATCAGTCACAACCATCATGTCCAGGGCACCACTATTTCCACTAGACACAACATCTGTTAAGAATTTTGAATTCGGGATCGTTACAAGATTGTCATCAAGAGTCACTAGTCGTACAGATCGAAGACCAATATTTTTGATTTCACCATACACATCACCAAAACTTACCCTGTCTCCAACTTGAAATGGTCTATCAAATAGTAAAATAAAACCTGCGATCATTGATCCAACCAAATCTTTTAAGGCAAAACCAAAAGCTACAGCGGCCGATCCACCAACAGTAACAAGAAGTTCTTTTGAAGGTTGAAAGACAAAATAAAATGAACTTAAAACTCCTATTAAATAAAAAGAGAAAGTAAAAATAGTCGTTAACTGCAAAATAATTAATCTTTTTCCCGATAACTTTTGTTGCAATTTCTCCGACCACATTGAAACAATCTTAACGATCAAGACAATACATATAATCAGAAATAGAAAAAATAAAATTTTATCAATTTTTAAAAAGTTAAATAATAATGCTGAATAATCTTGATTAGTTTCCATATATAAAATTCTTTAGTTTTAAGTATTTGATTAGACCATACTGATGAGCGATACTAACCATATAGCGGTTTCGTTTATCTTTAAATAAAAATTTTCTTTCTTGAGCAATTTTCAAAGAATTTCTGATTAGTCCTTCTGAAAGATTTGATGCTTGAACAAGTTCGTGTACATTTAAGTTTTCATGCCTTAATACTTGGGAGATTACAAACATTAGTTCATCTGGTATCTTTTCAATCCCCTCAAACTCAGCTTCTTTTGGAATATTTACATTAAGTGTTCTTGAATTTTTTTTAGATAATGCAGATATCCATAAATATAAAGCAGCCCTCGGATTCCCCCTCGATAGTTCCCAAAGTAATTTAAAAAACTTAGATTCAATTGATGCATATCTATCTATTTCATCTTGAGATCTAGTTGCATTAATAAGAAGATCAAAAGATAACTTAAAGTTAGTAGAACTATGTCTTGATAAAATCATATCTTTAATTTTTAAATCATTCCAACCACTCAATTCATAAACATTCCTAAAGTATTGAGTTCGACCAAACGCACGGTCAATATAGAGCCAACTATAGCGATTAAATGATTTAACCCAATAAATATTTTCGGTATTAAGATTGATAATACTAGTCAAAGAGTGATAAGCTTCAAAGCCCTCAGTTTCAGAGATAAAAATATTCTGACATTCATCTAAGACAATAATTGTTTTTGTCGTTAGTGATTTATCAAGCTTATAAATATCCGAATCTTTTTCTATCACTTCGTCTGACTTTAGAATCGTTTTAATTAAAGCGTAGAGCTCCGTTTTCCGAATCGTTTTTGATGGAACCTTTGCGTACTCGATGTGAACAGGATATTTTTGACTAATATCGTGTCCCACTTTCTTTAACAATGTAGTTTTCCCAACACCTTTATCTCCATAAATAACCAGTGAATGCTCTTCCGATTTATCTTCTAACCAATCGGTAATTTCCAAAACTAAGTGATTTTCAAGTCCCTCAGTGGATGGGATATAGTCTTCGAAAGTAGATAACGAGGTTAATGAAAACTTATCTTTATAGTGAGTTGGTAATTTATCATCTGCACCTTCTTCAGCTTCAATATTAACAATTTGTTTTTTAAATAGATTAGCTGATATTTTTTTTGATATCTCAAAATTTTCAGTGTAACTAATAATTAAATTAAAAATAGCAAAAAAGATTGTAAACAAAAGATAGAATGTTGCGTGTACTTTCTTTGGAAAGAATGCAACAACCGACATATATCTCTCAACGATAGATCCTGAAAATTTCTTTTCAATATATACAACGAATTCACTCTCCCAACGGTGGGATTCATTTATAACTAAATAAAGAACATAAATTATAGCAATATAATTTGTCACAGAATAGAGATAAACCTTACCAACAGTTGCATTAAAGAAAAGCATTAATATGGAGTAGTAAAAATAAATATTTTTAAATTTTAAAGAGGTCTCATCTGCTTTAATTTTAAATGTTCTAAAATTACCCACATCAAGCTTCGATATCGATCCTAAAAAAAGCATCACAAATGACCTAAGAATTTGAGCTAAACAATAGACCCTGGCAAATTCAATTAATAAAGAAAAACCAGACAACCTATCAATATGACTAAATACCTCTAGCGTTGATAACCAAAGAATAGACTGAAAATTATCTTTAATTTTATTCCAAAGAGAAAGAACTTGTTTAAAAAATCTTGTTTGTGATTTATTAAGAATTTTATGAAGAAAATTATCAATGGATATCTTTAATTTTTGATAAAAGAGTTTGATTGTGATTAAGAATATGACTAAACAAATAATCAAAAAAATGTCAGAGGCAAGGTCAATAAAACCTTTTTGTCCAAGAGATATTTTCTCTTTAAAATAAAGAAACTTTGAATAAAAAAAGCTGATAATCCGATAGGGAGAAGAAACAACTTCATTTTTTATCACAGTATAAAAATTTAAAGTAAACAAGCTATTAAAGAGATAATCATCCCCCAGGCTTTTAAACGCATTTGATCTAAGATTATTACAACTAACCATAAGTCGATTAAGAAGTTTTAGTTCTTGATTTTTCTTCTCTGTATATTCTTTTATAATCGATTCTTTTAGGATAACTAACTGCTGTCTTTTATCTTCAAGTTGATTTTTTTGATTCAAATTGGGAATTGAAATTGTAATAACGGGAATTTCTGGAAGTACTAAATCTTTTGATTTGTTAAATAGATCTAGGTAATTCTCTTTTGATAAATTTAGCCATAATCTATCAATCTCTGCAAACTTTTCCTCTTTGATGGAGTCCGTCTGATTTAAAACCTTGATTGATAGATCTGATAAATCCTCAGAAAGCTTTTCAAAATAACTTATTTTTTCTTCTAAGTTTTTATTTTGACTAATTTTAATATCAAGTAGTTTAATTTTTGTTCTTGTTAGCTCACTTTCAAAGTTTAAATATTCTTTTTTATCGTTATCTTTCTCTTTATTTAAATTTCCCTCATCTTTGATTAAATCAGACTCAAGTGCATTTTTAAGCTTTGTTGCATCAAGATTTGTTTTTTGTATTTCTTCTTTTAATTTCGGAAGTTCACTTTGGGTTATTTTATTTTGTCTGATATTGTCATTGAGTTCAAAGTTTTTTCTTAATAGCTCAATTTTAAGTTTTAAATACTCAACTTCAGCCTCTATCAATTGATTTTTTTTCTCTAAAAATCCAAATTGGGTAAGACATGATAAAACATAACTACTTTCAAAACCTTTCTTTTCATCTATGACTATTTTGGTTTCTAAAATGAGTTTTTCAGTTTGACTCAAAGAGAAGTTAATTCCAAATATTTTTGTCGTATTAAAATCTTGAACTTCTTTACCTGAAATAATATCTACTATATTTTTTGATATGTTTTTATAGTTTGAAATCATCAAAGCATACTGAGTATTAACCTCTGATTTATGACACAAATCTTTTAACTGGGTCGAATTATTTCCAAAGGCAATGGAAGACGCCAAAACAAGATATAAAGGAAAGCATTTAATAAGAAGATTCATATAAAAATACTATCAGAAAAGAATCTAAATAGTATAATGATATAATTCAATATTTAGAATTTTTTCTCAAAGTGTTCTTCCACAAGATCAAGATCAATTCCGTTTAAAATTAAAGAAAATGCCATTTTGCCAGCTAAAAGGTCTATATGTTGATACCATTCTGGTAAAAACTTGGGGGCCTTAATAGTTCCACTTTTGTATTCATCTTTAAGGAGAAAAATATCATTTATATCTAGCCTTCCACAAAACAATAAATGTACAAGGTCAAGATTCTTGGTTTTAAACGCCCACCTAAAGAAGCTATGAACTCGAATTAAACCTTCTAAGTATACCCCATCTTTAGTGAAAACAATCCCTCCTTTTGCATGGCCTCCTCTTAAAATTCGACTTGCAGATAAATAACTTTCTTTATCATCTTGACCATTTTCTTTAAAATACTTAAATAAGTCATATAGGTTTGCTCCGCTCAGGGCCATATCTATTGCGATCACTCTTAATGAGATTCTTTTAAGTCTTGCTAAATCAAGACTACCTGTAATAACTTCTGAAAAAGTAGCTAATCCCTCTTGTGTTTTTGTCGTTCTTGGTGCTCCCTGAGATAGAAGTTGTAGCTCACTTTGATGTGAGCCATTTATTCCAGTTAAAGAATGGGTCATAACCTCATGAACAAGTAGTTGATTAAAATCATATTTTGTAAACTCTGCATTTTTTCTTATTCTGACTTTAGATTTTGCAGCTGCAGCTTTAGCAGTAATCTTAGAGGTTATTTGGAATCTTGGTGCTTCGTCTCCAAAGACTATTCTTGAGTCTTTTTGCAAAAACTTTTTCAAATCTTTTGAGGTATAGATCAGTTCTTCTTCTTTGAGATAAGGATGCTCAAATTGATGGTAAGAATCAAGAAATTTTTTTGCTGTCTCTAGATGGGAATATTGGCTTCCAAATAGTAAGTGACTTGGTCTTCCATATTCTTTTTCGCTTAATTCTTGGAAACGTGATGTCCCTACAGAATGAATCATCTCAAGAGCATTTAAATAGCTTTGAACCGTATTTCTAGTAAAAATCTCAAGTGGATTTTCTGTTGATAAAAAAGGTAAATATTTTTTAAGCAAATCAACTTCTTCCCTATAGTTAATTTTTGGATACTTAAAGTTTAAATTAACTCTCTGACCTTTTTTTAAAGATTCAAAAAATCTTTCTTCAACTTTATATGGCCATGAAATCTTATCTAGAACTTTAATCGATTTAACTATGGCTACGACTTCTTTATTGATATCAGATACTTTCATACTTTCTCTTTTTTATTAACGAGAAAAACACCAAAAATAACGATGATAGCTCCAAAAAATAAGCTCCAATCAGGTTTTTCTCCCAAGAAAATAATTCCAAAACTTATACCAAATATTGGAATTAAGTTTATAAATGAGCTTCCTTTTGTCACTCCAATAGTCTTAATACCGTCATAGTACCAAATGAAGCCAAGAAATGTTGCAAGTAATCCTAAGTTTAAAATATGTCCCCATTCAATAAAACTCATTCTAATAATATCTATTTCAAGACCAGAGTTAAGGGCAAAAGGAAATAGAAAAATCATTCCCCAAATAGAGGCCCATGCTGATGCTTCAAGAGAGGTCAGTTTTTTTAAAACAATTTTTCCTGCAACTGTATAAGTAACCCATGAAAATACTGCTGCAATAATATAAATCTCCCCTTCATTAATACTCATACTAAGAAGTGTATCTAGGGAACCATGAGAGATCACGACTGAGACACCACAAAATGCACAGAAAATCCCTATTATTTTCTTAAATGAAAATGGTTCACCTAAAAATAACATTGCAATTAGTGTGCTAACAGCAGGATTTGTTCCAATAATGACAGCAGAACGTCCTGCTTCAATAAGCTTAAGACCATTAAAGAAAAAATAATTGTATAAAAAGACTCCAGTTAATCCAAGAAACATAACTTTTAAATGTTGAATAAGAGACAACTTATAAAATTCTCTATTTCTATAATACATCAACATAATAAATACAATTGATGCTGATAAAAACCTTAAGAAGGCAATAACAAATGGATCAAAGCTCTGGCTTAAAATTCTTCCAGAGCAAAATGCTAAGCCCCAGAAAAGCATAGCAAAAACTAGTTTTATATAAATCATTAAAATCATCCAACAAGATTAGTCAGGTTAGTATAAATAACCGTATTTATTTATTTTATATTCTAATGGTAATATAGATTCATGAAAAAAAATCTAATTACTTTCTCTGTTCTTTTTACCTACTCCCTCAGCTCATTTGCTATTAGAAATGGAATTGAAATTAAGTTAGAAGATAGAAAGTTTCCTAATATTGTGATGATTGAATCTATTGGTACCTGCACAGGCCAGAGAATTTCTTACGATAAAATAATTACTGCATCTCATTGTATTGAGAAAACACATTCAAGAGATAAATCTTTTACGGTTACTTATCTAGATGGGGAAAAAATTAGAAGTGAAAAGATTCCATATTCAAAAGCAAAAAAGAAAAGTAAGGATTTAAGTATGGAACTTATCGTTTTCCCAATTAATCCTGAAAGTTCTGAAGATATGTTTAAACCAAATAAAGTCATTGATCTGACGAGTGGAACAGAAATTATACCTTCCTCTTTAATTATAGCCGGTTATGGTGTAACAGCAGAAGGTAATAATACAAATAAAATTCTGCGCTTTGGTCGAAGTTATTTTGATAATATCAAAAACAGCGATGAAAAGAACTTTCTGATTGGTTTAAATGCAAACCCGGTACAGAAACAAGAACAGCATAAACCTTGCTTAAGGGATTTCAATACTGATAAAAAAGATGAAATCGATCTTCTTGAATCTCAATTTAATGAAATAGAATTTGAAGGAAAAAAAGATCAAGTTGTATGTCGAGGTGATAGTGGTGGTCCCGCCTACGCAAGAACAACAAGTGGAGAACTCATATTTTTAGGAATTCAATCCCACGCTGTTTACACAGGAGATCTTAACGTACGTAATGCATCAGACAAAGATCTTTGCGAAGCTTTTTCAAAATCCTACGTTATACCAGTATCAATCCATCAGAAATATCTTGAAAAAAATGGCATATCAATAGAGTTATATAATAATTAAATAGGAATTTTAAATGCTGTCATCCGCTGTAGAGTACTTCATCCCCGAAAAAGTAAAATCAGATGTCTCCTTGTACCGGAAATATAGATTTTTTTTAATATCTGCTTTCACAACCCTCTTTCTCTCAATTTTATATATTATCTTTTTTTACTGGATTGAATTTATTCCAGGTCTCTATATTGTTGCAGGGTATATTTTCTCTCATTTTTTATTTTTATTTTTATGTAGAAAAAAAGTATCCCTTTATATTATCGGGAATCTCTATGCTCTTATGACCTATGTGGGTTTTACCTACGGAGCGGCAACTTCAGGTGGTGTCTCCTCCGCTGTGATTGCATGGCTTTTATCGACAAAAGTCTCTTCATTTTGGTATGGAGATAGAAGGTCAGGTTACACTTGGAGTGTGGTCACAATTTTAACTGTAACAATTTTACTTATCTTTGAATTAAATGGAACAAAATTTCCTTTCATGTACAAGGAAGTCTATAAACCATATTTTTCCGGAACTCTTCATATCGGAGTTTTAATTTATTATGTTGTTGTCTTAAAAGTATATGAAGACTGGAAAGAGTATTCGATAAAGGTTCTTCAAAAAACAGTTGAATCAAAAGAAAATCTAATGCAAGCGATCGCTCATGATTTGAGAAATCCCCTACAAATAATGATTTTAAAAATTAATGCCCTAAAAAGAGTCGATGATATTCAAAGCTTAAAGGATGAGATTCAAAGCTTAAAAAAACAAACAGAAAGACTTGTCAATATTACCAATGAGCTTGTATCAAATGATGGAGCTGTAAAAAATGGTTTATTAGATATAAAAAAATATTTTGATTCCCTCGTTTTAAATGAGTTTACTGATTTTGCGGCAACAAAGAATATCAAACTATTACAATCATTTGAGCTTGATAAGGAATTGTTTGAAATAAATGATGTAAAGCTTCAGAGAATACTACAGAATATTGTTAGTAACTCCATCAAATACTCTCCTGAAAAGACATCAATCTATATCAATACAAAGCTTTCCAATAAAACACTTTCTATTGAAGTAAAAGATGAAGGATTAGGATTGAGCCAAAATGAGCTAGAAATTATTTTTGAGAGATTCTCTGGAATTGAAAATAAGCCAACAAATGGTGAAAGCTCAATTGGTATTGGTCTATCAATAACAAAGGTACTTGTTGAATCTTTAAATGGTGAAATCTCTGTATCAAGTCCAGGGAAAAATAAAGGGACAACAATTCATTTAAAATTTTTTGAAAAATAATAATAAATTCCAATTTTCTATGTTATAGAGTTTTATGGCAAAAAAGAAAAAACTACTCTCCGGCTTCGAATTAATTGGAATTGCTCCTAATATATTACTTCAACATGTTGATAATACTGCCCCTTTTCTGTTTCAGGGTGAACTTGATACAACTGGAGAGAAGAGAGCATATCTTGAAAAACTTAGATTCTATAAAAAAAATTTAAAAGCTCTCTCTCAAATTAATTTATCCGAATATTTTCATATCTGTATGTCTGCCCACTGGAGTACGGCCGGAACTTTTGTTCCTACTGATGTGGATAACCAAATTAGAGAAGGACTTTGGAAACATAAAAACGTATTAAAACATATTGAAAAGATGGCAAGAATTACGATTGATTCATGGACTTGGGATTATGAACAAGTGACCAATAGAAAATCATATAATAAACAAAATAGTGAAGTTCTTAGTACTCATGAGGGTACTTGGTTAAGTGTGGCCATTGGTGCATATTGCGCACTTAAAAAAAATAATCTAATAGATCTTGCTGATGAAGTCGCTCAGACAATTCTTCTCGAAATAAAAAAAGAAGAAGAATTACTCATTCAACTTAGATTAGATAAAGAACATATAAACTTCTTAAGAGCAGCTCCTTTAATGGCCCATAACTTTGGAGATCTTGATAGAGTTATTGTTCAATGGAATATGCTTGAAGATGACTTTTGTAAATCAATCTATAAATTAGGTCATATCATTAATCAAAACTATGACCCTATTTTAGTCTATACAGGAAAAGTTAATAAAGAATTCTCATCAAAAGAAAATCACCGCCATATGTCTATGAGGCAACCAAAATGTTTAAGAAAATCAAAAGATTTTCTTATTCCCGTGGGCCCATTTATGGATAAATGGGGCACAGCGCTAGGACAAAGTGAAAAGCTTTCACCCATTGAAAAAGCTGAAGTCATCACAGCATTATTTGATGGATATAAAAGACAGGATCAAGCATTTGGATATTGCAGAGCTTATGGATCTATGATTAACGCTCTACCAAATAAAGATGAAATTATGGCCAACCTTCCTTTTAATCTTGTTCACGAAATAAACACGTCTAAATTTAAAGAAATTTCAGAAATTGAATTAGATCAGTTTGAAGCTCAATATATTGAAGGGTTATCAAAATTTAAATGCTCAGAGACAGGCCTAACGTTTTAATTGTTCAGCAATCTCGACAAAACTCGATAGTTCATATAATTTGTCTCCATGATTCAAATTAACAATCTCTCAAAATCTTTTTCTGATCAAATTCTCTTTGAGAATATTTCTTTTAATATTCAAAAAGGTGAACGCTGTGGCCTTGTGGGGCGTAATGGATCTGGAAAATCGACACTGTTCTCCATTATTCAAGGCAAACTACTCCCCGATTCAGGAGAAGTTTCAATTCCAAAAAATTATAGAATTGGCTCATTAGAGCAACATATTAAATTTACTAAAAAAACTGTTTTAGAAGAATGCATCCAAGTTCTCCATGAAGACCAAAAGTATGACTTTCACCTTGCGGAAAAAATTCTTTTTGGCCTTGGTTTTACAGATGATGATCTCAATAAAGATCCTATGAGTTTCTCTGGAGGATACCAAATTCGGATTAATCTATGTAAGTGTCTCTTGATTGAGCCAAATTTACTTCTTCTAGATGAGCCTACAAACTATCTTGATATCGTATCTCTAAGATGGCTTAAAAGCTTTTTAAATTCATTTCAAGGTGAAATTATTCTTATAACCCATGATAGAAATTTTATGGATAGCATTACCACTCATACAATGGGGATTACTAAAAACTATTTAAAAAAGTTCTCAGGGGACACAGCAAAGTTCTATGAAAAAATTCAACTAGAAGATGAAATCTATCAAAAAACGAAAGAGAATATCGATAAAAAGAAGGCACATCTTGAGAGCTTTATAGATAGATTTGGAGCAAAAGCCTCCAAAGCCTCTCAAGCACAAAGTAAAATGAAACAATTAAATAAGCTAGAGAATATGGATGATCTTGTCTCCGAAGCGAGTATGGATCTTCACTTCAATTACTCCCCATGTCCGGGTAAACAAATTTTTGAAGCAAAAGATTTATCTTTTGGTTTTCCAGGTAAGGATATTCTCTTTTCTAATTTAAATTTTTCACTTGGTCGAAATGATAAAATTGGAATCATTGGAAAAAATGGAAAAGGAAAATCTACTCTTTTAAATACTATTAGTGGACACTTTACTCCACTATCTGGAGAGGTAAACTTTCATCCATCTACTAAGATTGGACATCTTGGTCAAACAAATATTGAACGACTCAACCCAAACAATACGATTATTGAAGAGATTCAAGGAGTGAATACGAACTTAGGTCACACAAAAGTGAGAAATATTTGTGGAAGTCTAATGTTTACTGGAGACATGGGAAAAAAGAAAATCTCAGTTCTCTCTGGTGGTGAAAAAAATAGGGTTATGCTAGGAAAAATCATTGCCAATGAATCTAACCTTCTCCTGCTAGATGAGCCCACCAACCATCTCGATATTGAATCAATTGAAATACTCTCAAAAGAAATTAAAAATTATGAGGGAGCTGTTCTCATAGTTACCCATAGTGAATCTTTGATTCGATCAGTATGCAATAAACTTGTCATTTTTCATGATAATATTGCTGAAATATTTGATGGATCATACGATGAGTTCTTAGAAAAAATTGGATGGGGAGACGATGATCAACAAAAAAAATCTAAATCTCAAAAAGAAATGCTATCCAAAAAAGAGATTCATGCAAGAAGGGCCGTGATCATTAAAGAGAGAGCAAAAATCTTAAACCCAATTCTCAAAAAAATAGCTGAAAATGAAAATAAAATTGTCCTGATTGAAGAAAAACTAGAAATAGAAAATAACATTATGAGTAAGGCCGTCTCTGAACAAGATAATGAAAAAATCCTAACTTCATCCATAGAAATAGGTCGTCTCGAAAAAGAGATAAGTGAACTTTTCTCAATACTAGAAGCAGATGAAGTTCACTCAGTAGAGATAAATAAAGAATTCGATAGCAAACTCTCAGAGCTTGGCGAATGAGTAAAAATTATTTTATTTTAACATCTCACTTTAATGATCTTGGTGATGGAATGTCACTCTCCTACTACTGTTCAGATGGAAATAAGCCTGTTCTCTTAACCTTTACCCAACAAAAAATTATCTTTTTTATCGATACAATGAGTGAATTTAACCCACCAAATATTAAGTTTGAGAGGAAAAAAGCTGGGTTTAAAAACTTCTCTCACCAAGAAGTTGATACAATTTATTTAAATTATTACCGTGATGTTCAAACCTGCAAACAATATTGTGAAGAAAATCGCATTAGAACATTTGAACTAGACATCCATCCAACAGAGCGTTTTTTAATGGAGAGGTTTATATTTGGTTCAATTCAAGTTTCAGGAGATAGTCATCAATCATCTTCCATTGAAACATATCTAAACCCCACAGTTTCACCTAGTCCTCAACTACCTAAACTAAGCCTAGTTTCACTTGATATAGAGACAGGCGTTAATGATGAGCTATTCTCAATTGCTCTTTCCTATCAAAAAGAAGATGAATTAAAGAATATTGTTCTTATGAAAAGTGATGAAGATAAACTCATCCATGCTGAATTAACATACTATTCAACGGAAGAGCGATTATTAAAGGCATTCCTCAATGAATTTATGCTTATGGACCCAGATCTAATCCTGGGGTGGCATGTCATTGGGTTTGATCTAATGTTTTTAGAGAGAAAATGTTTAAAGTATAATATTCCCTTTCTCCTTGGTAGATCACGAGAGAAAATCACATTAGATGAGCGAAAAGGTGTAGGTTTTTTTGCCAATATTCCTGGCCGGGTTGTTCTTGATGGACCACCTGTGATAAGAGGTGCCTTTTACAATTTTAAAAATTTCAAATTAGAAACTGTTGCGATGGAAGTACTTGGCACAGGAAAGGATATTAATTCCGATGGAGGAAAAGTATCGGAGATTGAGAGGAGATTTAGAGAAGATAAGATTGCACTTGCTAAATACAATCTTCTTGATTGTACCCTTGTCATAGATATCTTTAAAAAACTAGATATTCTCTCCCTCATCATGACACGGGTTCAAATTTCAGGCCTACTTATAGATCGACTAAATGTTTCAACAGCAGCTTTTGATTTTCACTTTTTACCAAAACTTCACCGGAAGAAATATGTAGCCCCCAATAGAATTGATATTGAAAGAGATGATACTTCTACAGGGGGACTCGTCATAGAACCTACGGGGGGACTTCATAAAAACGTGGCCATTTTTGATTTCAAAAGTCTTTATCCATCAATAATAAGAACTTTTAAAATTGATCCCTACTCTAATATACAACAAGATATAAATACCCTTAAAACTCCAAATGGATATTTATTTTCAAAAACAGAACATTTACTGCCTGAGATCATAGAGAACTTATTAGAACTTAGAGCTGAAGCAAAGAGACAAAATAATAAAAGCTTATCCCAAGCAATAAAAATTCTGATGAATAGCTTTTATGGAATTATGGGATCAACAAGATGTCGATTTTATCATTCAGACCTACCTAGTGCCATTACCCAAAGTGGACAATGGATTTTGCAAATGACAATTGATTTTTTCAAAAATCGAGGGCTTGAAGTGATCTATGGTGATACTGATTCCATCTTTGTAAAAATTGATGATAAATCTCTATCTCACAAAAATATATTTAATGAATTATGCGAAGACATTGATCTCTACCTTAAGCAAATGTTGAAGGATAACTATCATGTTGACTCATTTCTAGAATGTGAATTTGAAAAAATATTTGATCAAGTATTCTTTAGTATGGCGAGAAATTCAAATACAGTCGCTAAAAAGAAATACGCAGGTATTATTAATGGTGAAATAGAATTCAAAGGAATGGAAACGGTTCGAAGCGACTGGACTGATCTAGCAAAAACATTTCAAAAAGAAATTTTCAAAATGTTTTTTGAGTCTTACCCTATTGAATCATTTATCAAAGATTTTATTAATAAACTTGAAAATGGGGCTTTTGATGACCAACTAGTCTATACGAAAAGACTAACTCGTCCGCTCAATGAATATACTAAAAATATACCAGTTCACGTTAAGGCCGCACTAAAAATAAATCATACAGGCCCTTATCGCCTTAAAGAAGTTAGTTATGTTATAACTAAATCTGGACCTGAGCCATTTACTGATGAGAAATTTGAGTATGATTATTCACACTATATTGAAAAGCAAATCAAACCGATTGCAAACGATATTCTCACAACTCACAATACAGACTTTGATAGTCTTTTTGCTGGAAAGCAATTGGATTTATTTTCTTTGTAAATATATTACCAACTTTTATTCATTCACTTTTACTTCCAATAATTTTTAAGCTATCAATGCAAATAAATAAACCATAGGATAAAATGAAAAAGACGTTTAGCTTTAAAGCATCAAATAAAACAGGCGATAGACAGGTTGATTCTATTAAGCATGAAATTAAAAAATATCTTGCAAGAGAGCGAAGAAAACCTCTCCCAGAATCTGCTAATGTTTGGGATTTTGACTGTAAAATAGGCCCTGATGAGAAATCGGCGACAAAACAGAGAGTAACAGAATTAAATCAAGTAATTAGCTCACTTTATGCCCAAGAGCTTGAGTCATTTTACCTAGAAATTAAAGCCAGAGCCTCTGTTAAGGTTTCAAAAAATGCAAATAATGGTTGACTCTAATCGCAATTAGTCATAAAAGATAGAAAACACATTTTGTGTTTATTAATGTTTTTACGCAAGGAATAAAAATTATGAGTACAGGTAAAGTTAAGTTTTTTAATGAAACAAAAGGTTTTGGATTTATTACTCCGGACGATGGTGGGAAAGATCTATTTGTTCACATTTCTGCAGTTGAGCAAGGTCAACTAAGAGACGATGATAAAGTAGAATTCGAAATCGGTGAAGGTCAAAAAGGACCATGCGCTGTTCAAGTAAGAAAAATGTAATTAAATTTTAAATATATATTTTTTTTAAAGAAGGAGTCTTTTTAGACTCCTTTTTTTTTGCTATAAATTTTCCCTAAAAAAGGAAACAAATGAATAAAAGCTTACTGACAAATTTATTATCAATTATGCTTATCTTAATAGGATATATAACTCCACTCTACTCTGTAGAAATTAAGATGATGGGATTTTTTGCCTTATCAGGTGCACTGACGAACTGGATTGCAATTCATATGCTTTTTGAAAAAGTCCCAGGCCTTTATGGATCAGGAATTATTACGGAGCGTTTTGAAGAATTTAAAATTGGTATAAAACAACTCATTATGAATCAGTTTTTTACAAAAGAAAATTTTGAAAAATTTATGTCTTCAAGCACAAATACAATTTTAAATATCGAAGAAAGTGCAATTATGGAGCTTATTGATTTTGATAAGATATTTGAAAAACTAAAGTCAGCGATCCTAGAGTCTCCCTTTGGAGGTATGTTAGGTATGTTTGGAGGTGCAGAGGCACTCAATCCTCTAAAACCTCAATTTGAAGTAAAATTTAGAGAGATTTTATCAGATATCATTACAAACAAGGATCTCATTTCAAAATTAACTTCCTCGTCAGAAGGAAATTCTCATCTTCATGAAAATGTAGAAAAAATTGTAAATGCAAGATTAAATGAACTAACACCTTTAATGGTAAAAAATATCATTCAAGATATGATCAAAGTCCATCTTGGATGGCTTGTTGTTTGGGGTGGAGTATTTGGTGCACTAATTGGTCTTATTAGTACATTTTTTCAAATATAGATGATGACTAACCTGTAGTCATCATCCCCATTGAAATTCCCGCAGTACTTTTACGAACAAGATCTTCATCTTTTTCCATATTACCAATAATTTGCAAGCAGTTGAGAGGATGGATCATTGAGGATCTATAGAGTATAGATTCCTTAAGCCATGGTCTAAACCATAATAGATTTGTCTCACCGGTAAGAAAAAGAACTAATTCAACTGCACGTTTATATTCCTCTCGAAAATCTTTTATCGTTTGTTTTTTTTCCATATCAGATAATGAGCTCTTTGATAAATAAAGCTCAAAGACCTGAAGGTCTACTTTACTTAAGCTGTAACCTAATAACCTTATGAAAGAAGAGAATATATTACTTGTTGAGAAAGCTTTCTTTAATTTTTGCTTTAAAACTTCATCGTTTTTATAATCTGTCCATGCAGTTCCAACTCCCCACCAAGTTGGAAAAAGTGTTCTTGTCTGGGTCCAACAAAGTACCCATGGTATTGCTCTTATTGAACTAAAATCGAGAGCTTTAGCTTTCGCTCTTTTTGCAGGCCTTGATCCTAATTTCAAAACGTTTAAGTAGGAGTATGGCGTTGCTTTTTCAACCATATGATAGAAGTCTTTATTATTTATAGTGTTAAAATAATGATCTCGAATCTTTTTAGCAAAGTGTTCGACCTCTGGGTCCGTTTTAATAAGTCCTTTTTTCGTTTTTAATCTGTCAAAATTTGATAAAACTTTATTCATCCCAGAAAGAGTAATCTCTTTTGTTGAAAAATTTCGCTCAACCATCTCACCTTGTATCGTTGCTTTATAAATTTGTAGAGCTGATTTAGGCCACCAGGACGTTTGTTCCTGAAGACTTCCTCCTCCTCTATCAACAGATCCACCTGATCCGTGAAAAAAGATAGGAATAAAATGATTTTTACAAATAAGCTCATCTAAACTTCTCATTGTTTTAGCAATACCCAGGCGACTTGCGAAAACACCCATTGCTTTAGATGAATCTGAATAGCCTAACATAATTTCAAATTTCTTATTCCACTTTGTTCTTAAATATTTATTAAATTCCTTGTCTTCAATTGCTTTTTTAGTGATGTCATATGAATCAATAAGGGCTTTCTCTGTTTCAAATAATGGAATGATAGGGATTGAAATATCTCCCCAAGAATTCTTTAATAATGTCATTGCATTTTTAATATCTTCAAAAGATTCACACATGCTAATAATCATTCCTTGGGCATAGTCATGAATTTTGTCTTTATTTGCTATTTCAGCTAAACCTATCAACATTCGCTCTATTGCGAGCTTGTCTTTTGAAGACAATGCAAGACTAATGATTTCACTGTCTTCTCTAAGCTCAATAGGAATGACAAGTGCTGGAAAGAGATCGAGTATGAGAAAGAGCTTCTTTAACCTTGGATTTTGTGATCCAATATTTTTTGTATAAAGATCATTTATCACTAAGAGTTGTTTTTTAAATAAATCAATTTTATCTGAATCAAGTTTTTTAATTGTCTTTAAGTTCATTAATAATTTATTTAATTCTGAATATTCTTTATCAAGATTTTCCCTATTAATATAAGTTAGATCTTTCTTGAAATTAATGAGTAAATTTTTTACAACAACAAGAAAGTGGTTCCTTGAAGCTTGCAAACAATTAAGCATAACTTTTTCATCAACTCCAGGGTGTCCATCTTTATCTCCTCCAACCCATGTTCTTACTCTTACGAGTCCTAAATCTCTATTGGCACGAAGTAGAGTATTAAAAATATCCGGTCTTAAAATGATTGAAAATAAATGATTTGCTTCATCTACAACCTCAGGCTTTTTATGAAGAGTAATAGGTAATAGCCAGGCCAACTTTAAATTGTGCTTTATAAGGTCTAGAAGATATTCTGTTTCCCCAGATCTCTCTAATATTATAAGGGCAATCTCTTGGATTCGATGGAAAAGATCGATATTTTGGGTTGTGCGGGCCTCAGTTGGATGTGCGGTTAAAACATAAACTAAATTATTTGGATGTTTTTTTAAATTTAGAACTGTTTTATCTTCTTTTAAACGATAGGTTCGATACGCGCTCTCACAAGTGTTTATAAGTTCTAACATAAGAGTAAAGCTATGAGAGACAATATGCCTTTGATCTCTTTTTTCACTTTTCAGTTTATTAAAAAGAGTTTCTAAAATTAACTGCTGAGACTTTTGACTCATTTTTCTATATTTAACCATTTCAAGTCGAATACTCTCTACTAATTTGTAGTTTTTATCTCCAGCTTCTTCTTTAATGACTTCCCCTAAAAGTTCAACTGTTATATTAACTAGATTTTTTAAATCTTTTGGAAGAGAGCTTATTGTCTTTGATTCATTCATTTCACATCCTTGATTCATCAAAGAATAGCATACATTTTCAAGTAAGAAATTAATTTGAATTTGACTAGACTACTTAAATAAAAAGTCCCCCAATTTAGGGGGACGTTGATTTCTTTTTGTGTCAAAGGTTAATTAACCAATCAGACGTAATGCATTTTGGCCTTGAGCATTTGCTTGGGCCAATACTGAAGTACCTGCTTGATTAAGGATATTGTTTTTTGCGTTCATTGCTGTTACTTCTGCATAATCCACATCTCTAATTCGAGAGTTTGCAGCATTTAAATTTTCATTCGTAATTTGTAAGTTATTACTTGTAGAAATTAATCTGTTTTGAATCGCTCCAAGTGCTGCTCTTTGTCCAGAAACGTTTTCAATCGCTGAATCAATAGTTGATAAAGCCGTTTGAGCTCCTTCTTTTGAGTCGACAGAAATTGAATCAATTCCTAAGGCATCAAGCTTTGCGTTCTGGCTTGCAGTATCGTACTTAAGTCTATCTTGAAAATCGTCGTTATTAACTCCAATTTGAAAATCAAGTTCTCCACCATCTCCAGATAGTAATTTGATACCGTTAAACTCTGTTACTTGTGCAATTCTTTCTACTTCTTGTTTCAAGTTTTGATACTCCATATTGGTAAATCCTCTTTCGGTATTACCAACAGTATCTGAAGCAGATTGAATAGATAATTCTCTTAATCTAGTTAAAATGTTCGACACTTCATCAAGTCCACCCTCAGCAGTTTGAACCATTGAAATACCGTCATTTGCATTTCGATTTGCTTGAGTGTTTGATTTGATTCTTGCTTTTAGTTTTTCACTAATTGCGAGTCCTGCGGCATCATCAGCAGCTTTTGTAATTCTTGACCCTGATGACATTTTAGATAATGTACTTTCTGATTCTCTATTATTAGCAGAAAGCGATCTCTGCGCAGCAATAGAAGAAACATTTGTGTTAATACGGAAACCCATATTATACCTCCATGTTCAATCGTTCTATCACTTCTTGAACTCTATCTCTAACCTTGAAATAGATGAGCCTTCTGCTCTTATCGATGGTTTGTATTAGTATCAAAATTGACACCTCGCACTATTTATCGACACTAAAATAAATAACTTTATAAATAAAATGCATTTTAAAACAAAAAAAAAGCCCCCAGCATAAGCTGAGGGCCCACTACTATACTAACTAACCAATAAGCTTCAATGCATTTTGACCTTGAGCATTTGCTTGGGCCAAAACAGAAGTTCCTGCTTGATTGAGAATATTATTTTTTGCATTTTGAGCAGCTACTTCAGCATAATCAACATCTCTGATTCGAGAGTTTGCTGCTGCTAGATTCTCTCCAGTGATCTGTAAATTGTTACTTGTCGAGATTAATCTATTTTGAATCGCTCCAAGTCCAGCTCTCTGTCCAGAGACTTTTTCAATGGCACTGTCAATAGTAGCGAGAGATCCTTGAGCACCTTCTTTAGATGAAACGTCAATACTTGTAAGACCTAGACCCTCAAGTTTTGCATTCGTCATTTGAACGTCATAAGAAATTCTATCCTGAAAATCGTTATTGTTTGTACCAATTTGAAAATCAAGTTTATCCCCTTCACCAGATAAAAGTTTTGTTCCGTTAAACTCTGTCACTTGTGCAATTCTTTCAATCTCTTGTTTTAAACTTTGATATTCCATATTTGAAAAGCTTCTCTCAACATTTCCAACTGTATCAGAAGATGCTTGAATTGATAGCTCTCTTAGACGAGTAAGCATATTTGAAATTTCATCAAGTCCACCTTCAGCAGTTTGAACCATTGAAATACCATCATTTGCATTTCGGTTTGCCTGTGCACTTGATCTAATTTGTGCTTTTAATTTTTCAGAAATTGCTAATCCTGCGGCATCATCAGCGGCTTTTGTAATTCTTGAACCTGATGACATTTTGTTTAGTGTACTCTGCGACTCTCTGTTGTTTACTTGTAATGCTCTTTGCGCTGCAATTGAAGAAACATTAGTATTAATACGAAAACCCATCTTATACTCCTTGATTGGTTTTATGTATCCATACTGATACTCTTTTCAATTCCTTGACTTAGATAAGCATCCTGCTAGAGAAAATATGTTAGTTTGTTACTTTTTTTTTTAAACACAAATCATTTTGTGTTACCTAACCTATCGTTTAATCTTTTTATTTCTTTTGAAATTCTTATTAAATAAATCTTAGTGGATTTTTTTGCCGATTTGACAAAAAAAAAGGACCTCCGAAGAGGTCCCTGTATTCAAATTAATTTTTGTTAAAATTAACCAATCAATCTTAAGGCATTTTGTCCCTGAGAGTTAGCTTGAGCTAAAACTGAAGTACCTGCTTGGTTAAGAATATTATTCTTAGCATTTGCCGCAGAAACTTGTGCATAATCAACATCTCTAATTCGAGAATTAGCAGAACTTAAGTTCTCATTAGTAATCTGCAAGTTATTACTAGTTGAGATTAATCTATTTTGAATTGCTCCAAGTCCAGCTCTTTGACCTGAAACTTTCTCAATTGCACTATCAATAGTTGCAAGTGAATTTTGTGCTCCTTCTTTAGATGCAACAGTAATACCATCAACTCCTAAACTTGAAGTTGAAGCATTTGTCATTTGTACATCGTAAGAAATTCTATCTTGAAAATCATCATTTTTAGTACCAATTTGGAAGTCTAGTTTATCACCTTGACCAGATAATAGTTTCGTTCCATTAAATTCAGTAACCTGAGAAATTCTTTCTATCTCAGACTTTAAATTTTGATATTCCATATCAGTAAAACTTCTTTCAGTATCACCGACAGTATCAGAAGCAGATTGGATAGATAATTCTCTTAAACGTGTAAGCATGTTTGAGATTTCATCTAAACCACCTTCTGCAGTTTGAACCATTGAAATACCATCGTTAGCATTTCGATTCGCTTGGTTTGTAGACTTAATTTGTGCTTTCAATTTTTCACTGATTGCTAATCCAGCTGCATCATCTGCGGCTTTAGTAATTCTAGAACCTGAAGACATCTTATTAAGAGTGTCTGAAGCTTCTCTGTTGTTTACTGATAGTGATCTTTGTGCTGCAATTGAAGAGACGTTCGTGTTGATACGAAAACCCATAAAAATTCCTCCCTTGGAAGTTATTTATGAATCGTTCTGATATTCAATCCTACAACCTTGTAAAACTGATAAGCATACTGCTAGATTTGTTAGTTAGTAACTTGCAAGATCCTTCTTGCAAGTAATACCAATATCGGGAATCGCTAAATTTACTTAAGAATTATTTTTAAATTATTTATTTTTTTTTATTCACTAAATTTATTTAGAAAATAAAATCAATTACTTATCTGAATTCTTCAAAAGGAAGATCTGTTTTTGGAACCCATTTATTTAGTGATACATCTACAGATTTTGAAAAGTCACTCATATCATAATCGTTATTATAAATTTGAATTTTTGCATACGTAAGAGCTGTACCATTCATGTCATGGGAGAGATCAAGGTTAACCATACGAGTCCAAGTACCCGTATTGATAAAAATTGTTCCATCCGAATACTCTCTGTATATTGGCTCATGGGTATGTCCCACAATAAGAACTTTGCTATCTTTTTTCTCTGAAAAGAATGAACGAGTAAGAGTTTCATAATCTTGAAATAATGTTAGTTCAGAAACAACATCTTTTAGAATATTTTTCCAACCTAATTTCAATCTATAATAGCGTAAAAAACGTATCATAAAATAGAAGTAAGCATTTGCAATTAAAAATCTAATGATAAAAAATGTATCAAATAATAGTCCATGAATAATAAAATTTCTAACGGGTCTTACAGCATTAACATGGTCTCTTTCTTGTTTATATTTATTCACAACATGAGTCACATAGTATGAACCCCAAGGAGGAATGAAGTACTTCTCTCCTTTTGAAGATTCAACGAGGGAGCTTTTTTCATCAAAAGTATGTAGTGATTCATATTCATGTCCATGCTGAATATAAATACCTGGAGCTGGGTTATAGAGATTTAGTTCATTTTTAATAATAACTTGATCTCTTAAATTTTCTGGAAACTCAGAGACAAATCTCTTTTTCAATGAATCAAATAATAACTCAGCATCATGGTTTCCAATAATATAAACTATTTTTTTATGTTTTGTGCTCAAAAATCTTGCGAGTGCTTCCATGACTTCAGGGTGTGCTTTTAAAATTAAATCAAGTTTTTCTAGAGCTGCTTTTTCACTCCAATACTCATCATCAAAATACTTTATATATGGAACTGCAAGTAAATCAACAAAGTCGCCATTAATAACAAGTTCTATTTCTTTATTAAGGTATTCTCCAGTGGAATAATAATCGATAAACTGAACAAGTTCTTGATCCGATTGAAAGTCTTCTAGATTATTTCGTCTTCCATTTACCTCATCCCCCGCACCCAGATGAAGATCACTTATAACTAAGATAATTTTTTTTGATTTATTATTCTTTCGGAGGAATTTCATAATATTTTTTTCCAAATTTTAACTCTACGGCCTCAAATGGCGGTGCAATTGGAACGTAATAGAGTTTCTTTATTTTACTATAATCAACTTGTATAACTTCTTTTCCTTGAGGTTTTAACACAAACCTTTTTAACACTTTTTCTTTTGTTTTTAATTCTGAAATAATTTTATCAAGAGTTAAGTTTTCAATAATAATTGAAACTACTTCAGCTTTTTTCTTAGGAGCAGAGACAGAGATTCGATGCTCTCCCACTTTTACAATGAAGGAATCTGTATAATTCCCAAATGCGTTTAATGTAAATAACAAGACAAAAAAACAAATTATTTTTATAGCATCATCCTCATTTTAGTTAACTCTTGAACTTCATCTCTAATTTTTGCAGCTTGTTCAAATTCTAATTTTCTTGAACACTCTTTCATAGCAATTTTGAGCTCTTTAATTCTTTCATCAATTTGAGCTAGAGTTATATTCTCCATTTTAACATCTTTTTTAATTTTTGATTTCTTACGGTCATTTTTTGCACCTCTAAGAACCTCTATCACTCCCCCTGAAATTGTTTTTAAAATTGTTTTTGGTTCAATTCCATGATCTATATTGTACTGATTTTGACGGATTCTTCTCTCTTTGGTCACTCTGATTGCTTTCTCCATACTTGGAGTCATTTTATAAGCATATAAAATAACTTTTCCTTCTGAGTTTCTTGCGGCCCTACCAATAGTTTGGATTAAGGACCTCTCTGAGCGTAAAAATCCTTCTTTATCTGCATCTAGAATCGCAACAAGTGCAACTTCTGGAAGGTCTAATCCTTCTCGCAGAAGATTAATTCCAACAAGAACATCAAATTCACCTTCACGTAGTTCTTTCAAGATCTCCATACGCTCTAACGTATCAATATCCGAGTGAAGATATCTGATTTTAAGACCTGAGGATTTAAAATATGTAGTTAATTCCTCGGATAATCTTTTAGTTAAGGTCGTAATTAAAACTCTGAAGCCATTTGCAATCGTTTTTTTACATTCGGCCAATACATCATCGACTTGATTTGTAGCATCTCTAACTTCAATCACAGGATCAAGAAGACCCGTTGGTCTAATAATTTGTTCAACATACTCACCTTGTGTCTTTTCTAATTCGTAGTTTGCAGGGGTTGCAGAAACAAAGAGGACTTGATCGTGTTTTGATTCAAATTCATCAAACTTTAAAGGTCTATTATCGAGAGCACTTGGGAGCCTAAAACCATAATCAACTAGATTTTGCTTTCTTGATCTATCTCCCTTATACATCCCTCCAACTTGGGAAACTGTAATATGAGATTCATCAATCATTAATAAAAAATCATCCCCAAAATAATCAATTAATGTCGGAGGTGGCGCCCCTTCAGGAGAGCCTGTTAAATGTCTTGAGTAATTTTCTATGCCTGAACAAAAACCCATCTCTTCAAGCATCTCCAAATCAAGCATGGTTCTTTGCTCTAATCTTTGAAATTCGACAAGTTTATTATTTTCTTTTAATTCGATTAATCTTTCTCGAAGCTCTAACTTAATTGTTGAAAGCGCGGATTTTAATTTATCCTCCCCAACAACATAATGAGAGGATGGATAAATTGTTACTTTTTGAAGTTTTGTAATAATCTTTCCACGAAGAGGATCCACAATAAGTATCCCATCAATTTCATCATCAAAAAATTCGATTCTAATGACATTTGCATCTTCATAGGCCGGAAAAACTTCAACCGTATCTCCTCTGACTCTAAAAGTTCCTCTGGAAAAATCAAAATCATTTCTCTGATATTGAATCGCAATTAATGATCGTAGGAATGCATCACGATCAAGCTCATCTCCAACGAATAAATTAATTTTTTGACTTAAGTATTCTTGAGGAGAACCAATACCGTAAATACAACTCACGGAAGCAACAACAATAACATCAGATCTCTCCAAGAGGTTTCTAGTCGCAGAATGTCTTAATTTATCTATTTCATCGTTAATAGAAGAATCTTTTTCAATATAAGTATCAGTTCCAACGACATAAGCTTCAGGTTGATAGTAATCATAGTAGGATACAAAATATTCAACTGCATTTTCTGGGAAGAACTCTCTAAACTCAGAAAATAATTGAGCTGCGAGGGTTTTATTCGGAGCTAAAATTAATGTTTTCTTCTGTAACTTCTCTATAATATTGGCCATCGTAAAAGTCTTACCAGAACCAGTTACTCCCAGAAGAGTTTGAAATTTTTCTCCTTTTTTAAAATTGGATACCAACTCTTTAATCGCAAGTGGTTGATCTCCACATGGTTTGAACTTTGAATGTAATTTAAATTTAAGATTTTCCATAATTTCCTATTTTCTACTTGCCAATGATAGTTATTTTATGGAATCTATTACAAAATTGACACTATTGTTTAAGAGATATGACTAAAAAGACACGACGCACATTAAGTTTTTTCATCAATCACGCAAAATCACCATCCTATTCCCTATTTTCTACTTCTATTAAGGAGAACTGTAATAAAACACTTAACCAGTATTAATCAATTAAACCCATCTCAAATTCTCTCACTTTTAGAGAGAGCTCATTTTTATTCAAATCAAATTATAAACAAAGAAAAAATTCACAAAATATTAGAAGATAAGATTGTGGCGAATTTATTTTTTGAGAATTCTACGAGGACAAGGTTCTCTTTTGAAGTTGCCGCTAAAAGATTGGGAGCAAATGTTTTAAATTTTGATACTGAGAGCTCTTCTCTTGCTAAAGGTGAAACCTTGCAAGATACTCTAAAAACATTTGATGCATTAGGAATAGATATTGGAATTATAAGACATTCAGATGATCATTATATTGAAAGCCTAAAAGATAAATTTCATTTTTCAGTCATAAATGCAGGAGCTGGGAAGTTTGAACATCCCAGTCAATCTCTATTAGATTTATATACAATGAAAGAAGAATTTGGAGATTTAAATAACTTAACCATTACTATTTGTGGAGATATATCTCATTCAAGAGTTGCAAAATCAAATATAAATGCACTCTCAATGTTTAAGACAAAAATAATTTTAACAGGCCCAACAGAGCTTATGCCAAATAAAAACTCACTCTCTTCAAATTGTGAAATTTTACCACCAGATGAAGCATTTGCAAAAAGCGATGTCATCATGCTCTTAAGAGTTCAGCACGAGAGACATGCTCTTTATGATCTTGACATTGATTCTTATAATCGTCTTTATGGTCTCAATAATGATCGAATAAAACTTCTGAAACCGAATGCCATTATTATGCATCCAGGACCTTTTAACAGAGATGTTGAAATTACTTCAGAGCTAGTTGAACATAAACAATCACGTATATTTAAACAAAAAGAAAATGGCGTTTATACCAGAATGGCCATTTTAGAATGGATGGTTCATGAATAAAGCATATGTCTATTTAGAAACAGGTGATCATTTTGAAGCTGAATTATTTACAACGAAAGATTTCTTTCCCTATGTCTCGGAAGTCGTTTTTAATACATCAATGCAAGGTTATCAAGAAATCATAACTGATCCCTCTTATTGTGATCAAAGTATTCTCTTAACTTACCCTCTTATTGGTAATTACGGAATCTCTGTTGATGATAATGAATCAAGTCTTCCAAAATTAAAGTCTCTCTTAGTTAAAGAATATTGTGACACTCCATCAAACTTTAGAAATAGACAAAGCCTAGCAGACTTTTTAGATTCAAATAATATTGTAGGACTTCAAAAACTTGATACGAGAAAAATAACTAAAATCATTCGAAATAATGGGACGATGAAATCAATAATCTCTCAAACCGAACTGACAGAGAAACAAAAAGAATTATTATTCAAACAAGAACTGCCCATTGATCAAATAGAGAAAGTCTCAGTCAAACAAATCACTCCATTTTCAAATTTCAATAAGTATAGAATTGTGATGGTTGATTTTGGATATAAAAAAAATATACTTGATTCTTTAATTAAGAAAAGCTGTGAAGTCATTATTGTTCCTTATGATACTAGTTTTGAGACGATAAAAAACTTGAAGCCTGATGGTGTTATTTTATCAAATGGGCCTGGCGATCCTAAAAGTATATTAAAAGTACTCCCTACAATTAAACAATTACAATCAAATTATCCATTATTTGCGATATGCATGGGGCATCAAATATTTGCCCTGGCCAATGGTGCAGATACTGAAAAAATGAAATTTGGAAATCGTGGCGGTAATCACCCTGTAAAAAATTTAAAAACAAATAAAGTTGATATGACAGCACAAAATCATAGTTATTGTGTCACAAAAGATTCCCTTATTAATACTGAATTAGAAATTACTCATTTTAATATAAATGATCAAACGATTGAGGGACTTAAGCATAAAGAGCTGAATGCATTTTCAGTTCAATTTCACCCTGAAGCGAGTCCAGGACCAATGGATACACACTATTTATTTGATTCATTTATTGAATTAATTGAGGAGCATAAAAATGCCTAAAAATAATGAGATCAAAAAAGTTTTAGTCATTGGCTCAGGCCCTATCATTATTGGGCAAGCTGCTGAGTTCGACTACTCAGGTACGCAAGCTCTAAAAACACTGAAAGATGAAGGTATTGAAACAATACTAGTCAATTCTAATCCAGCGACCATAATGACGGATAAAGAAATTGCAACAAAAGTATATTTAGAACCACTCCTTCCTGAATTTATTAAAAATATTATTATTAAAGAGAGACCCGATTCTATACTTCCTACTCTTGGAGGACAAACTGCACTGAATCTTGCCTTAGCATTAGAGCGAGAAGGTTTTTTAGCAAGAGAGAACGTAACTCTTCTGGGTGTGAACCTAGATACAATTGAAAAAGCTGAAGATCGAGAACAGTTTAAACAACTTATGATTAAGCTTGATGAGCCCGTTCCAGAGAGCTTAACGATCAATAACTTAGCTGATGCAATAAAGTTTGAAGAAAAGATTGGACTCCCTCTCATCGTTCGCCCTGCTTTTACCCTTGGAGGAACTGGTGGAGGAATTGCGACGACAAAAGAAGAATTTATATCCATCGTAAAAAATGGACTTAAAAGCTCCCCTATCTCACAATGCTTAATAGAGAGAAGTATTGCTGGCTTTAAAGAAATTGAATATGAAGTTATAAGAGATGAAAATGATAATTGTATTATCGTATGTAATATGGAAAACCTTGATCCTGTTGGTGTTCACACCGGTGACAGTATTGTCGTTGCTCCCTCACAAACTCTGAGTGATAAAGATCATCAAATGTTAAGGAATGTTTCCTTAAAAATAGTTCGTGAATTAAAAATAAGAGGTGGCTGTAACGTTCAACTTGCTCTCGATCCAAATAGTTTCAATTATTATATTATTGAAGTGAATCCTAGAGTAAGCCGTTCGTCTGCCCTTGCATCAAAGGCAACTGGTTATCCAATTGCTCAAATTTCGACACAGATTGCAATAGGCTATACTCTTGATGAAATAATTAATCCAATTACAAAAAATACTTATGCTTGTTTTGAACCCGCTCTAGATTATTGCGTTGTAAAAATTCCAAGATGGCCATTTGATAAATTCCATGGGGCTGATAGATATCTTGGCACCCAAATGAAAGCAACAGGTGAAGTGATGGCCATTGGTAGATCTTTTGAAGAAGCGCTTCTTAAGGCCATTCGAGGGTTAGAGATCAAACGAAATTATTTTACAAATGATTTTCTAGTAGATTTTTCAAGTGATGAGCTTTTATTAAAAGTTCAAAAACCAACTGATGATAGAATTTTTGAATTAGCTGAGCTCATTAGAAGAAATATAAGTATCTATGAAATTCATAAGCTAACTCGAATCGATTTATGGTTTCTCAATAAGATTAAAAATATTATCTCACTTGAAAAAGAAATCAATCCTGATATGCCCCACTCTATTATTTATAAATTAAAATCCTTTGGTTTTTCAGATGAATACATTTCAGAATGTTTAAATATTACAGAACTTGAATTTAGACAAAAAAGAATTAATGCAGGTATCAGAGCAAATTATAAAATGGTTGATACCTGTGCAGGAGAATTTGAATCTGAAACGCCCTACTATTATTCATCTTATGAAGATGATCAAGAAGTAAAATTAAATTCACAAGAGTCTGTTCTTGTTCTTGGTTCAGGTCCTATAAGAATTGGACAGGGTATTGAGTTTGATTATGCAACTGTTCATGCGATACAGGCCATTAAAGAGTTAAATTTAAAAGCAATAGTTATCAATAATAATCCTGAAACAGTCTCAACTGATTTTAATACATCTGATGCTCTTTACTTCGAACCAGTAACATTTGAAGATGTTATGAATATTATAGATGTTGAAAAGCCAATTGGAGTGATTTGTCAGTTTGGTGGGCAAACAGCAATTAATCTTATTCAAAAACTTGAACATGCAAATATCAAAATATTAGGATCTGATTTTAATGCCACAGATCTTGCAGAAAATAGAGAACGATTTGAAAAAGAATTAACGAAATTAGAAATCGCACAACCAATAGGGACAATTGTTCATAATTTAGAAGAAGCCTTAGAGAAAACAAAGACACTAAAATATCCCTTAATGCTAAGACCATCCTATGTCATCGGTGGCCAGGCAATGCAAATTGTTTATGATGATGAGGAGCTTACCCAGTATATTTCACATGCCATAAAAGTATGGCCTAAACAACCTATTCTAATGGATAGGTATATGATTGGAGTGGAAGTCGAAGTTGATGCAATAAGTGACGGAGAAGATGTTTTTATTCCTGGAATTATGGAGCATATCGAACGAAGTGGTGTTCACTCAGGAGATTCATTTGCAGTTTATCCTCCACAAAATTTATCAAAAGAGATTAAAGATCAATTAGTAGAGATTACGATTAAAATTGCAAAAAGTTTTAAAGTCCTAGGTCTAGTAAATATTCAATTTATTATAAAAAAAGATAAAGTCTATGTTCTTGAAGTAAATCCAAGAGCTTCTAGAACGGTACCATTTCTAAGTAAGGTGACTAATATTCCCATGGCGAAAATTGCAACGAAAGCAATTCTAGGACAATCTCTCATCGAACAAGGATTTACGACAGGCATTCATCCTGAAGAGAAAATAATCTCTATTAAAGCTCCTGTTTTTAGTTTTACAAAACTAAAAAATGTAGATTCGGCCCTAGGCCCTGAAATGAAATCTACTGGAGAAGCAATGGGAAGAGATACAACACTTCAGAAAGTACTTAATAAGGCTTTTCGTGCGGCAGGAATAGATTTTCCATATATGGGCACGATTCTTGTAACCATCGCAGATAAGCACAAAGAAGAAACACTACCAATGCTTAGACGTTTTCATCGCTGTGGGTTTAAATTTTTAGCAACAAGTGGAACAGCTAAATTTTTGAGTTCACATGAATTACCAGTGATAGAAGTTGCAAAAATTGGAAGAGATTCAAGAGACCTACTTGATGAAATTAAAGAAGGTAATGTTCAACTGATTATCAATACAATTACCAGAGGAAAAAATGTAGAATCTGATGGCTTTAAAATCAGAAGAGCCGCTGTTGAGAATGGAGTTATTTGTATGACTAGTCTTGATACAACATGGGCCCTATTAGAAGCAATTGAAATCAACTCTCTTGAAACAATGAGCCTATAATGAAAGATAAAATTATTGTTGCTATAGATACCCAAGATAAAGATGAGCTTGAGTCACTTTTAAAAAGCTTAAAAGGATCTGCTACATTTTTAAAAATTGGCATGGAATCTTATTATACATTTGGAAATGATTTGATAAAAAAAGTTAAAGATCTTGATTTTAAAATTTTTCTCGATCTAAAACTTTATGATATTCCAAACACAGTTGAAAAATCTTGTCGCACTCTTGGAAAGCTTGGAGTTGATATGCTTAATGTACATGCCATTGGTGGATCTGATATGCTTAGGGCCTCAGTTCAAGGTTTCAGAGAGTTTGCTCCCAATAGCTTACTCATTGCTGTCACACAATTAACAAGTACATCAGAACTAATGATTCAAAAAGAACAGCTTATAGAAAAAACCATGAAAGACTCTGTTCTTCATCTTGCAAAGCTCACACATAAGGAAAATCTTAATGGAGTTGTGTGTTCAGCCAATGATGTTATTTTTATCAAAGAGGCCACTCATCCATCTTTTTTATGTGTAACTCCTGGAATAAGACCAAAAGGAGTAGACACTCACGATCAAAAAAGAATTATGACTCCAAAAAATGCAATCTCTAATGGTAGCGACTATTTAGTAATCGGTCGTCCTATAACGAAATCTATTAATCCTAGAGAGGCATTTGAAAATATATTAAAGGATATACGATGAACTTAATTGCAAATTCATTACTTGAAAGTAAATCAGTATTCATTGAGCCAAAAATTGAAAATTATTTTACGTGGACCTCTGGAATAAAATCTCCCATTTACTGTGATAACAGACAACTTATCTCCTACCCTAACTATAGAAATATTATCGTTAAGGAATTCTGCCAACTTATTAAAGAAAAATTTTCACATGTTGAAATCATAGCAGGAACCGCAACAGCAGGAATACCCTGGGCAGCTTGGATTGCTCAAGAACTCAACTTACCTATGATCTATATTCGCTCAAGCTCTAAAGCCCATGGCCGTAAATCTGCGATAGAGGGATTCTCAAAACCTAATCAAAAAATTATTATAGTAGAAGATTTAATCTCAACTGGTAAAAGCTCTATAGAAGCATTTGAGAATGCATCAAATGAAAACCTTTTAACTCTTGGAATTGTAAGTATTTTTAATTATGGATTTAATAAGTCTGTTGAAAGCTTTAAACAACATAAGTTAAACACATATTCTCTTTGTAGCTTAGATGACTTACTCATTGAAGCAAATAGATTAGATAAAATAAGTAAAGATCAAATCAAAATGATTAAAATTTGGAAAGAGAGTATTTAAAGTAATTGTTTTAATTCATTTAAATACTTTGAATCTAGCCTATGGCCTACATCCTTAAGAGAGATAAACTCTCCTAGATTTCCCTTCTCTTGTAGTTGCTTAAAGTCTTCTTTTGCTTCTTTATAATCTACAATTAAATCATTCTCACAATGAATTTGAAAATAGTTAATACCGTTCATAAAAGTCATATTATTCTGCCTAAACCGACAAGCTAGACCAATGACCTTTTCAACTTTGGAAATAGTTTCCGCCATTTTTGGGGCAATATATCCCCCCTGAGAATACCCAATGATTGTTTTTGGATAACTCTCCAAATTAAGTTCTTTAATAATTTGTTCTATATAGTTTACGGCCGGATTAAAATCCACATAAAATTTTTGCAATGAGGAATCATAAAAATACCATGCATACTTTGGGACATAGAAATCTTTCTTTTTAACGGGTACTGGAAATGGTGCATTTGGAGCAATAAACGCTGTATTTCTAGGAAAAATATCTTTCATAGAATTATACATAAATTCTCCATCTAAAAGGTAGCCATGTAACAAAATATAAACATGTTCAACTTTATTGGGAATATTAAAATGAATGGTGTGATCAAAGTTTAATTGAATATTTTTTAGAGATTTTTCCATGAGTTATTATAATCAATTTTTTCCAAAATATGTAATTAATATAGGGTGATATCTCATTAATAACACGCAACACAAAAACATGTTATAGAAACATTCAAACTTATATAAAGGTACATCATGAAATTATTTTTTACGATCTCACTACTATTAGGTTCACTAATAACTTCTGCATCTGAGCTTTGTACTGTGAAAACATATGCGGACATTATTCAAAAAGATGGATATGTCTATGATACTGTAATCGTTTCTAATGGAAGCCTTAGCAAAACGACAAAAGACTGGAAAGAGTGTTTTAAACTTGCTCAAGCTCTAGCATCGAAAATAGTTAGTGCAATCCCACTTACTATTAGTGAAGAAGATATTTCTGTTAATGTTAGTGGTTTCATCTACATAAAATGGATATACAATGACAGTCTTTTTGCTGACTCTCAAGGCCTATTAACAAAACTCACTCCAAAGAAAGTTCAAATTCCGGTTAAGGGAGATGTAAGAGTATTTAGCTTTAATTAATTTATGCTAAAACTTTTTATTTATTTCACATTTTTTGTATCTATACTTCCTGCACATGCCTTGAGAAGAGACAATGAACACTTCCCTATTCTTGGCTCAAGAGCAGAGACACTTGGGAGTGGAAACTATTCATTTATGGCCTATCCCGGAGCTAATGGAACGAGTAGCGTCTTCACAAATGCTTATATGTTTGGGATCACAGATTTTTTTGATTTTGGTCTTATTCCTATCTTTTTAGGTTCTGGTGATACAGGTCTTTTTAATTGGAATGCAAAATATCAAATTCTTAGAAACTCAAATCATCAAATAAGTTTCACTTATAATCGAATTGAATTTAATCAGTATGATGAATCTCGTAGAAGTAATTATGGAAATAATGATGGAGCTCAGTCCGATATGAATTCTACAGTTCAATTTAATAAAGAGAACTATGGTTTAATCTATAATTACACTCCACAAAAAAATAAATACAACTTTGCTTTTAATATTAATATCAAACAGAATACAATGCTTGTTGAAGTTGCTGGCAAAACAGATATTATGTCGAGTACATCAGAATCAACATCAATTAAAGTCGGTGAATACCCTTATAAATATAAAAAAGAAAATACAGACTATTACACAGATATATTTATTGAATCAAATTATTATTTATTTAAGAAAACTTGGATTGGACTAAACCTAGGTTATATTCAAAGAGACCAATTAATAACTTCTGAAGAAGATCAATTTTCACGTCAACAAATGAGTATAGGCTCAAACATTGCTTATCAAGGCTCTATTATGAATCTTCATAGGTTAAACTTAGGCTATGCTTATTTTGTTAGAGAAGAGCTAGGTAGTATTTTATTTTCAGCTGATTTCTAAAGACTAATCTTTATGTTTAAAGTCTGCTTCAATAATATTATCATCATCGATGACTTGATTTGATCTGAAATCATCCTGAGTACTCTGAGTATAATGAAAAGTAGTTCCTTGAGCTCCCATCGATCCCATCCTAAAAAACTGAACGTTTCCACTTTTAATTGATTTCTCTACCATTTTTTTAACCCATATCATAAGAATATGTCTAGGCCCTGGCATAACGAGGCAAAAACCAAATATATCTGTCATAAAGCCCGGAGTAAGTAATAAGAGTCCTCCAGCAAATACCATTAGCCCTTGAATAATTTGATCTGTAGGAAGCTCGCCACTTTGCATTTGAGTTTGAAGTTTTTGTAATATTTGAAGTCCTTGAGACTTAGCTAGAGCAGCTCCTAGAAAACCAGTAATGATCACAATCATAAACGTATTAAAGGCCCCTATTTCACCTCCAATACTAAAAAGTAGAAATATTTCAACTGCAGGAACAACCGTAAATAATAATAATAGAATTTGAAACATTCTTACCTCTTTTTTATACTAAATATAGTGCCTAAAGGAGCTCTGTCAAGGTTCAAAAAAAAGGCTCCGCCATAAGCAGAGCCTAATATTTAAACGTCTAGATATAGTTATCTAAAAACCCAATTTGAATTTGCTGATGTACTTACTTCATTTTTATTTAATATTTTATTTTCATCAATCATAAACTTAGTATCAAGAATAACTCTTAATTTACTTGGAACGTTTACACCAAGAGAGTTTAAATCAATTGTAATATTTGATGAATTCGTAGTTGAAATAACATTCATATCATTTAGTGCTAAATCTCTATCAAGAATTAAAATGTCCGAACCTAATCTTCTATTTTGGAAAAGTCTAATTTGTTGAGAGAAGTCTTCTAAATTAAATCCTGCACCTAAATTAAAAGATAAAATTCCACTTCTAAGCTTCACGTTTTGAATACCATTAGAAAGTACATTTCTAGCATTTACTGCTGAAACAAGTCTTACCTTATAGTTTAGATCAACATACTTCACTCCATTACCTCTTGATTCAGATCTAGAGCTAGAATCAAGCATGATAAAATAGTTTTTTGATCCTTTTGCACTTAATGAAGATATCTCACCTTTCATACCGATTGAAATTTCTTCATTTACTCTTGCATTATCAACAACTTCAGCAAAGTCAAAAGTTGCTGTTGTTTCTACATAATAATCATGAACTTCAAATGCTCTTGTTTCAATGCGAGTACATGGATATGGAATACTAACTGGAACCTGGTGACATCTTCTCACTGGTGGTGGGCATACGTTACGACAAACACCTTGTCTACAAACTTGACGACATGGCTGAGGTCTCATCTCACATCTTTGTCTATATTCAGTTCTATAACAAGTTGTACGAACTGGAACTTGTCTATATTCTGTTCTTGTTTTTTCAGTTGTCATATTAACAACTTTTGAATCCATCGACCCGTCAAAGATAAATCTCTCAATTGCAGATGTATCAGCATAGGCAAAAGAGCTCATTAATAATAATAAAGATAAAATTGTTTTCATTTATTCCCTCCAAGTGAGTCTAAAATAGTTTTATTAAATACATGCTAAAAATATGTACACACTTTGTATAGTCAGGTGCTTTTTGACACCATTTTTTTCTTACGAGAATTCAGTATCTTGATGATGTTTTTGAAAAATACCATGTAAAAATTACTTAAAATAAGGACCTTAATTTTCACTTTTGTCTAAATCTTAGACAGCTTTATCGAGAATGAAAATATTTCAAAAATTAACACTTCAGTCTAAATCTGTAGTAGTTTCAGGCATTATTTATGACGCGGCGTACTGCCAATAAAAAGGAAGGTCATTGTGAAAACAAATTCCCCAAAACGTTTAATGTTTATTTTAGGAATGGTCCTAACATCTCAGATGGTATCTGCAAAAGTACATAAGTATCCTGCAATCTATCCTTTTGTACCAATGGACACAAATGAGATTTATTCAGATGTTGAAAATGTTACAGAAAACAAAAGATTTGAAAAAAACTTTTTAAATATCGTGAATGACGGATTGTCTAAGGCAAGAACGAAAACAAAACCTTGGACAAGTACTTATTGGCCTATGTCTAAAGGTCTTATCGCAGATCCATATGAAGATAAACTCTAGGTTATTATATTGATACAGGTTGGATCGACTGGGATTCAAACTATGATGCCTTTAAAAAGAGATTAACAAAGGTTTTATCAAGAATCGATTCGCTAGATCAAAAAGAACTAGACGAATTAGCTCCTTCAGAAAAATATGATTTACTTCTTGGTGATAAAAATTTTGATTTAACCAGACGAGTTTGGGAATATACAAATTCATGGGGAAGTAAAAAAGAGAATGGCTTTGTCACAAGATTATTTATTT